>Ga0129308_1000324_pt1 | contig 79229 bp, 68 predicted proteins | sample L827metagenome_FD_94440 | JGI IMG/M metagenome (GOLD analysis project Ga0129308, IMG submission 94440) | Ring-tailed lemur group fecal microbial communities from Wisconsin, USA - L827 metagenome | ecosystem: Host-associated > Mammals > Digestive system > Large intestine > Fecal | place: USA...
TAGCGGCGGCCTGTAAAAGTAATGCGATTGGCGGACCATTCGATGCGTCTTGAGACGCTGGCCAGTAATAAGCCCTTTTAGGGCTGATGCAAACCACCAGTTTAACTGGTGGTTTTGATTGTTTTATATTTGTTACCCGCTGCGCCGCTCCGCCAGCAGCAGATCGACCATCCGCCCATAGCTTTGCACACCGTCGGACTGGGCGTTCGCCTTTAAATAATGATCGTTCAAAGAGGTGGAAACCTCTGCCACCTTTGTTTCAAACTGCTTCCAGTATCGGTTGGAGGCCCGGTAATCCCTCTTTGCCTGTTCCGGCAGAGAGTCGTAGATCCGCACATAGCTTTCCCGCCGACCGGCGCCGTACAGCGCGTTCATGGCATAGGACAGCGCATTGAGCGTTCCGCTGTACTGCAATGCCGGCTCCTGCGATTCCCGGCAGGCCAAATAGGCAATGAATCCAGCCTCATCCTCCCGAATCCATCCTTTCAGATGGGCCAGTTCATGGCAGATGGTATAGGGAATTTCATAATCGGGAATATCCCGGTTGTAATTGGCTTCAATAGTAAAAGGCGAAAACATGCCGGTCAGCCGCAGATGGGACATCCCCCAGGAAAAAGCAACGCCCTTGGGGGTGGGATAATACCCCGACAAAGAAGGGTACTGCTTTCCCAGCCCGGTCATGGCGGCTCTGGCCTGCCCTTTGATGTCTACTGTTTCCAGAGAAAGCCCGCCTTCCCCATTTTGCGGAATCCGAGAGGCGTATTCATTGGCCTGTGCCGCCAGCTCTTCACACAGCTGCTCCAATTCTGCTACAGAAGAATCGCGCACTTCGTATCCCGCCATCTCTCCAAACGGAGTCCGCCCATAGTTGATGGTACAGGTCAGAGTCAGCATCAAAAACACGGCAGGCCCTGCACAAAGCAGCAGCCGAAAAAATCCTGACAGCATTTTTTTCGCTTTTTGCCGGCAATGAAACAGGTTCCACACCAGCACAGCCAAAAAGCACAATAGGCCCAAAGGCAGTGCATAAAGCACCCATTCGTATACGGAAAAAGGCAGTGGAGACAGTAGCCTTCCGATGGTATTCGGAAAAAAGGGGAACAAGTACTCCGCGTACCATTGGGCAAATCCGGTTCCGCTGCGGGACAGCCAGATCAAGCCGCAGGACGCTGCCAGTGCGCAGGCCGCCCACACAAAGCATTTCCAGTACCTCCTGCAATAAGAGATCATCGTTCTCCTCCCTTTTTTCAAAAGATCAACAGGTCATTTTTGATCCGGCCGCTCGAACAGGCTTGTCTGCTCCACCCGGCTGGACTTCATTTTTCTTTCCTGGACAATATCTGCCGGACCCAGTCTGCTGCACAACAAGGGGGAGTGAGGGTCAAAGCAGGCCAAATGCTGCGCTGTCCTGCCGGCTCCATGGTCGGCATAGCAATAAAGGCAGCCGCCCGGGCAGGTGTCATACGCGCCGATATCAATGCTCATTGCGCACCCGCAGGCCGCGCGCTGACCGCGATCCTTCCCAAGATCAAGAGATCGTCCGCCAATCTGTTCCAGTAATTCCCGGTCAATGCAGCAGCCATGCTCCAAACCAAAACCGGACAGATCAGCCGTTTCCGCACAGGTAAAAATCCGCATGCCGTTTTCTGCCGCCGTCTGCCCAAAAGCAGCGGCCAGCGCTTGCATCTGCCCTTCATCGATCATCTGCGGTCGCTGGGAACCAAACCGCCTCTCCATGGGGGAATACCAGTCCAAAAAACTGATGATGCAGCGAACGGTAACCCCTTTTAGTGTACAAGCCAACTGGGAAAAAGCCTTTTGATGAAAGGCAGCGGAATACTGATCGGTGAGAAAAACCGGATCATACCGCCAGATCACCCGTTCCGGCCCAATCCGGCGGGCCAACTGCCGTACGGCGGGCAAAATCACCTCTCTTTTGGAAGGAAGATTCCGTTCTATCTCTGCGCCATAAGGGGTAAGCGTCACCTGGAAATAGTAAGGGCAATCCGGCAGCCTGTCCAGCCAAGGGAGCATTGGACCCGGATTTTTGGTCCAGAAAACGAACCCGTCCACCACCTCCGGCGCAAGACTCACCCGGCTGACCTGGCGGGGATTGACTGGGTTGCGCACCAAGACATAACCTTCCTGCAGGCGTTGAAAAAACCATTGGCTGTAAAATGCCGGCAGATCCGTCCTCCGGCTGGCGCTGATAATCAACTGGAATCCTCCCGCTTTCCCTATTCTTCAGACATTTCCTGTTGCGCCCGCCGGCGTATTTCCTCCTGGTGCGCTTTTTTCTCCTGCCACTCCTGCAAAATTCCGCGTGCTTTTTCCACCAGAGGTTCGATATACCGCACATCCACAAAATCCATCTGCATTGCCAGATACGCCTGGGCGTTGGCCGGATCTTTCTGAGCCCGCTCTTTCATGGCCATGCGCATCACCCACCGGTGAAAGCGGCCTAATTTCCGACCGTCTACCGCGCCGGGAAACGCAAAGAAATGAATTCGCTTTCTCATTTTTTCCGTAAAGTTGCGGGTATATAAAAAAGTATAGTATCCGTCTTCCGTCGGCTCGGTCAGCCCCGCTGTAAACACAAAAAGCGTTTTGTCCGCCAACTCCTGAAATCTTCTGGTCAGCGATGAAATGCCGTTGATCCGCCCCATGTAAAGACCGCCGCCAAAAATCAGCATTCGGTATTCTAACAGTGTGGCGGTTTTGACCTGTGACACCGGCATTGCTTCGCATTCCAGTTTCTCGGCAATCCATTTGGCATAACGCTCTACGGCGCCATATCGGGATTTATAAACCACAAGCACATCTTTCACGAATTTTCCCCATTTCTAAGGGCAGTCACGCCCTTTTTCTTTATTTTATCACAGCAAACCCAAAAACAAAAGAAAATTTGAGCGTCTGCTCATTCCCCAAAACGCTTCATGGAAAAGAGCGATTTTTTCCTGCTCTTGAGAAAGATTATCCGTTTACCGAAAAGAAAAACGACTATGTACCCGCCGTCAGCAAAGCGGTTTTTCCCCTTGTCAATTCCATTAAGGCGGCAGGCGCCAGTTCTACCTGCCAGCCAATTTTGCCCGCGCTGACCATCACCGTTTCCCATTTTTCCACTTCGCTGTCAAAAAAGGTGGAAAACGGTTTCTTCATGCCAATGGGCGAACAGCCTCCCCGGACATAGCCAGTCAGCCCAAGCAGTTCGCTGACTGGGACCATCTCCACTGATTTTTCGCCCGCCGCTTTTGCCGCCTTTTTTAGATCCAGCGTGCTTTCCACCGGGATGACGAAAACATAATGATTTTTGCTGTGTCCGTAGGCAACCAGCGTTTTGTAAACCTGCCGTGGGTCCTGCCCCAGCAGCCGGGCCACTGTCATCCCGTCCACCGGCTCTTTCCCGTGGGGATAGCTGTGCGCCTGATAAGGGACCTTCTTCTGCTCCAAAATCCGCATGACATTGGTTTTCGTCTGCGCCATATTTACATCTCCCATTTTCGTTTTGGTACGACAAAAGAGCCTCTTCCCTGCGGAGGAGGCTCTTTTTTTATTTTTCTTCACCGCCCAGAGCGTCCTTCAGCTTTTCAAAGAAGCCCTTGCGTTTTTCATAATTCTTTTCCGTAGTGACCTTTTCAAATTCTTTCAGCGCCTGCTTCTGCTTTTGATTCAGGTTTTTCGGCACTTCCAAAACAACGGTCACATACTGGTCGCCGCGGCCCCGTCCGTTGACATACGGAATTCCTTTATTGCGCAGACGGAACACCGTTCCCGGCTGCGTTCCCTCCGGCACCGTGTATTTCACCTTTCCATCAATGGTGGGAACCACCACCTCGTCGCCCAAAGCAGCCTGCATAAAGGTCAGCGGCACTTCGCACAGTACGTTGTACCCATCCCGTTCAAACAGAGGATCGGGGCGCACCGAAACGGTGATGTTCAGATCCCCCGCCGGGCCTGCGTTGCGGCCATGATCGCCCTGCCCCTGCAGTGCGAAAGTCTGCCCATCGTCGATTCCCGCCGGAATATTGACTGTCATTTTGCGGGTATGGCGCACGCGGCCCTTGCCGTTGCAGCCGGTACAGGGCGCGTTGATTACCTTGCCGGTACCGCCGCACCGCTGGCAGGGCCGGGTAGACTGAATCACCCCAAAGGGGGTCCGGCTCTGTACCCGAACCTGACCTGTTCCTTTACAGTCTGGGCAGGTCTCAGGGCTGGTCCCCTTGGCTGCACCGGTGCCGCCGCAGTCCGCACACTGCTCCAGCCGCTGGATGGTAACCTCCTTGGTACAGCCATGGGCCGCCTCCATAAAGGACAGGTTCAGATTGATATTGACATCGTTGCCCCGGATGGGTGCGTTCGGATTGCGGGTACGGGTGGAGCCGCCGAATCCGCCGAATCCGCCTCCGCCGCCGAAGAAGGTATCAAAAATATCGCCTACATCAAAGCCGCCCATGCCGCCAAAGCCACCGGCGCCGGCGCCCGCTCCATAGGACGGATCTACTCCCGCATGACCGAACTGGTCGTACCGGGCGCGTTTATCCTTGTCGGACAGCACCTCATAGGCTTCATTAACCTCTTTAAATTTGGCTTCGGCTTCTTTATCACCGGGATTTAAGTCCGGGTGATACTTCTTTGCCAGCTGGCGGTATGCTTTTTTCAGTTCGTCGTCGGAGCATCCCTTTTGAACGCCGAGAACCTCATAATAATCTCTTTTATCGGCCAAAAATATCACCCTTTGTCATCTATTTTGTCTTTGACCGCAAAGGCTGCCGCAAAGGCGCATCCCGCGTCCCGGCGGCAGCTTGCTGCAGGTTTTATACCACATTATTTCTGAGAATCGTCTACCTCTTTATAGTCCGCGTCTACATATCCGTCGTCACCGGCCGGACCGGACTGAGCGCCGGACTGCGGTTCCCCCTGCGGTGCGCCCTGCGCGCCAGCAGCGCCGTATACTTTGGACGATACCTCATAGAATTTTTTCTGCAGATCTTCCTGTTTTGCTTTGATATCGTCTACGTTGGAACCTTTGAGCGCTTCTTTTAACGCGTTGATCTTGTTCTCCAGCTCGCCTTTGTCGGTAGCGTCCAGCTTGTCGCCCAAGTCGGTAATCGTCTTTTCGGACTGGTATACCATCTGATCGGCGTTGTTGCGCACATCGATCTCTTCCCGGCGTTTTTTGTCCTCCGCAGCGTATTTTTCCGCTTCTTTTACTGCTTTCTCCACATCCTCTTTGCTCATGCTGGTAGAGGAAGTGATGGTGATGTTCTGCTCCTTGCCGGTGCCTTTATCCTGGGCTGAAACATGGACGATGCCATTGGCGTCGATATCAAAGGTTACTTCGATCTGCGGTACGCCGCGGGGTGCTGCGGGGATACCGTCCAGATGGAACATGCCCAGAGATTTGTTATCCTTCGCCATCTCTCGCTCGCCCTGCAGCACATGGATCTCAACCGAGGTCTGGCCGTCGGCAGCGGTGGAGAAGATCTGGGATTTTTTCGTCGGGATGGTGGTATTGCGGTCAATGATCTTGGTGAATACGCCGCCCAGGGTTTCCAGACCCAGGGACAGGGGCGTTACATCCAACAGCAGCAGGCCTTTGACCTCACCGCCCAGCACGCCGCCCTGGATGGCCGCGCCGATGGCGACACACTCATCAGGGTTAATGCCTTTAAACGGATCTTTGCCAGTAAAGCTCTTAACAGCCTCCTGTACAGCCGGGATTCTGGAGGAACCGCCGACCAGCAGGATTTTATTCAGCTCCGATACTTTCAACCCGGAATCAGACAAAGCCTGACGAACCGGGCCCATGGTCGCTTCCACTAAATCGTGGGTCAATTCGTTAAATTTCGCACGGGTCAAGGTCATGTCCAGATGCTTCGGGCCGGTGGCATCCGCTGTGATGAACGGCAGATTGATGGATGCGGTAGTCATGCCGGACAGCTCAATTTTTGCTTTCTCCGCCGCTTCTTTCAGCCGCTGCATCGCCATCTTGTCGCCGGTCAGGTCAATGCCGGACTCCGCCTTGAAACCCTCTACCAGCCAGTTGATGACCCGCTGGTCAAAGTCGTCGCCGCCTAAACGGTTGTTACCGTTGGTGGCCAGAACCTCCTGCACGCCGTCGCCCATCTCAATAATGGATACGTCGAAGGTACCGCCGCCCAGGTCGTAGACCATAATTTTCTGATCCTGCTCTTTGTCTACACCGTAAGCCAGCGCTGCCGCAGTCGGCTCGTTAATAATCCGTTTTACGTCCAGGCCCGCAATTTTACCTGCGTCTTTAGTGGCCTGGCGCTGTGCGTCGGTAAAATAGGCCGGTACGGTGATAACCGCTTCGGTAACCTTTTCACCCAAATAGCTTTCCGCATCTTCTTTGAGTTTGGTCAGGATCATTGCGGAAATTTCCTGAGGTGTATAGCGCTTGCCGTCGATCTCAACGGTATGGGCGGTGCCCATCTCTCTTTTAATCGAAGCGATAGTCCGCTCCGGATTGGTGATTGCCTGGCGTTTTGCCACCTGTCCTACCATTCTCTCGCCGGTCTTGGAGAACGCAACCACCGACGGCGTGGTTCTAGCGCCTTCCGCGTTGGCGATCACAACCGCTTCGCCGCCTTCCATAACGGCTACACAGGAGTTTGTAGTACCCAAGTCAATGCCGATAATTTTTCCCATAATAAATTCCTCCTTACAGTACAGCGCTTTTGGGCGCCTTCCCCTCATCTATTGTATCTAAAAAATTTGCTGGCGTTAATTTGCCACCTGAACCATCGTATGGCGGATGACCCTGTCTCCTAAGCGGTAGCCCTTCTGGAACACCTGCGCGATTACGCCTGCACCCAAATTTTCATCCTCTACATGCATCACCGCATTGTGTACGGCCGGATCAAACGCGCTTCCCACCTCAGCGGGAATCTCCTCCGCGCCGGCGGCTGCCAACGCTTCATAAAAGGAATGAATAATCATATCCACGCCTTTTTTATACTCCTCATCGCTGCAGGCAAAACCCGCAGCCCGCTCCATACTGTCCAGAACCGGCAGGAATTTGGAAATAGCGTCTGCCGTCGCTTCCGGATAGATAGCTTCTTTTTCCTTTACCGAACGCTTGCGGAAATTATCGTATTCTGCCAGCGTCCGCAAAAGTTTATCGTTTAAGGCCAGAACCTGCTCCTCTGCCTGCCGCAGCTTTTCCTCCACCGGATCCTCCTGCGGCTGATTCTCTTCCACGGAAGAATCTTCTTTTTCCTGCGGCTCCTCCTGAGGCTGCTGCGTTTCTTTTTTCTTTTTGTCGCTCAATTTTAAGGTCCCTCTTTTCCTTGTTTATTCCTGTGCGGGGTTTATGGTGTCGGACAGCAGGTTCCCCAAGGTTTTTGCAAAATACTCCAGGTGGGGAATCAGCTTGGAATAGTCCATCCGCACCGGGCCGATCACACCGATCACGCCGGTGTTATCCTGACCCACGTTGTATCTGGCCACCAGCACAGTGGAATTTTCCAGCTGCGCCAAGTGGTTCTCCTTGCCAATTTTGATATTCAGCGTTTGATTTTCCGGTCCCTCCAGCGCGTCCTGCAAAAGGGCCCGGTTTTCCAATAGCGTCAGCAAATCGTAGGCTGAATTGTGAAATTCCGGATATCCCAGCAGATTGGTGCTTCCCTGCGTGTAAAATTGTCCGTCCCGGATTTGGCGGCAAAGCTCAAAAATACCGGCCAAAAGCGGTGTAAATACGCGGGAATATTCCCCCAGCGCCACCGCCACCGAATTGAGGTATCCGGTAGAGATTTCATCAATGGACCGGTCTGCAAACCGGTCGTTGGCAAACTTGTTGAAAAAATCCAAAATTTCCGGCGCGCAGATCATATCCAGCCGGTAAGCCTTGTTTTTAATGACTCCGTTGGATGCCACTACCACAATCATGACCACATGGGCGCCCAACGGGATCAGTTCAATCCGCCGCACTGTCACATGCCGTGGAGGGCGGGTCGCCGAAACAGTCGCGCATCCGGTAAATTGGGCCAACGCTTGCGCAGCGTCTGCCAACAGACGGTCCGGATCCGGGTTGTGAATGTTAAACAGCGCGTCAATCTCGTCTTTTTCCACCTCGGTCAACGGGTCACAGGTCAACAGCTTGTCGAGGTAGACCCGAAACCCCAAATGGGACGGGATTCTCCCCGCCGATGTGTGCGGCTGCTCCAGCAGCCCCAGGTCGAACAGCAGGGACATTTCATTCCGGCAGGTCGCCGGGGACACCTGCGTATCCAGCAGCTGCGCCACCCGTTTGGAACCTACCGGTTCTCCGGTCCGGATATATTCGCTCACAATGGCGCCGAGGATCTTCATTTTCCGTCGATCCAACTCCATATCCGGTTTCCTTCTTTCTTTTTGTTGTTAGCACTCTTACTTCTTGAGTGCTAAAGATAATTTATCACTTATTCTTCAGTATGTCAATACCCTTCATAAATTATTTACTTTTTCGCTTTGAAAATTTCTTTTCTTTTTACAAAGCCTCTCAAAAAGCGCAAAAAGCCCGGAATTTACGGCAAATTTACCACAAATTCCGGACTTTTGTTTTTATTTTACACTGGCGCCGGGATAGTAATACTCCAGAATCTCCACATAGCTGTATCCCTGTTTTGCCATTTCAATAGCGCCCCACTGGCTCATTCCCACACCGTGGCCATAGCCCTTAGTGGTAAAGACGATATGATTGCCGCTTTCCTCCCAAGTAAAGCAGGCAGAACGCAGATTCAGTACGTTTTCCCGCAGAATGCGTCCGGTAATGGTCGCGCCGGTGCGGAACGCGGAGCTACCGCTTTTCTGCACGGTATCATAGCCGCCCACCGTCATCTCATCATTGTAGCCACCGCTGGTGTAGGACTCCACCGTAAACCAATCTTCTACCGGCACCTCGCTCAAATCAATGCCCAGATATTCCCACACCCGGTCGATCACTGTTTCTTTGCTGATGCTTACCGAGCGTTGGAATGCGCTGGAAACATTCTCATCCCACGGGCTGTCTACCGATCCGTAGCCCGCTACCGAAGAGCCCCAAACTTCTTGTGGTTCATTGGTTCGTCCGGCTGAAATGGAAAAGTAGAATACATCCATCAGCCGGTCGCCTGCATAAAGCGCCTCTCCCCAAACTTCTTTCACCGCTTGTTTTACCGTGCTGGAAGGCGTCCCCATGCTCAATCCGGTTGGATAATTTCCGTTCTGGTTACGTTTATAAAGCAGCGTGTAGGTCGCCACCGCCTGTGCTTTGATCGACTCGTAATTGCCGTTTCCGATCTCTGCTGCCACCACGCGGCATACCGCATCGTAAGCATCGTAGTCCTTTCCGTTGACCCGAAAGATTTCCCCCTCGGACGGCGTGGACGGCCCCCCGTTTCCACCGGAATTTCCGGAACTTCCGGAGTTGGATGAACTGGAGGAATTTCCGCCGGACGGTTTGTTGGACGAGCTTTGTCCACCCTGAGAAGACGATGTGGAAGATTCCGACAAGGTCGATTCATCCACCCCTACCTCCGGCGGCTCCGATTCGGAAGAAGCCGCGCTGGACGACAGTACCGGCGGCACCGAAGAGGACGGTTGGCTGCTGGTCTGGCTGGAAATCGACGCAACGCTGCTGGAAGAAGCCGCGTTTTGACTGGAAGAGTCCGTTTCTTCTTTCTCAGACGAAATTTCCCCGGAAGAGCTGGGGTCCCCGCCGGAAAGCAGGGAAGAAGCTGAAGATTCTGCCGCGCTATCCAGTATCGGCCGGTTGTCCTCCTGATCCGGTGCCGGGATATCTCCCTGTACCTGCTGCATCTGCTCGGGAAGCACCGGCTCCGCATTATAAACGGCATCGTCTACCTTCACGGTTTTCACTTCGCCGCTGCGGGTCTGGCGGGCCATTACGATCAGGCGGGCGCCCTTAAAATCTTCCGCCTCGGTCGATAAGGTCAGCAGTTTGTCCCCTTCCCGGATATCTACCGGCGTACAAATCAGGCTGCGGGCCTCCATCTCTTCAACCAATGCCTCCCATTGGGCTGAATCCTCCGGATTCTGAAGATTTTCGTAATCAAAACAGCCCTGCTCCTCCGGGTCGGTTACAAACACGGCACAAACCTTGTAATGACCGGAACCGTAAACCGTATCAAAGGAAAGAATCGGGTGTTCCCGGTAATAAGTGAGCTTTCGATAGTTTTCCAACTGGGCGAACATCTGCCCATCTTCCATATGGTTGCCATACAATGTGACGTTGGTATCCTCACGCAGGCTGGCCGGCGCATTTAAAAAGGTTGTCCCATACAGGCTGGGTTCCTTTTTGAAATTTCTCAGAGAATAAAAGGTATTGTCTTTTCCCTGCACCACCGGAAAAGAAAAATCCGTATCCGGTACACTCAGCCATCCGACAATATCCTGATTCTGTTCCCACAACAACGTAAACTGCCGGCCATATTCCGCCGGATATCCGTCGGGCACCGCACCGCCTCCGGACTGATATAAACTCAGCATAGCGGTACGCAACTGTCCGGAACGATATGCCTGCCAATAAAAAGAACCCACCGCTCCGGCCGCCAGCAGCGCCGCCGACAAAAGCACTCCCAGCGCTACTTTCCCAACTGTCGCCAAGAGACGGGCCGGTTCTTTTTCTCTACGGTTCTTTCCCGCCTTTCCCTTTACCGGCACCGCTTCGCCCGGCAAACGCCAAACAGCCGTCCCGTCCGGGGCAAAAGTGCAAACCCGCTCCTGCCCGATCTTGCCGGATAAAGCCGTCAGCAGGTCCTCGCCGCCGGCAAGGAAAACGCCGTCTGCATCCGCATACCGGCGAGCCATGTCCAAAGCCGCCGTCGCCGCCAGCTCTGTATCAAAATTCAGCCGCTCTTCCGGCACCAGAACACGTGCCACCCACACTTTATCCCGGTCGCACAGCGCCGCATAAGCGATATCATTATGGCGGTTGACCGCCCGGAATCCGGTTAATCCCACGCCGATTGTCGCGCCAAAACGTTCCCGGGCGCTGCGGGCCATATGTACTGCCAATGGGGCAGAAACCCCTTTGTATTTTTTCAAGATCCGCCCCGGAATGCCAGTGGTCTTGCCGTTTTTGCGCCCTACCTCCAGGCGCGGAATTTCCCCGCCCGTGCCGGAAACCTGTCCCAGCAGCCGACGGATTTCGTTCTGCCCCTCTTTTTCCGCAGCCGCAACCGTCACCTCTGACCGCGCGGCCGCAGCGGAAAAAGCGGCCGCAACCGACCCGCTTCCCGGGAAAAAGCCGCCCTCCAGCGCGCTTTTTACCAGCCCTGCGGCAGTTTCTGTATTATTTTTCTCCCCTTCCGGAAGAATACGGATCAAAAGGCCCAGCCCTTCTTTTTTCACCACAACCTTTGCCAGCTCTCTGGCCGGTTCCAGCTTGCGGGACGCCTGCTCCAGCGAAATGCCGAAAGCGCCTCCCTCCACCGGCTGGGAATGATCCGAAAAAATCTTCTGTAAATAAGGCAGCAGTTTCTCTTCCGCCATGGCGGCCAGTTCCGCGGCGCCGTCGGGCAGCGCGGCAATACACTGATCTTCCGCCACCAGCGCATAGCCGGGGCAATCCCCCCAGCGGTTTAAAAACGGGTGAGAACCCGCCGGTATCTTTACCTTGAAAAGGTCCTCTTTGGACAGGGCCTCTTCCTCGACCTTATAACGCTTTTTCATCTGCTCCAGTGCCGCAGGGCAAATTTCTTCCCGCAGCCCCAGCCCTTCGCACAAAAACGGCGTGGTAAAATCCGACCGGCCGCTCCCCAAGCCGCCGATCAAAAGAACCACATCGCTGCGGCGCAGCGCCGTGACCAGCGCGCTCTCCATTGCCTTGCGGTCTGATTTTGCTTCGGTCATCGTGTGTTTGTCAATCCCCAGCGGAGACAGCAGATCCAGCAGCAGTTTTTCCTGCTGCTCGTCCTTTGCCGCACCGGCAAAAATGATGTCCAGCTTCATCCCACATTCTCCTCACTTTTTCATCAACCGGTCTTATCTTTTTATCTCGACCAGTTCTATTCCTGCAATCGCCTGGGCAATCAGCCTGTCTGCATCCAGCGCCTGCTCTGCCGCTTCTACCAAGTCCAAGCGCGGGCGGGTACGGGGATGCTTTGGTGTAAATACCGTACAGCAGTCCTCGTACGGCAGAATGGATGTTTCAAAGGTGTCAATTTCATTGGCGATGGCGATGATCTCCCGCTTGTCCATTCCAATCACCGGCCTGAATACCGGCAGATCGGTGACAATGTCGGTACAGGCAATGGCTTTGACCGTCTGGCTTGCCACCTGCCCTACGCTTTCGCCGGTAATCAGCGCCCCGCAGTCCTGCTTTCTGGCTACCTGATCGGCAATGCGCATCATAAACCGCCGCATGATGATGGTGAACAACTCTTCCGGGCACTTGTCCCGAATCTGTTCTTGAATTTCGGTGAACGGTACCACAAAAAGCTTCATCCGGCCGCAGTATTCGGCCATTTTCTCCATCAGGGCAATGACTTTCTGCTTCGCCCGCTCGCTGGTATAGGGCGGACTTGCAAAATGCACGCCGCAAAGCTCCAGCCCCCGCTTGGCCATCATATATCCGGCCACGGGGCTGTCGATGCCGCCGGAAATCAGTATCGCCGCCTTGCCAGAGGTGCCGATGGGGATTCCCCCCGCCCCCGGCAACTGCTTTCCGTGGATGTAGGCCGCCGCCTCCCGGATTTCTACCATTACCAGCACATCCGGATGCTCTACGTCTACTTTCAAATGAGGATAGCGCTCCAAAATCCGACCGCCCAGCTCCCGGCAGATTTCCGGTGACTTCATGGGGAAAGATTTGTCCGCCCGCTTGGCCTCTACTTTAAAGGTGGCCGCGTATTCCAACTCCTCCCCCAAAAAATCCAGCGTGTTCTCACAAATATCCTCAAAATCCTTGGCGGCCACCCGCGCCCGGCTGAATGCCGCGATACCAAACACATGCGACACTCTCCGGCAGGCTTCGTCCAAATCCATATCGTCCGACTGCGGCTCGCAGTAAATGGTGGACTGGGCTTTGCGGAACTTGAATTGTCCCAGGCTGTGCAGCCGCCACTTTGTATTTTTGACCAGCACATCTTCGAAAGAGGATTTATTTAACCCCTTCAGTGCGATTTCTCCTGTTTTAATCAGTATGATTTCCTTCATCCTGACGCTCCTTAATACCTTATTATATAAAAGCCGTTTTCCGCCCGTCAGCGATGGGCCAGCGTGCAGATTCCCTGCTGTAAAGCCAGAACGAAATCCTCCACATCCGCTTTGGTGTTGTACCGTCCAAAGCTTACTCGCAGCGCGCTGTCAACAAGCGTTGGGTCCAGCCCCATGGCGGACAGCACATGGCTTTTCGCTCCTTTGGAACAGGCCGATCCGCTGGACACGGAAATGCCCCGTTCCTCCAAAAAGTGCATCATCGTCTCCGAACGGTAGCCCGGCACGCTGATGTTGAGCACCGCCGGCAGGGCATCCGCCGGAGAGTTGATCACCACCTGCGGCATAGACAGCAGCCGGCAGCGCATTTCCTGATTGAGGTCGGCAATCCGCCGGGCGTCTTCCGCCAGATGTTCACCGGCCAGCGCCGCCGCCACGCCGAATCCCACGATCAGCGCCGCCGCCTCGGTACCCGGGCGCAGCTTTTTCTCCTGTTCGCCGCCCAGCTGCCGCGGCAGTACCCGTATGCCCCGGCGCACGTACAAAGCACCGGAACCTTTTGGCCCGTAAATTTTGTGAGCGCTCACCGTCGCCAAATCCAAATCCAGTCGCCGCATGGAAAGCGGCAGTTTGCCCAGCGCCTGCACGCAGTCGCAGTGGACAAGCGTTTCCGGATTTTTGCGCCGCACTCCTTTGACAATCTGCCCGATGGGCAGAATGGTGCCCACCTCATTGTTCACGCACATGCAGGATACCAAAACAGTGGAACGGTCTACCGCCGCCATCACTTCGTTTGCGTCAATATGGCCCATCACATCCGGCTTCACCCGGATGACCTCCCAGCCCAGTTGTTCCAGCCGGTCCGCGGCCGCCTCCACCGACGAATGTTCCATCGCTGTGGTCACAATCCGCTTGCCCTTGCGCGCGCGTGCCTCCGCCACACCCAGCAAAGCCAGGTTGTTGGCTTCCGTCCCGCCGGAAGTAAAGGTAATTTCGGCCGGATCGCAGTCCAAAAGCTTTGCCAGCGACTTTCTTGCCGCTGTGATCCGGTTTTCCGCTTCCAGTCCTTTGCGGTGCAGCGAGGAGGGATTGCCGTAACAGGAAACCAGCATTTCATACACTGCCTTGGCCGCCGGCTCCGCCACCTGCGTGGTGGCGCTGTTATCCAGATAAATCTCTCTCATGATTTCATCTCCGTTTTTCAAAGGTTTGCCAAAAGCAGGGGCCGGATTTTCCCATATTCTTATTTATTATAGCTCATCCGTCCTCCTGTTTCAAGAAAGGGTGCCGAAAAAAGGGGAATTTTCAAAGAAAAAATCCGTTTATGCCAAAAACAAAGCGCAACTTCCGGCACGGCCTGTTCCATTATAAGCTGTTTTTCTCTTTTTGGTGCATCTTTCCCGCCCAATGGACCTACCTCGCGGGACCGGTTGCATAAATAAGGTCCACCGTGCTATACTAGGAATAGTTTTCCGGTGCGGACTGGAAAAAATGACAGAAAAATCCGCTTTTTTCTGTGTTCTGGAAAAAAATAATGAAAAAATAAAAAAAAGTTATTACAAAGTATTTACAAAATGATTTGACTGTGTTATATTATGGTTACAGATCCGGAAAGCCTTCGTTACCAGGTAAGGGAGAGTTACTTCGGCAGCGTGGGTCGGATACTGAATATTATTTAGGAGGAAATACTACCATGAAAAAAGTACTTGCTCTGGTTCTGTCTGTACTGATGGTTCTGAGCCTGTCTGTGGTTGCTTTCGCTGAGGAAGTTGAAGCTCCTGAGACTACTCCCGGCAGCACCGACATTGACAATGCTGACAAGAAATTCGAATTGGGCTTCGGCGATCTGGGCAAAGATGAGGATGCTACTCCTGACAAACCCGGCGCTACCTACTACTACACCATTATGGATGCGAACGATCAGTCCGGCATGCTGACCGATCCTGAGATTGCGAAACATCTGACCGTTTCCATCAAAGAGTCTGGCGACAAAATGATCGATTCTTACTCCATCGTAAAACAGAATGGCGTATACAAAGTGAAAGTTGTCACCAAAGAGACCTACACCACCGACAAAACTGAGGCTACTTGGACTATCACTCTGAAAAAAGACAAGAAATATAAAGTAGCTGAGGCGGAAGTAGAGATTGCTCAGAAATGGGCTGAGATCTGCGGCAGCAACATTGATAATGATGGTTATGGCGAATATGTATTCGATGTAGATCTGCATGACGCTCATGACGGCAACGAAGGTGCTTCTTACGATCACTACACTGATGACAAAAACGTTGAAGCTCTGGCTGTAATCCCGAAAGCTGCAAAATATGCTGAGCTGTATTTTGATGGCACTGAGTTCTGGTATTCTGTAAAGAATTCCGCTAAAACCACTGCTAACGTTTACTTCGAGACTTCCAACAAGAAAATGTCCACCACCTACGAGGATGCTGATCTGGAGATGATCTTCTTCAAAGGCACTCCCGAGTTCGATTACACTGGCGTTATGCATGCTCCTTACGATGAGGAAGCTTTTGTTTACGCTGTAATCGGCGGCAAACTGGTTGAAGACAAATTCACCTGGAACAAAGAGGCTGAGTGCTGGGAAATGAACGCTAAGAAAATCGAGGGCGTTGTTGTTTCTGACATCAAACTGGATGTTAGCAAATACAACTCCACCATCGGTGGCAAAGACGATGGCAACAAAGACAACCCCGGAACCGGTTCTGTTGACTTTGTAAACGTTGCTGTTGCTCTGGGCGTTGTTTCTCTGGCTGCTGCTGGCGCAGTTGCTCTGAAGAAATAATTTCAGTTGCTGACTGATCTTTGCTTTGTGTCTCTCCAAATCGCATAAAGTAAGAACGAAAAGGCTGCCGTACGGCAGCCTTTTTTGTTGTCTTTTTCTGGCATTTTTCATCTTTCCTTTTCCTAAACGACAGCAAATCGTCAAATAAATCGCACATGGCTCTCACAAGGCACTCCTATACTGAATATATGCTTTGGAGGAAATGCCGGTTAGGCTGCCCTTTCAAACAAAAAAGAAAAAGGAGAAATTTACACCATGAAAAAATTTTTAGCATGTGTGTTGGCTGTTGTGCTGACATTAAGCCTCGGCGCCGTTGCTTTCGCCAAAGAGGTTGAAGCGGAAAACACAACGGCCGGCACCACCGTCGACAACGACGAGGACAAAAAATACGAATTGGGCTTTGGCGATTTGGGCGGCGAAGAGGATGCTACCCCCGATAAGCCCGGCGCTGTCTACTATTACACCATCATGGATGAAAACGACGATTCCGGCATGCTGACCGATGACGATATTGCAAAGCATCTGACCGTTTCCATCAAAGAGTCCGGTGACAAAATGATTGATTCTTACGCCATTGTAAAACAGAATGGCGTATATAAAGTAAAAGTTGTCACCAAAGAAACTTACCTCACGGATGAAACTGAAGCCACTTGGACCATTACCTTGAAGAAAGACAGCAAATACACCGTTGCCCAGGTTTCTGTGGACATCATCCAACAGTGGGCCGAGATCTGCGACAACAACATTGAGGAAGACGATTACGGCGAAGCAGTCTATACCGTAGACCTGGAAGAAGCGCACAACGGCGCAGAAGGTGCTTCCTACGATAACTACACCGATGACATCAATATCGAAGCGCTGGCCGTTATTGGCAGTGATGTGGATTATGCCGAATTGTACTTTGAGGGCACCATGTTCTGGTACTCGGTGAAAAACAGCTCTAAAACGACTGTAAATGTCTACTATGAAACCTCCAACCAAACCATGGCTACCACCTACGAAGATGCGGACTTGGAGATGATCTTCTTCCCCGGCGCACCTGAATTTGACTATACCGGTATTCTCCACGCCCCGGCAGATGAAGATGCTTATGTCTATGCTGTTATCGACGGAAAACTGGTCTCTGACAAGTTTGACTGGGACGAAGATTCCGAATGCTGGGAATACAGCACCAGAGCGATAGAAGGCGTTGTCGTCTCCGACATTGCGCTGGACGTGAGCTTGTATAATGCCACCGTGGACAATAGCTCTGATCCCTCTGCCTCCAGTGATACGGACAAAGACAATCCCGATACCGGTGCTGTCGATTATGGCAATATGGCCGTTGCGTTAGGTATTGTGTCTCTGGCCGCCGCTGGTGCAGTAGCGCTGAAACGCTGAAAATCCCTGTCCCCTTGTCCGGGCGCACTCTCCCTTTCGCGGACGGACAATGTTTTTCCTCTTAAATCATAATTTCTATAAAAGGCAGAAAGAGCCCATACAGGCTCCTTCTGCCTTGCCTTTTGTTTCCTGAATGAAAAAGCCTCCTTTTTTTACAGGAGGCTTTTCTTTTAGATTTTAGAATATCCGTAGCTGTTCACGATTGCATCCACCTTTTTGCGGGCGGCACACAAAGGGCAGTCCCCTGTTCCATAGCTTTGATATTCCGGCAAATCTCCCGGCGAGAAGATCGAATTGATCTTGATCCCTCTGCTTTCAGCAGCGGCACTGAAAATAGCCGAAATAGCCACCAGTTTTCCGCCGTAATACTGCAAGCATTCCACCGCGCGGTTAATGGTCTTTCCGGTAGAAACCGATGCCATCAAAAGCAACACATGCTTTTCCCAGATTTTTTTCTGGGTATTGTCCCGAAAGATCATCTGATTGCTGGCATTCAGCTCCGGGGTAATTACGCTGATGTCATGCCCCGCGTTTAAAATCGGGATGCTCGCATCGCTCAGCGCCTGTGCCAGAAACGCGCCCAGCATTTCCGTCCCTTCCAGGCATACGATGGTATCGATATTCGTCCCCATCATATACTCCTGCGCCAACAAAGAAGCCGCTTCCCTTGCAATGGCAGAACTGGTCTTAACCGCCGTCATATCCACATAATAGTTGACATGGGAATGGTTTGTGGCAAAATGGCCGGGAATCACGCCGATTTTCACCTTGCTCGCATTTCTTGCATGGATCTCACGCATTCTGGTTTCCATAAATCATACTCCTTCCGGAACCGGCTTTTCCTTTGCAAAAAGGAAAAGGGCAGCAAAGCCGCCTTTTTATTTATTTTAGCATAACAAATAATAATTTTCAATATAAAAGAAAACATTTATTTATTTTGCCGCAACCAAAAGAATCCCATATCAGTTTACCCTGTCCTGCGGGCAAAACAAGTCGAACAGGCGTATCAAGCAAAAAAACGATCCCGCTTTTTACAGGATCGTTTTTGTATTTCCCCGCCGGTTCCCAGGCACAGGAGATTTTTTCATTTTAGTACTGAATGCAGGTGTTTTCTCCCAGAATCCCTTCAAAACCGCCGCGGGTCGCAACCACCGAGCTGTCTTTGTGGCCAAACGCCCATTTGTTGCAGGCCATAATCAGCCGGTCTTCGTGGTTCACCGGATTCACAGGCTTTTCGATCGGTGCATTGGTACCTTTTTGCAAAATAACCAGACATTTAAAACCGCCGTCTTCCACCTTGCAGGGGGCGTAATGCAGCGTGTGGGGATAGATTTCTACCGCCACGCCTGCCGGACAATAAAACGCCACTACGTCTTTGGAATCTACTGTTCCCTCGGCAGAAAGGTCTTCCACTTTATACATCATAAAAACCATATCGGTGGGGCCTACGCTGACCTCGGAGCATTTGTGATACTCAAACGCATTGAGCAAGGATCCGTTTCCGTTGCAGTATCCCACCTGAACCGGCATGCCAGCATAAAGATAATGCTCTACTTCTTTGGTGATGGGCATTTCTTCCATCTCCGGAATCGACGCTACATACTGGTTACCAGTCTCCGGTACAGCGGTATGATCTTTCAGGTATGCTACGTAAGACGAGAAATCATATCCCTTTATCACGCGGCCGTATTTTTGAAACGCCGGGTCAGTGACCAAATACATTTTCACACCCGGATTTTTCGCTTTTACCGATTCAAAACTCATAAAATCCCTCTTTCCCTTTTGATGGCTCATTCTTATTGGTAGTATAACATTATAATACCAGATAAGCAATCTTTTTTCTGAAAATCTTGCAATCACATGCAAAAATTGATACAATGTCAAAAAATGCAAAAGGGGAACCATAGAATGATTTGGGGAATCATCGGCGCAATGCCGTCAGAAATCGCCCTGCTGAAAGCGCAGATGGTCGATGCGAAAGAAGAAATTGTCTCAGGGCTTACCTACCAGTCGGGTAAAATCCGCGGAAAAGATGTTGTTCTGTGCTGCAGCGAAATCGGCAAAGTCAACGCCGCCATGTGCGCGCAAACGCTGGCGCTGCGATATCATGTGGATTATATGATCAATACCGGCGTGGCAGGCTGCACCTGCGACGATCTGAACGTTTTAGATATCGTCCTGTCCCAGGATCTTGTTTTTCACGACTTTGATTGGGAAATCATGGAGGATTACCACCCCCACACCAGCAAATTTCCAGGGGATCCGGGGCTGATTGCTTTGGCACAGCGGGCGCTGGAGCAGATGCCGCAGCGCAAATACCAATATAAACTGGGCCGCATCGCCACCGGAGACATTTTTGTAGATGATGAGGCGCTTCGCCGCAGCATTATCGAGAGAACCCATCCTGACTGTGTGGAAATGGAAGGCGCCGCCATTGCCCTGGTGGCTTATTCCAACCAGATCCCCTGCCTAGTAATCCGCAGCATGTCGGATAACGCCAACGGCGACGCGGGCATGTCTTTCGACACGTTTGAAACCATTGCCGCCGACCATTCGGCCAATCTGCTTTTGACCATGCTGGAGCTGGCCTAATAAAAACGCTGCCAACAGCCGCGGGACGAAGTTTCGTCCCGCGGCTTTTTTCATGAGCCACCGACCTGTAGCCACTTTTCCAGGCGGATGCGGTTCAGGGGAACGTTACGCGCGCCCGGTTTTCTTTTTCGCCCCGGCAGGGCAGCTAGTTGGAAGAAAAGCCGTCTACTCTCCAGGGATCGCTGGGGTTCTCCTGATATTTCATCTTGATCACGCCATCCGCAAGCAGTTGGGATCTGCTTTCGTCAGCGTATACCTTTACCGGCACCAACGCCGTATTTTCGTCCGGATAGGTCACCTCTGCGTAATCGCACCAGTATTGGCGGTTGGAATCGTCGGCGCCGATCACGCCCTCTACGCCCTGCACCCGGTAGGTTTCGCTCTGCGCATCGTAGTATTGAGATTGACGCAGGATTTCCGGATTTTCCAGATGGTAACCGGTGTAGGCATAATAGTATCGTTCTACCGTATCGGCAGGCAGCTCCGTGTCGTTGACGCCGGGGCCGTATCCGGCGATCAGCCATCCATAAAGCTGATCCGGCGTCAGATTTTGTACCCCGTCCCAATCAAAAAAGGTAAGCCCACCGCAGATGGCCGTATACGTATAGTAGCTTGGCGCACGGGAAACCATATCCCGCTGCGTATCCACCGCGTGATAACCGGTGATGCGGTAGCCGTCCGCTGTTTTTTGCAGCGTAAACCGGTGCCGCTGCTCGCGGTTTCGGATAGAGGATTCCTCATCCATATCGGTCAGCGTTTTCATCGCGTTATTCGCACTGCCAAACAGCCTTCCGTAGGCCACGGTAGCCTCTACCGTATCCCCCTGCTCGGTGTAGTCCAGCAAAAAGATATCCGGGTACCATCCGCCCATATGCCGGGGCGTGTAGGCCATGGCGTATTCTGAATAATAACCGTACTGCGGCTTTTCGGGCACAATGCGCACCGCATCGCCAAACATCTGCCGCGCCGTTTGCTCCAAAATAGGATGGGGGATGCATTGCCAGTCGTTTACCAGCGGAGTCAGCACCTCAAAATCCGCAATGGTGTTGGGTTCGGTACCGTTTTGATACCAGAAAATATACGGGGCCTGGACATAAGCGGCGTTGAGCAAAAAGGAATTGGGTGCTTCTTCAATAGAGTCGAACTCCGCCTCCGGAACATTGTTCCAGATGGTCGCACGAAAAATCGTGTCCAAAATCTCTTTTGCCGTAGCATCGCCCTGTAAATCCCACCGGTCGATGGGATTTTGCGCACTGTCGCTTTCGCCGGCCGCCTTTTGATTTGCCTGCAGCTGCTCCAGCGTCACCGTATCATACAGCGCCTCGATTTCCTGTTGGCTCACAGGCGGCATCACCAGCGTGGCAGGCACATAGGCCTGTTCTTCCGCCGGAGAGGGGTACGGTTTTCCTTCTACCGTAAAACGCACCGTATCAATCTCACAGTTTTGCAGCAGCGTCATCGCCACCGAGGAAAGGTAATCTTCTCCGTTTCCGTCCGTCCCTGCAAACTGCACTTCCGCGCTGTCCTCCATGGAAACCGTAGCCGTCTTGCCTTCTACTGTAATCTCCTTTAAAGGAAGATCCTGGTATAATTGCCCGGCCACCTGCTCCCGCAGCCAGGATGCTGTGATCCGGCTGACGCCCGAACGCGGCAGCGGAAAATAAAATGGAGAAACCTCTTTGTCCGATCCCGGTGCACGTGCCCACGGCTGTCGGAAAATATACAGCGTCATATTTTCCGGATCCTTTACCGCAACTCCCGGTTCCTGCGGCTGATCCGGCTGACTTGTCTGGGAAGACTGCCCCTGGCTTTGGGCCGCATCCTGTCCATCGTCGGCATCAGACGGATCTTGTGAAACGGAGGGATTGGCCAGCAAGGAACATCCTACCAGCAAAACCGCCAGTAACGCTGCCAAAACCGAAAGCAGGGTTTTTCTATGATATTTCAAAATATTTCCCACCCTCTGTTTTAAATTGCTTTCGCCAAAGGCCAAAAACGGCAGAACCCCCATTCTCCTGTTTTGCGCTTCGGCCATGGAAAGAAGGCTGCGCGCATAATCTTTACGGCTGTCTTCTCCCAAAATTTTCAGCACCCGCTCGTCGCAGGAAGCTTCCATATCATCGGAGCTGAAACGAAAACAAACCCAGACCAACGGGTTAAACCAGTGGACGCATACCGCCGCCGTAGCGGCAATCTTGACCAGGTTATCCCACCGGCCAATATGCACCCGCTCATGCAGAAGAATATGCTGAGCCGCTGTGTCCTCCCAGTCAAATCCCCGCGGCAGAACAATACGGGGCCGGAACAGTCCAAACACCACTGGCGTAGCAAACATACGGCAGGAGCAGACGCGCACCTGCCGGCGCAAGGGGAGCAGTTGCTTCGCCCGCCGTATTTTGTCATTTTCCGGCAGTGGACGAAGCCGCCGCAGCCGTGTTGCGGAGAGAATATAGTGCAGAATCAAAAATCCGCTTAACGCCGCCGCGCCGCAAATCCATATGATCGCCGCCGTCGCCTGCCAGCCTGCCGTTTGAGCGGCCATCGGCTGATGATTTTCTGCCTCAGGCGTATCTGTCCCGCTATTCTGGCCGGCAGACAGCCAGTTATCCTGCTGAAATCCTCCGGCGTCCGGCAGCACCGCTTCATTCGGAGACTGGGGTCGAGCCTCGCTGCCGGTCATACTCCATTCCAGCCGGGAAATCCTACCGCTTGTGCCCACTGTATCCGCATGGTGGGAAGGCAGCAGGGAAAACAGGCTCACCGGTGCGGAAAAGGATACCGGTACCAACAGACGGATCAACACCACTGCCCACAGCGCATAGCTGATCCACCGGGGTGTTCTCCCTTTTAGGAACCAGCGGAGCAAAAGCACGGCCGCCGCCGTAAAAGATCCGATCAGGCTCATGTTCAAAACCGTAGAAAACAAGCCGGTCATTTCTCTTCCTCCTCAATCATGCGGCGAATTTCTTCCAGTTCCGCTGCGGAAATTTTCTCGCTCTTTAAAAAGGATGCCAAAAACATCTGCCGGGACCCTTCATACAGCTTGTCAATCAGCGTATGGGTCTGCCCGGCGCGAACCTGCTCCTTGCTCACCAAAGCCGTACAGCAAAATCCCGGATCTTCCCGCCGAATAATCTCTTTTTCCACCATGCGGGTCAGCAGCGTGTATGTGGTATTCCGGCTCCAGCCCATTTGGGCTTTTTCCAGCTGGACCAGCTGCGCTGCCCGGATCCCTTCTTTTTCCCAAATATGCTCCATCAGCACCAGTTCTGCATCGGATATTCTGATCTGTTTCATGTCCCCCTCCTTGTTGACTACAAGTGTAGTTTATATTTAGTCTACACTTGTAGTCAATATTTGTCAAGCTTTTTCTGCATTTTGTCGTTTGGCCGTTAAGCGCTGGAAAATCTTCTTTCCTTTCTATTTTTCAGCTTTTCCACTTATGCAAGAGTTTCGCCTGTCATATCTTATCGACAGGATTGGCGTGTTTCCGGACTTTTTCAAAACATCTTCTTTCGGACATGGACAATCACAAAAAAGCCGCCTGCTTCTGCAAAAAGCAAAGCAGGCGGCAAAATCACCTGATCTATTTTACCGGCTCCAGATATTTGGATTCATAATAGTGGCACAGCGCCTTATATTCATCCGGCACACCGTCGTGGGAATTGCGCAGATGGGCATGTGCGTCAAAGCTGCCGTCACTGCTCAAACGCTGGGTCAAATGCAGCGCTATATTGGCGCAGTGGCTGGCAATCCGATCCATGGCGGTGAGCACTTCTACAAAGGAAATGCTGCTTTTGGTGCTGCAGGTGCCATTTTGCAGCCTCTCGATATGCTTGTTCTTCAAGGTCTCCTCCATCAGGTCCACCGTCTCCTCCAGCGGCTCCACCCGCGCGGCGATTACTGCATTTTCCTCTCCATAGGCCTGAACCGTCATCCCAATGATTGTTCTCACAGCTTCCACCGCATAGGTAAATTCCCGTTTTCCGTCAGTGGAAAAAGCAACGCTTTGTTCATGATGCCGCTCTGCCTCTTCCGCCAAACTGCCGCAGTAGTCGCCGATCTTCTCAAAATCGCTGACCGAGTGCATAATCTCAGTGGCCAGGCGGCTGTCTGTTATGCTGATATCCTTGGCGGTGATCTTCAGCAGGTAATCGACCATAACCGACTCGGTACGATCCAAAAACTTTTCATTTTCTTCCAGTTTCTGCACCTTTTTCTCATCGTATTTCTCAAACAGCCTCACAGCGATTTCAAAATTTTCTTGTACGGTTTCACCCATGCTTAAAATCGCTTTTTTACACTGTTCCAAAGCAACTGAAGGCGTATTGAGGAAAATATCATTGAGAGCCGCCAGCCCCTCTTCAATTTTAGAAGCCTCCCCGTCTTTCACCAAATGCCGGGAGAATTGAATCAGTTGGTTGGTAAAGGGGAACACCAAAACGCAGGTGACAATGTTAAACAGCGAATGGAAATCGGCAATGTTGCCGCGGTTTACCACATCGTCCCAGAAGGGGAATCCCACTAGGGCCTGATAGCCGTATACCACAATTAAAAAGAAAGCCGCGCCCAGCATATTGACAATCAGATCAATATAAACCGCCCGTTTCGCCTTTTTGCTGGTGCCGATGCTGGCGATCAAAACCGTAACACATTTGCCGATATTTTGTCCCATGATAATCGGCGCTGCCATGGAAAAAGTCACGGTACCGGTAGAAGAAATTGCCTGCAAAACGCCAACAGAAGCCGAAGAACTTTGCAGAATCGCCGTAATCAGCGCGCCTACCGCTACGCCCAAAAGCGGATTTTTAAATAAAAAGAAAATCCGCTGGAATTGTTCAGAATCCTTTAATGGAGCCAGCGTCGTTTCCATCGTGGTCATACCGACAAATAAAATGCCAAAGCCAATCAGAATCGAGGCGAAATCCTTGGCCTTTTTTTTCTTTGATACCAAAAGAATCGCTGCGCCCACGGCAATGCACAAAGGCGCGAAAGAAGACGGCTTCAGCAGCATTAAAAAAATATTATCATTGGAAATATCGCCTAAACGAAGGATCTGCCCGGTTACGGTAGTACCGATGTTCGCCCCCAAAATTACAGGAACCGCCTGCACCAGCTTCATAATCCCGGCGTTGACGAACCCCACCGCCATAATGGCCGTAGCCGCAGAGCTTTGGATGGCCGCTGTAACAATTGCACCCAGCGCAACCCCCTTCAGCCGATTGCTGGTCAGCTTTTCCAGTGTTTTTTCCAAACCCGCGCCGGCGATTCGTTCCAAAGAGGAGCTCAAAAGTTTCATTCCATACAAAAACAGGCCGATTCCGCCGCAGAGGGTAATGACAGACATCACTGTCAAACGAATCACTCCCATACTTTTCTTATTCGTTTCTTCTTCATTCGACTATTATTTTACATGAATTTTACATAACGTGCAAGTAAAATTGATTTGTTTGACCGGTTTCCGTTTCATTCTTTTCTACAAATAAAAAAAGAGCCGCTTTGAAAATGGCTCTTTTTTCATATGACCTTTGTTTATTCACCCGGTTTATGCTTCTGCGCCCGACGCAATGCCCAATTCGTCCTCCGGCTGCTGCACCGAAGTGAAATTTCATTAGAGAATACAGGTTAAAACATAATAAGAAAAGCCCCGAACTTCATATGATATGAAATTCGGAGCTTTTCTTTTGTTGAAATAATCAATATTTTTCGGCGTCTTCTGCTGCCTCTTTCGTTTCATGAACCGTACCAAATGGATGTTGCGGCGGTGCATAAATTGAATACAGCTTTAACGGGGTATTCCCTATATTGATAATATTGTGCCATGTTCCTGCGGGAATGATTACAGCGTAATTGCTGTTTACTCTTTGCTGATAGTTCAAAAGAGTTTTATTTTTTCCCATCATAACAAGAGCACATCCGTCTTCAATACGTATAAATTGGTCAACATCAGAGTGTATTTCAAGCCCAATATCTCCGTGGACAGGTATGCTCATCAGTGTTACTTGAAGATGTTTACCTGTCCATAATGCGGTCCTATAATATGGATTCTGTTTAGTAAAACAGTCGATGTTCACAATAAGCGGTTCCGACCCATAATCCCTTATGTCAGGAGTACGGCAGCCATAGCTGTTTCTATTCACATAGCTCACCTCCCTTCCGTTTTAGTATATGAGTGAAACAGGAAACCTGTGCCGATGCTTTAAATTTATCATTTAGAATGTAAACAAAAAAGTTCGGCTATTAGGGGAAATTTACGAAAATATTTTTGCGATATTGAATCCTTTCGTCTTCCGTCGTTTGGCTATAGTCGGGCGATACACAGTGAAGGGATACATCACACAAAACATGGCAGAATGGCAGTTTAAATTTTGAAGCACCTGCAACTATCCGAGAGGAAACGGATAGTTGCAGGTGCTATATTTTTTCAAAAAATCAGAACACAGTATCCAAAAGCGGCTATCCACATGGGCTATAAGGTAAGGGGCAAGTTTGCCATCGTATCTTGACAACTTTACAGCAGCCGCCAGAGAGATACCTGCCGCAACGGACAGCAGAGCATCTAATACAAAGCACTTTCCCACGGGCTAATGGGTGAGGAGAGAAATCCTCTTACTCATTTTTTTCGGGAGGAAAGACAATGGCATATCGGAAAAAGGCATACACGCTGAAAGAAGAAATCACAAAGAACGGTACAAGGTACTTTATCGGTTTTAAGGACAGGCAGGGAAATTGTCACGAATTAGAAGTGTCCAAACAATTCTTTATTGAGTTTCGGCAGATAGAAGGAAGAAACGGAAATCTTCAGCAATGGGATGAGCGTCATAGGGAGTTTAGCGAGGTATGGGATGAAACGCTGAACAGACGGGCATTGAGATTGCCGAAAAGTCTTGATGAACTGCTCATGGATAAAGAGCGTGACAAGCTGCTCTATCGTCTGATTGACGAGCTACCAGAAATTCAAAAGCGGCGTTTTCTGCTCTACTATGATTATGACTTGAACTACTACCAGATTGGGGCGATGGAGCATTGCAACGCTTCGGCGGCAAGGAACTCTGTTGTAATTGCAAGAGAAAAAACAAAGCGCAGATGAAGCAATATCTTTGTGCTTAATGAATGTCCTTGTATCTTCGGATATGAGGATATTTTATTATATGTTCTCTAATGGAACCCTTACAGAAACATAGATGCCGCTTTCCGCATTTTCTTCCATTGCCAGCTGCAAAATCCGCGCCAAATTTCCGCCCTTGATCTGAGACGGCGCCACCTGTGCCACCGCGACTGCTGCACCATCCTTCTCCAGCTGTACCCCATAAAAAGAAAATTCGTATCCTGCGGCTTCCATCTGACGATAAACCTCTCCCAGCAGCTGAGAAGCCTGGTCCAAAGTCGGCATATCGGCGGTACTGCCCTCCAGCATCAAGCTGTATTGCAGAGTATCTTCCAAAGAAAATGCCATTCCCAGCTGCACCTGTTCCAAACTCGTCCGCTCCAGGTGAACGGCAGCCCGCACCGAAACGGACAGATCCGCTTCTTCCAGCCGCTGCTGCACCATCTGTGCATAGTCCTCTTCCAGCCGCCGGACCGTATTCCCCTTTTCCCTTACATCCGCTTGATAGCTATCTGAAACAATTTGCCCGTCCTTTACCGTTACCGTAAAAAATACATCCTCTTTTTGTGCGTGTTCTACCCGCGCCTCATAACCATGCACAGACAGACTGTATGCGGCCTTGTCCACCTGAAACTCCTGCTCCGGGTAAGTTTGTTCTACATATGCCTGGGCAACCTTCTGCGCCCCGGACGCGCCCCATGGACTGCCGAAAATTTCCAGCAGAATACCGGCGATGCCCATTGCCGCCGCCAAAATCAACACCAGCCCAATGGTGCGCTTTACCACTTTCACCGTATCCTGCTCCATCTGTATCCGCCCTTTCCTTTTTCAGTATAATATACCCGCCTTGCAATGTAAAGCGCGGCAGGAAATCAAATCAGACACATCCCTGTGTTCTGCCGCCTTGGACGCTGTGGGAAATTTTGTCCGCATTTCACCGAAAATTTTGCGCCCTTTTTCCCACGGCCAGCTCGTTTTTATCCCATCATTTGATTGTAAGCAAAACGCCGGCAAAAGCCAAAACGGCTCTTGCCGGCGTTCAGCCTCTCCCGTTTTCCTCTTTGGGAGAATCGGGTATGAATTCTAATATGCAAAGACTGCCTTTTACCGTTCTGGCAATCAGCCAACAATCTGGAAATCTTTGGTGTAATGATTGAGCACTTCGCAGCCGTTCTCCGTTACGATAACCAGATCCTCAATCCGCACGCCCACCGAATCAGGCAGATAAATGCCGGGTTCGATAGAGAAGCACATGCCAGGAACCAGCGGCATTTCATTGGTGGAGCTGATATCCGGCCATTCATGGACTTCAATGCCGATATTATGGCCGGTACGATGGGTAAAGTACTCGCCGTATCCCGCTTTGGCAATCACATTGCGCGCCGCCGCATCCACGTCGCAGGCCCGAACGCCGGGCTTCACCGCCGCAATGGCCGCCATGTTAGCCTCCAGCACCAGATCATAGATCTTGCGCTGCAAATCTGTAGCCGATTTGTAGCAGACAGTACGGGTCATATCGCTGTAATAGCCGTCCAGGTTTTTGCCGATGTCAAACAGCACATTGTCTCCCGGCTGCAGGAACACTTCCTTAGACGGGCCGTGGTGCGGGATGGCGCAGTATTTGCCATAAGCCACGATGCACAGGCTTTTGACTGCGGCGCCCTCCGCCGCGAAAAATTCATTGACCTTCTCAGCCAGATCCACTTCTGACAACCCTTCCTGGATCGCCTCAATGGATTTGGCCACCACCCGGTCGTTCATCGCAGAGGATCTGCGCAATTTTTCCTGTTCTTCAGCGTCCTTGACCATGCGGGTCATATCCACGAAAATCGAGCCGTTCATCACCGGCGCGTCGGGCCGCAACTCCATCATATGAATGAGGAAGCGGGCCGGCCATTCCTTATCCACGCCCAATTTGCCGGGCTTGACCTCTTTGGCCAGAATCGCCACCGGATCCTCGGTGTCATGGAAAAAGACCACTTTGGCCCCATCAAGCTTGATATAGTTGTGCAGCTGGTTGACCACCAGCGTCACATTTCCATCGGTGTTTAAGTACAGCGCCAGACAGCGCTCTCCGGGGTGGACCATCTCGCCGGTCAGATAAAAGATGGAGATGGGGGAGGTGACGATCATCTGCTCGACGCCTGCTTCCGCCATTCTTTTCAGCACATTGTTAACGCGGGTACGATTCAACTGGCTCATTCTGTTTTCTCCTCACATTTTAACCTTGCTTCCGGCCCTTGAAAAAGCCGGAAAAGACTCTTTTCTGCTCTTTCATTATAGAATCGGCAACGTCAAAAGTCAATGAAAATGTCTTAGGTCGTCCTCTGCCAGCCAGCACAGCAGCGCCGTATCCCGGCTCCCCACTTCGACCACCCTGCTGCCGCAGGTCATAACGCCGATTCCGTCCTCATCCCAGCGGCAGCTAAAGGCATAACCTATATAGCAAAGGCCGTTCCTCTCCACCGGCAGTATGTGGATTTCCTCCAGCTGTAACTCTCCCAGCAGGTCTGCCGGCTCATGGGCATAGGGCATTCCGGACAGGGCAAAATCATCCTCCATCGCGTCGCTCAAAAGGTCGTCCTCCTGTTGTGCCAGATGCTCCAAAATCCCCATCAGAATGGCATTTTGGATCTGCTCCTGCCCAGCGAAAATATAAGCCAGCGCCGTCCGGTAGCTTTCTGTCAGCTCCAGTCCTTCCTCTACCCGGTCGCCGCCGAAATCCACTCGGATCGGCCGCGCCTGTTCTTGTATTTGCCAGTGTTCCCAGGCCGGCAGGCGGATTTCCCCCTCCAGCCCGTATTCTCCTCTTGTTAATTCCAGCTGCGGCATTTTCTACTTCTCCTGCGGATTTTCCCGGTCGCACAAATCAAACAGCTCCATGCACAAAAGCGTGTCCCGATGGGGAATGACATCGCTTTCCAGCCGTCCTTCCCGCACGCCCCGGATAAATTCCTCAATCTCATACACAAACCCGTTTTCCTCCGGCGGAATAAACCGCTCGATTTCCTGCCGGTCTGGCCCGTACAGCACCGCGCCGCCGCCTTTGTGCCCGCCCAAAAGCTGGATGCTGCCCCGGTCGCCGCAAAACCACGCGGTCTCCGGCGCAATGGCCCGAAAACTCACCTGCGTTGTGGCAATCGCATGCTCAAAGCGTAAAAGCATCCCATCGGTGCAATCAGAGCCATAGGAGAACCGGTTGACCATGGTCTTAGCCTCCAGCAGCGGCTGGTTGATCAGATAAGACAGGATTTCAAACGCGTAAACCCCAATATCCCGGTTGGCTCCGCCGCCCAGTTCCGGCGCGTTGAGCCGGTGGGCAGCGTCGGAGCCGGACACAAAGCAAAAATTGTAGCTGGCCAGGTCGATCTGCCCAATTCTGCCGCCGTCGATCCACGCCTTGGCTTTCTGTACCGCAGGGGTAAAACGGCTCCACATGGCCTCCATGGTAAAAAGTCCCTTTTCTTCCGCCCTGGAAAATACCCCCTGCGCCTGCTCTTTCGTGATGGTAAACGCTTTTTCACACAAAAACGGCTTGCCGTATTCCAAACACAGCAGCATATTTTCATAGTGGAAGTTGTTGGTCGTATCAATATATACCCCGTCGATGTCCGGACGTTCCAGCATCCGGCGATAGTCGCCATAAGCCGACGGCACTCCGTTTGCCTTGGCAAATGCATCCGCCCGTTCCTGACTCTTGCTGGCTACCGCAGCCACCTGCGCCTGGGGCAGGCGGCTGACCGCGTCGCAGAATTTTGCGCCGATTTTTGCAGCGCCCATGATTCCAAACCGAAACACTCCCATGATGATTCTCCTCTCCACGCCCTGCCCGTCCAGGGCAGATTCTATGGTTAGCTTACTCCATTTTCCCATCCTTTGCAAGAGCGCGTGGGAACCATTCTCCGCACTGCGGCATAGAATGGGCAAAGAAGCGCTGGTCGGCTGTTTTTCAACCCGGAAGCTGCAGAATGGAGGCAAATGCAATGGAACCGTTCTGGATTTCTTTTCTTCACATCTTTTTTCTCTGCGCCGCGGTCTGTATCGATACCTTTGCGGCGGCTTTCGGCTTTGGCATTGATCAAATCCGGATTCCGGCCCTTTCCGCGCTGGTACTGTCGCTGGTTTCCTCCGCTGCGCTGTCCCTTTCCATGCTGGCGGCCGGATGGCTCACCCCTTACCTGCCCGCCGGGCTGACCGGATGGCTGTCCTGCGCTCTGCTGTGCGGACTGGGGCTTTTGAAACTGTTTGACAGTGCTATAAAGCGCCTGGTACGCCGCCTGCCTCAACCGGGCAGGGAACTCTCCTTCTCTTTTTTGCGGATGCGCTTTCTGCTGCGGGTTTGGGCAGATCCTGCCACAGCAGACACCGATTGTTCCAGCGTTCTGTCCGCAGCCGAATCCGTCGCGCTGGCCCTCGCCCTGTCCAGCGACGGGCTGGCTGCAGGGCTGGGCGGCGGATTTTCCGGCCTTTCCCCCTGGGCGGTGTTTTTCTGTTCCGCCGGAATGAATCTGATCTGCATTCTCACCGGCAGCCTGGCCGGAAGAAAAGCAGCCGGCCGCGCCTGCTTTGACCTGTCCTGGCTGGGCGGCGTCATCCTTTTCGGAATGGGGCTGCTGGCCCTTGTGTAAATCCATTTTCTCTGCCCCATGATTTTGTACACAACGTCAAAGATTTGGGGAAACGGGTAAAATCTTGCTGTGCTATTGACATTTCCCCTGTGCCGCTATACAATAAAAGTTGTTCGCAAAAACCACAACATATTGTGGTGGCAGTTTATGTATAACCGCACGAATAGTATACAGCGAGGATATTTTCAGCCAGGAATCCCTGTGCTGCAGTGTCTTCTTTTGTCTTTTATAATGCACAGTTTATTGGAATCATACGGAGAGGAAGTTGTAACATGATCGAAACGATTGTCAAACGCGACGGGCGGCAGGTACCTTTTGACCCGAGCAAGATTACCGACGCCATCTACAAAGCCGCGCAGGTTTTAGGCGGCAACGACCGGGAAATGGCCGAAGAGCTGACCCAAAAAGTCATCGCCTACCTGACTGACGAGCTGCACGAAACCCGCCCTGCGGTGGAGCAGGTGCAGGATGCGGTGGAAAAAGTCCTCATTGAAAACGGACATGCCCGTACCGCCAAGGAATTCATCCTCTACCGTGCGGAACGCACCCGCGTGCGCGACATGAATACCAAACTGATGCGCATTTACGAGGATCTGACCTTTAAGCCCGCGGCAGATAACGATATCAAGCGGGAAAACGCCAACATCGACGGCGATACCCCGATGGGAACCATGCTGAAATACGGTTCTGAAGGCTCCAAGCAGTTCTGTGAAATGTATGTGCTGGATCCGGTCTTTTCCAAGGCTCATGCCGAGGGCGATATCCATATCCACGACCTGGATTTCTATACGCTGACCACTACCTGCTGCCAGATTGATATTGTCAAGCTGTTTAAAGACGGGTTCTGCACCGGTCACGGCTTTTTGCGGGAACCCAATGATATCGCCAGTTATTCGGCGCTGGCCTGCATTGCCATTCAGTCTAACCAGAACGACCAGCACGGCGGCCAGAGCATCCCCAACTTCGATTACGGCATGGCGCCGGGTGTGCGCAAAACTTACCGCCGGGTTTATTCCCGCAACGTTGGCCGGGCGCTGGAACTGCTGGGCGGCCTGGAAGACGGCGAGGCTGTCGCCAAGCAGATCGCGGCTGAAGTGGAAAAGCAAAGCGGCCTGTGGCCGGTTTTAGCCGATGACAACGGCTATCATGCGTATGAAGGGCCGGAGTTGGCCAAATACGTCCCGGAAGAGCTGATTGAAAAAATCCAGCGCTTTGCGGTGAAAAATGCGAAAAAAGAGACCTATCGCTCTACTTTCCAGGCAATGGAGGCGCTGGTCCACAACCTGAATACCATGCATTCCCGCGCCGGCGCACAGGTGCCATTTTCCTCCATTAACTACGGCACCGACACCTCCCCCGAAGGCCGCATGGTCATCGAATGTATCCTCAAAGCGGAAGACGCAGGTCTGGGCAACGGCGAAACGCCGATTTTCCCCATTCATATTTTCAAGGTGAAAGAAGGGGTCAACTACAATCCGGAAGACCCCAACTATGACTTGTTCAAGCTGGCCTGCCGGGTATCGGCCAAGCGGCTGTTCCCCAACTTCTCTTTCCTGGACGCACCGTTCAATCTGCAATATTATAAGGAAGGCGATTACAACTCCGAGGTAGCTTACATGGGATGCCGCACCCGTGTAATGTCCAATAACTACGACCACTCCCGCGAGGTGACCTGCGGTCGGGGCAATTTGAGCTTTACCTCTATTAACCTGCCCCGGCTGGCCATCAAGGCCAACGGCAACGTCGATTTCTTTTTCGAGCAGCTGGACCGGATGCTGGACCTGGTCTGCGACCAGCTGATGGCCCGGTATAAAATTCAGGCGGCCAAAAAGGTCCGCAACTACCCCTTCTTGATGGGCCAGGGCGTTTGGCTGGATTCTGATAAGCTCGGTCCCAACGACGAAGTGGGCGAAGTGCTCAAGCACGGCACCCTTACGGTGGGCTTCATCGGCTTGGCCGAATGCCTGAAAGCGCTGATTGGCAAACACCATGGGGAATCGCAGGAAGCGCAGAATCTGGGACTGGATATTGTAGGCTACATGCGCAAACGCATGGATGAAATGAGCGAAAAAACCGGCTTTAACTATTCTCTGATCGCTACGCCCGCAGAGGGCCTTTCCGGCCGCTTTGTCCGCATTGACAAGCAGAAATATGGTATTATCCCCGGCGTAACCGACCGCGATTATTACACCAACTCGTTCCACATCCCGGTGTATTACGACATTTCCGCCTTTGACAAAATCCGTTTGGAGGCTCCCTATCACAACCTGACCAACGGCGGCCACATTTCTTATATCGAAATGGACGGCGATCCGTTAAAGAACTTGGATGCTTTCGAAAAGGTTGTCCGCTGCATGAAAGAAGCAGGTATTGGATACGGTTCTATCAACCATCCGGTAGACCGGGATCCCTGCTGCGGCTATACCGGCATTATCGACAACGAGTGCCCCGGCTGCGGACGGCATGAGGGCGACGGAAACGAAGCGTTTGAACGAATCCGCCGCATCACAGGCTATCTGGTCGGTACCATGGACCATTGGAACAACGCCAAACGGGCAGAGGAACACGACCGGGTGAAGCATACCATGTCCAGCGGTGTAGAGCAAATCTGAGGATACGGATATAACTGCACAAAGGCAAGGACGCGCCCAGTTTTTCGGCAGTTTGCCTTGTAAAAAGGCGGGATTTTCCCCGCCTTTTTCCTCTAAAAAAACAGAAAAATGCCGTTTTTTCTTCTTTTTCCGGATATTTGAAAGGTAAAAAACCCGTAATTTTCCTGTGTCGAGAAAGGATGTGCACCTTTATGTCAAACCCCATTCGGTTGGCAGGAGTCATCCGGGAATCCATTGTGGACGGGCCCGGGATTCGTTTTGTCGTTTTCGTGCAGGGCTGCCCCCATCACTGCGAGGGATGTCACAATCCCGAATCTCACGATTTTTCCGGCGGATATGACTGCGACCCGGAAAAAATTCTGGCGGAAATCAAAAAAAATCCTCTGCTGGACGGTGTAACTTTTTCTGGCGGCGAGCCTCTGTGTCAAGCAGCGGCCTTGCTTCCGCTGGCAAAAGAGATCAAAAAATTAGGATTGAATCTGTTTATTTATACTGGCAGTATATTTGAAGATCTATTAAAAGAACAGAATCCTGACATTATGGCATTGTTGCAGCAAGGAGATTTTTTGGTAGACGGTCCCTTTGTTTTGGCCCAGCGGGACTTGACGCTGCTGTTTCGCGGCAGCCAAAATCAGCGTATCCTAGATCTGCCCCAGTCTTTTCTGCAGGGAAAAGCGGTTTTGGCGTCCATCGGGCAATAAGCGTCTTTGTGGGACGAAAGCAACGTCCATGTTCTGCCTGCACGCGAGGAAATCCTGTTTTTTCTCCGAGGACAAAAATTGCGTAAACGCAGGCACTTGTGGTAAGAATCTGTTTTTTCGATATGCAATCCGCATTTATAAAACCAAAAAGATGATCGAAGAAGAGCTTCTTTCGCAAAAAATTCATTGAAAACAGTACAGCCTGCAGTAGTATAAACAATAAATAAGGGTATGGCGAATGTCATACCCTTTTCTTTTTGGAACCTATTCCCCTTTGCGCGCCATTACAAACGCGCCGGCCAACATGGCAATGACAAAAGAAATCATTCCGGCTGCTGCCATAGACAGAGCGACGATCCCTTTCCAGCGGATGCTTTTTCCGCCAGCAGGCTGTACCGGATGATGCAGCATCTTTCTTCCTCCTTTTCAAATAGCAGGAAAGCCCTGGCTTCCCAGGGCTTTCCCATACCAAAGCGGCAAGCGCTTAGTCCAGATTCTTTTTCAGGGTTTCCAGCTCGGCCTTCAGCTCTTTGGGGAGTCTGTCGCCAAATTTCTGGTAGAATTCCTCGATGCCGGCAGCATCTTCTTTCCAAAGGTTCTTGTCCACATCCAGCAAGCCTTTCAGCGTATCCAGATCGATGTTCAGGCCTTCGATGTTGATATCCTCGGGTTTGGGCTCATAGCCAATGGGGGTTTCTACCGCGTCGGCTTTGCCTTCGCAGCGATCCAGAATCCACATCAGCACGCGCATGTTGTCGCCAAAGCCCGGCCAGATGAAGTGGCCTTCATCGTCGGTGCGGAACCAGTTGACGTTGAAGATCTTCGGAGCTTTGTCACCCAGCTTTTTGCCCATGTCAAGCCAGTGCTGGAAGTAATCGCCCATATGGTAACCGCAGAAAGGCAACATTGCCATGGGGTCACGGCGGACAACGCCAACAGCGCCAGAAGCAGCCGCAGTGGTCTCAGAAGCCATGATAGAGCCTACGAATACGCCATGCTCCCAGTCTCTTGCCTGGTAAACCAGTGGAGCAGTTTTCGCGCGGCGGCCGCCAAAGATGATTGCGGAGATCGGCACGCCCTGCGGATCGTTAAACTTATCGCTGATGCAGGGGCAGTTGATTGCCGGAGCGGTAAAGCGGGAGTTTGGATGGGCGCCTTTTTCAGTAGAAGTAGTGCCGTCCCAAGGCTGGCCTTTCCAGTCAACTGCATTTTTGGGCGGATTTTTATCCAAACCTTCCCACCAAACGGTATTGTCATCCAGATTATGACAAACATTGGTGAAGATGGTATTCTTGCGGGTAGAAGCCAACGCATTGGGGTTGGATTTTTCATTGGTGCCGGGAGCTACGCCAAAGAAGCCGTTCTCCGGGTTGATCGCCCAGAGTCTACCGTCGGGACCAATGCGCATCCAGGCAATATCGTCGCCGACCGTCCAGACTTTATAGCCTTTTTCTTTGTAGATCTCCGGCGGGATCAGCATAGCCAGGTTGGTTTTACCGCAGGCGGACGGGAAGGCAGCGGTGATATATTTCACCTCGCCCTGCGGATTCTCGATACCCAGAATCAACATATGCTCAGCCATCCAGCCCTCGTTCTTACCCTGGTAAGAAGCGATGCGCAGTGCAAAGCATTTTTTACCCAGCAGAACGTTGCCGCCGTATGCGGAGTTGATGGACCAGATGGTGTTGTCCTCCGGGAAATGAACGATATATCTTTCATTCTCATCTACGTTTGCTTTGGAGTGCAGACCTCTTACAAAGTCATTGGACTCGTCGCCCAGATTCTCAAACGCCTGTGCGCCCATTCTGGTCATGATATCCATATTCAGCACAACATAGATCGAATCGGTCAGCTCAACGCCGACTTTGGAGAAGGGAGAGCCGATCGGACCCATGGAGTAAGGGATGACGTACATGGTACGGCCTTTCATTACTCCATTAAAGAGCTTGCCCAGTTTTTCATACATCACCTTGGGATCTTCCCAGTTGTTGGTGGGGCCTGCATCCTCTTTTTTCCGGGAGCAGATAAAGGTTCTACCCTCTACGCGGGCAACGTCGCTGGGACGGGTTCTGTGCAGCAGACAGCCGGGAAGTTTTTCCTGGTTGAGTTCCTCCATCTCGCCGGTGGCGATTGCTTCAGCTCTCAAGGCTTTGAGCTGCTCCTCGCTGCCATCAATCCAGACAATCTGGTCCGGGGTAGTGAGCGCGACCATCTCATCCAGCCATTTTAATACATTTGGATTCTTCGTCAGTGCCATACTTTTTGCTCTCCTTTCAAAACCGGTATTCGCCGATTTCAGCTTCATTATTTGGAATTTTTGTTTGCAAAAACCAAATTTTCCACGTATATCATTATATCGAACTTTTCAACGCTTTTCAAGAGGAAGAATGTTAAATTCATAGCAATTTCATAAATAGGCCTTGTTTTCAAAAAGAAAAACGTTTTTCTGTCAAAAATGGTCCCTGCAAAAAGGCGAAGGGGTTGCCCCCTTCGCCTTTTAAAACGACTGATCCATGAAAAAAAAGGAAACATCCAGTGCCTGCAGCGGCGCCAACTGATGGCTGACCAGCAGGACGAGCGTTTGCGGCGCAAGCGATCGCAACATTCCGCAAAGCTTTCCGGCCGCCTCCGCATCCAACCCATTAAACGGCTCATCCAGCAGCAAAACGCCGTTTTCGACCCCTTCTAAAAACGCAATGCCCCGCAGAAAAGCCACCCGCCGCCGCTGGCCGCCGGACAGCTGGCCGGGATATTTTTGTCCGTCAGCCGAATCCAAACCTGCCAGAGCTAACAGCTCTCCCACTGGTCGTTTTGCCCCGGCTGGCTGCGCCAGGCGAATATTCTGCTGGGCTGTAATCCAGGGCAGCAGACGGTCCTCTTGAAAAACAAACGCAATTTTGCGGCCGGACAATCCGGTAACGCTGCCGCCGTCCGCGGTTTCCAATCCGGCCAGGATTCGCAGAAGGGTCGTTTTGCCCCGACCGGACGCGCCGGTCAGGCAAACGATTCCGTTATCCGGCAAATCATGAGAAAAGTGTGACAACACCGGTTTTTCCCCATAGGACTTCTGCAAATCTTTGATCCGGATCATCTTTGCCCCTCCTTTTCCACCGCCAGCCGGGCGGTAAGTGCATACAGCAAGCGTGCCGCCAGCTTTTCGAACAGCAAACTCAACAGGATAATCACAGCCGTCCAACAAAACAGATCCGGCATCTCCAGATAAATTTTGGCATTGTAAAGGGCTTTCCCGATGGAATTCTTCGGCAGGCCCAACACTTCTGCAGCAATTCCCGCTTTCCAGCCAATGCCGATGCCGGTGCTGCAAGCAGCCGCAAAATATGGCAGCAAGCTGGGCAGATACAGATAGCGCATCTTTTTGCCAAAAGAAAACCGGTAAGCTTTGGCCATCTCCAAAAGATCCCGGTCTACTGCGGCGATTCCCTCATACAAATTCGCCCATACCATTGGCAACACCATCAAAAAGGCTGCAAAGGCGCCCAATGCCCAGGATTTGATCCAGACCAGAGCCAGAATGATAAAAGATGCCACCGGCGTAGATTTGATCACCTGCAGGGCCGGGCGAAAAAAAGCGTACAGAAACGAAAAGCGGCTCATCAGCGCCGCCAGAACCGTACCTGCGGCTAGCGCCAGCAAAACGCCGGCCATAATCCGCCCGCATGAGGAAAAGACAGCCTGCCAAAAAACAGGCTGTCTTACCAGCTGAGCCAAACGGCGCAGCATGGTCAACGGGGATACCAGCAAAAGCTCCTGCCCCACCGCCATAGCCGCCGCCTGCCAAAGAAGCAGCCAAAGCGCCGCCACCACGGCGCCTTGCGCTATTTTTTTTCCAATTCTATTTTGCGTAATAGAGTCCTTCATCCGGTAATTTTCCTCCAACCGACTGGGGGTTTGCTTGATGCAGCACGGTCAAAAAGCCTTCGGCGGCTTTTTTCATCTGCTCGCCCTCCCAAAACACAATATTGCATTCGGGAATGGCTTTGGCCGCCACCGCTTCGGCAATGACATCAAACTTGCCGGACAGAGCAGCAGCGTCTTCTACATTGCCGTTTACAAATTCCACCGACGCGGCATATTCTTCCAGAAAACGGTCCACTGCCTCTTTGTTTTCCTCCACAAATTCGGTGCGGGCTACCACGCAGCCCATAGTCAACTGGCTGCCATCGGTCACGCATTTGTCCCACTCCTCAGTCATGTCCAGTGCCACCTTGATGTCCGCATCCTTCGCCAGCGCCTGTGTTACAAACGGTTGGGGAAGCAGCGCAATCGTCGCTTCACCGCTGACCATCAACGGCAGAATTTCCGCATGCTCCGACTTATAAACAATATTGACGTCCGTTTTGGGGGCCAGCCCGTTTTGGGTCAGAATATACTCCAGCGCGTATTGGGGAGTAGAACCCTCACCGGTCGCGTAGATGGTCTTGCCCTTCAGGTCGGCGATAGAGGCAACCTCTTCGTTTTTGGTTACCATATACAGCACGCCCAGCGTATTGAGAGCCAAAAGTTTTACGCCGCCTTCGGTTTTATTATACAGAACAGACGCCAAGTTGGTGGGAACGGCGGCAATATCCACCTCGCCGCTGATCAGCTTACTGGTGATTTCATCCGGCGCGCCGACCAAGGTAAAATGATAGTTGTTGTTGGCCTGACCCGCCTCATTGTTCTCCATGATCTGGAGCATGCCCAGTGCGGTGGGACCTTTCAGGCCGATAATATTGATATCCGCCTTTTCCGCTTCCAGTTTAGAAGATTCCTCCGGCAGAGAGGATTCGGGCTGGCTGGCAGATACTTCTGTTTCAGAAGATTCCGGCGCAGAGGAAGTAGCAGCGCCGCATCCGGCCAAAGGCAGGACCAGCATCAGCACCGCCAGGAATAAGGACAATGCTTTCGTCATTTTTTTCATGATTTTCTTCTCCTTTTTGTTTTACCATATAAAAGGGGCTTCCCCTTTTTCACAATCATTACGCTTCCGGCTCCCGCCAGTCCAAAAGGCCCTGCGCGTCCAGAATGTGCAGCTGCGCACCATCCCGCCGGATATATCCCAGCTGGCAGAAATGGTCCAGCGCCCGGTACACCGTAGCGCGGCTGATGCCAAGCTCCCGGGAAAGACGGGTGGGAGAACAGGCGATGGAAAAGCTTTCGCTCCTGCCCATACACTGATCGTGCAGGTATAAGGCCATCTTCTCTTCCGCCGAACCTTTGGTGAAGCTGTCAATCTTGCGGTTTAAAAATGCAATGCGTTCCGACAAAAAAGAAATGTAGTTGCGCGCCGCCGCAAAATCCTCCCGGAAAATAGCATCCAGCTCTTTGTCTGTTAAAAACAGAACCTGACAGAGGGTTTTTGCCGTGACCTGTGTGACATACTCCTGCGCCTGCCGGAATACCGCCGCCGCGCCAAACATCATAGGCGGCTCAAAACGGTTGAGCACCACTGTCCTGCCCTCTGCAGCTTTTTCCGCCTGCGCCTTTCCCTTCAGGAAAATACCCACCGCCCGTTTAAAACAATGGGGGGAAAAAATCGTCTGGCCCGCGCGGAACGTTAAAATCTCACCGCGTCCGGACAGCACACGGGAAAGGCGAGGCGCATCAAAACCGCTGAACAGGAAACAGTGCAGCAGCACTTCTTCATATTTCGCCCATCCTGCTTCCGTTTTCACAGCACACCTCATTTTTGTCTCAAATGATACATTTTTAAGCAGGTTTTATTGTACTACAATCCATTTTACTTGTCAAGAAAAAAACAATCCCATATGTCTTTTGAAAAACTGTTCCTTTTCGCCGCTAAAAAATTGGCATTCGGCCGATTTTGTACTATACTGGTATTGGAAAACATAAAATGTTCGCTGCAAGCCAGTGCCCCTCATACACTAACGCCAAGTCAGGGCAGGAGGCTGTACGTTTGATTTCATCAAAACCGTACAAGGCATAGACGTATTGGTTAAAAATTTACAGGAGGGAACCGATGAAACTTTCTTTTTTTGGCGCAGATAAAACGGTCACCGGCAGCTGCCATTGCCTGGAAGTTGGTGACAAGCGCATCCTGATTGACTGCGGCCTGCAGCAGGGCGCAGGAGACAAAGACAACAGTACCCTGCCCTTTGCGCCAGGCTCTATCGACTATGTATTGGTCACACATGCGCACATCGACCATTCCGGACGGCTGCCCCTGCTGGTCAAGCAAGGATACTCCGGTCCGATCATCACCACCCGGCTGACGGCGCAGCTGTTATCCATCATGCTGCGGGACAGTGCTCATATCCAGGAAAGCGACGCCGCCTGGGAAAACCAGAAGGGCCGCCGGGCAGGTCGGGATCTGGTGGAGCCGTTGTATACCCTGCCGGATGCAGAAGGCGCGCTGGCACTTTTGGAAACCTGTGATTATGGACAGCCTTTTGAGGTCTGCCCCGGTGTGACGGCGGAATTTTTTGACGCGGGCCATCTGCTGGGGTCTGCCATGATCCGACTGACGCTGCGGGAAAACGGCGTGGAAAAATCCATCGTCTTTTCCGGCGATATCGGCAATGTAGCCCATCCCATCATCCGGGATCCTACCTATTTAAAATCCGCTGACTATGTGGTGATGGAAACCACTTACGGAGACCGGGAACACGAGCCGGAACACGCTTATACCGAGGAGCTGGCAAAAATCATCGACGAAACGCTGGGCCGCGGCGGCAACGTGGTGATTCCCGCCTTTGCGGTAGGCCGCACCCAGGAGCTCTTGTATTATATCCGGGAAATCAAGGAGAAAAAAATGGTCCGGTCGGTACCCGACTTTCCCGTTTATGTGGACAGCCCGCTGGCCCGGGAGGCCACTCATATTTTCAGCGGCGACCTGCAAGGCTACACGGATGACGAAACCACCGCCCTGGTGCAGCAAGGCATCAACATTCTGGCATTTGACGGGCTGCGGCTGACCCAGACCACCGAGGAATCCAAGCTGCTCAACCAGGACCCGACCCCTAAAGTCATTCTTTCCGCCAGCGGTATGTGCGACGCGGGCCGGATCCGCCACCATCTGAAGCATAATTTATGGCGGGAAGAGTGTACCGTTGTTTTTGTGGGCTTTCAGGCAGTGGGAAGCCTTGGCCGGATCCTGACCGACAAAGCGGACCGAGTCAAACTCTTCGGCGAAGAAATCGTCGTGCGGGCCAACATCGTTCAGCTGCATGGGCTTTCTTCCCACGCCGACCGCACTGCGCTGCTGCGCTGGATCAACACCTATTCTCCCAAGCCGCAGCATGTGTTTTTAGTCCATGGCGAAGCGGAGGTAGCGACAGCATTCGGTGAAACGCTGCGGCAGGCAGGATTTTCCGCTCATGCGCCGGACTTTACGGAGGTATATGACCTGGCCGCCAACGCATTGGTGCAAGCAGGCGTACCGTTTATCGAAAAGAAAAAATCCGCCGGAAAGGATTCTCCTGTCTATCAGCGGCTGTGGGCCATGGGGCAGCAGCTTTTGGAGGTCATCCGTCACAATCGGGGCGGCGCCAACAAGGATTTAGGCAAATTTGCCGATCAGATCAAGGCCCTGATCGACAAATGGGACCGGTAGTCACGGTTTTATAAAAAACAAAAGCGCACGCGAAACCTCACGTGCGCTTTTTTCATTTAATCCGGACCTTTGTCTGCGTCGAAAAGCTGTTCCAGCTCCTGCGCCGCCCGGGCCAGCGGAAATCCCACCACATTAAAGTAATCTCCACGAATGCCCCGGACAAACAATCCGCCTTTCCCCTGAATGCCATAGGCGCCAGCTTTGTCAAAAGGCTCTTTGGTGGCCAAATACCGTTGGATCTGCCTTTCGGTCAGCGGATAAAAATCCACCTCGGTACACTGGACAAAAGAGGACAACACCTTTCCATCCCGGCAGAAAGCCACACCGGTATAGACCTGATGGGTACGTCCGGACAGAGACCGCAGCATATCTGCCGCATCCGCTTCGTCACGCGGTTTTCCCAGCACCGTACCGTCCAGCGATACGATGGTATCCGCTCCGATGACCAGCGCCGCCGGATTGCGGGACGATACATCCAGCGCCTTTTGTGCCGCCAGCTGACGGGGCAGCTCCTGCGCCGTCCAGGACGGATCCCGCCGTTCTTCGATTTGGGAGGGCAAAACAGAAAAGTCCTCCGTAATCTGACAAAGCAGCTGCTGCCGGCGGGGGGAACCGGAAGCCAGAATCCATTTCATTCAAACACCCCTCCTTACAAGCGGGACACCAGGCCCTTGTATGCAAATATGGCGATGAGCACGCAGATAATCTGTGCGATGTTGACCCCCAACTCAAACCCAAAGGCCAGCTGAATCACCGCCAAATCCAGAATCATGGGGTTATCGACCGAAATGCCCACCGTCTGCCCATAGGAAAGCCAGCTCAGCCACGGGATCCCCCTGGTAGCCGCTGCCAGCAGCGAGCCGAACATCACCCCGGCCAGCAGCAAAAACAACAAAATCAGATTTTTCTTCATCCGCAACGCATTTTCCCCCCTATCGGCTTCCGGTGGAGCCAAATCCGCCGGTTCCCCGGTCGGTATCATCCAGAGAATCCACCTCTTTTGCCTCCCACATGGGGGTTTCCAGCACGACCAGCTGGGCAATCCGCTCTCCCGGCTGAATGGTGTAAGCGGTATCGGAATGGTTATGCAGCCCCACCAGCACCTCGCCCCGATAGTCTGCGTCGATGACGCCCACGCAGTTGCCGGGAACCACGCCATGGCGGATGCCAAGACCACTGCGGGCAAAAACAAAACCGCCGTATCCTTTCGGCAGCGCCATGGCAAGGCCGGTGGGGACCGGTACGGTCTGCCCCGGTTTTACGGTCAGCGGCTGCTCGATACAGGCGCACAGGTCATATCCGGCGCTGCCCAAAGTGGCGCGCCGGGGCAGGCAAGCTGCCGGATTCAGCTTCTGGAACAAAACAGTCATGGGAATCCTTCCTCTTTTTTATTTGGTCAGGCGCCAGATGCGATGAGCGTATTCCTCCACCGCGCGGTCGGCGCAGAACACGCCGGACCCTGCGATATTCATTAAGCTCATCCGGCTCCAGACCTCCGGCTGACGGTACAGCTGCTGGATTTTTTCCTGTGCTTCTATATAGGCGCGGAAGTCGGCCAGCACCATATAGGGGTCGACATTCTTTAACGAATCGGCAATTTCCGGGAATTTGCTGCCGGAAATCCCCTCGTACAGCGTATTGATCAAATCCTGGATCAGCGGGTCTTTCTCATAGTATTCACCCGGCGCATAGCCCCTCTGCCGCAGGGCGTCCACCTCCTCGGTGCGCATGCCGAAAATCATAATATTTTCATCGCCCACCTGTTCGTGGATCTCCACATTCGCCCCATCATAGGTGCCAAGCGTGATGGCGCCGCCCAGCATGAGCTTCATATTGCCCGTACCGGAAGCCTCGGTCCCCGCCAAGGAAATCTGCTCTGATACATCGCAAGCAGGGGTCAAAAGCTCCGACAGAGTGACCCGATAATCCTCCAGGTAGACAATCCGAAGCTTTTGCCGCAGCAGCGGATCGTTTTCGATCTCTTTTTGCAGCACGCAAATCAGCCGGATAATCTGTTTCGCCAGATAGTACCCCGGCGCGGCCTTGGCGCCGAAGATAAACGTGCGGGGAACCAGGTCCAAATCGGGATTTTCCCGCAGTTTTTTCATCAGGTACAGAATATGCAGCGCATTCAGGTGCTGGCGCTTGTATTCATGCAGGCGCTTAACCTGCGCGTCGAAAATCGAATCTGGATTTAACGCAATGCCGTACTGCTTTTGCACGAACTTGGAAAAGGAAAGCTTATTTTCCCGCTTTACCTGTGCCAGCTCTTTTAATGAATCCGGATCGTCTGCAAACGCTTTCAGCCGGGAAAGCTGGGAAAAATCTTTCAAATAGCCCTCTCCGATCCGGCTGGAGATAAATTTGGTCAGCCGCGGGTTGGCCTGCAAAAGCCAGCGACGGGAAGCAATGCCGTTGGTTACGTTGGTAAACTTCTCCGGCCAAACGCCGTAGAACAAATGGAACAGATCATCTTGGATGATTTTGGAATGAAGCTTGGAAACGCCGTTGACACTGTGAGAACCTACGACGCACAGGTTTGCCATTTTGATGCCACGGTTCTGGACAATGGACATGGACGACACCGCGTAGGGCGGTTGATGATATTTCTGCTCCAGCTCCAGGCAGAACCGGCGGTTAATCTCACAGATGATCTGATAAATCCGGGGCAGCAGGTTTTTGAACAGGTCTTCATTCCAAACCTCCAGCGCCTCGGACATGACGGTATGGTTGGTGTAGGCAAATACGCCCTGGGTCAGCTCCCATGCCCGCTCCCAGGTGTACCCGCACTCGTCCAACAAAATGCGCATGAGCTCCGGGATTGCCAGCGTGGGATGGGTGTCGTTGATATGAATGGCGATTTTGTCCGCCAGATTATCCAGCGTGCCGTAGGTGGACATATGACGGTTGACGATATCTCCCACCGAGGCGGCTACCAGGAAATACTGCTGGCGCAGGCGCAGCAGCTTGCCCTCCATATGGCTGTCGTTGGGATAAAGAACCTTGCTGATTACCTCGGTCATGGAATTCTGGCGCAGGGCGGACAGGTAGTCCCCCCGGTTGAAAGAGTCCATATCAATGCCGGCGGAAACCGCCTTCCACAGTCTTAGATTGCTGACCCCTTCGCTTTGATAGCCGGAAACCGGCATATCATAAGGAACTGCTTTGACGGTATTATAGTTTTTGTAATTGATATGGTGGTAGCCGTAATCCCAGAATTCCTCCACCTCGCCTCCGAAATGGACGTCAATCGCCTGATCCGGATTCGGCGTCAGCCAGATTTCGCCGCCGGGCAGCCAATAATCAGGCAGCTCGGTCTGCCAGCCGTCGATGATCTTCTGTTTGAAAATGCCATACTCATATAAAATGCAATATCCGGTGGCGGTATAATCCTGAGAGGCCAGACCGTCCAAATAACAGGCGGCTAAGCGGCCGAGGCCGCCGTTGCCCAGGCCCGGGTCCGGTTCGTATTCATACAAGCGTTCCAACTTGACGCCCATTTCCTCCAGCGCGGCGCTGGCCAGTCCCGCAATCTCCAGATTATACAGGCTGTTTTTTAACGACCGGCCCATGAGAAATTCCATGGAAAGATAGTACACTTCTTTATTGCCATTGGAGTGGGTGTATGCGGAAAAGTTTTTCTGTTTTTCTGTTAAAATATTGCGCACCATCAAAGCGGTCGCCTTATAAAACTGGTCATCCGAAGCCTGTTCCGGCTCTACCGAAAACAGTAGCATCAAATTTTTTTCAATCTCGGCTTTCAGTTCTGCTTTGGAAAAGCGGTCCATTAAAATCCCCCTTCCGATTTGGATCAACGGTTTGGTCTCGTTCTGCCTTTTTCATGTAGTTTTATTATATCGGGACTATGTAAAAAACGCAACAAAGAAGCTTTTGGATTTTTATCCTTTTCAACGGGAACTTTTGGATTTTTCCTTTCAAAAGCCTGATTTCTCCCTGTTTTCCTCCCAAACCCCTTTTCGAGCGAAAAAAAAAGTATTATAATATGGATATCTGTATGCTGCGCCCTTGGCAAACGGGCGTTTGGAAAAAAGAGTCCGCGGGGATTCCCCGCAGAAAGGCGGAATACCCATGAATCCAACCAGCCGGGTTAAAATTGAAGTCTGCGGCGCAAAATATTACATCGCCAGCACCGAGCCGGAAACATATGTCAAAGAACTGGGCGCTCAGCTGAACGCTCAGATTTCTGACATGCTCTCGCAAAACAATTCCCTGTCGGTGACCGATGCGCTGATCTTGTGCCTTCTGAATTATATGGACAGCTACCGAAAAGCAGAAGAAAATACCGATCATATGCGCAGCCAGTTGACAGGTTATCTGGAAGACGCGGCCAAATACCGCATTGAAGCCGATGAAGCCAAACGGGAGATTGAACGGCTACGCCGGGAACTGGAAAAAACAAAACAGGAGCTTTCTGATGCAAAATAAACCAAAATGCAAGACGATGGAGCTTTTGGCTCCTGCCGGAGGGCCGGAACAACTGACCGCGGCGGTGCTTTGCGGCGCCGACGCGGTCTATTTTGGCGCGGGAAATTTTAACGCCCGCCGAAACGCGAAAAATTTTGAGCTGGAATCGCTGCGGGAAACTGTGACGTTTTGCCATCTGCACGGTACCGCCGTTCATTTGACGGTCAACACCCTGGTATTCGACCGGGAACTGCCCAGCGCCATGGAAACGGTCCGCGCCGCCTGCGAGGCGGGAGTAGACGCACTGATCGTACAGGATTTGGGGCTGGCCCGGTTCATCCGGCAGGCGGCGCCTGACATGCCGATTCACGCCTCCACCCAGATGAGCCTGCACAATCTAAGCGGTGTTCAGCTGCTGGAGCCGTTCGGCTATACCCGCGCCGTACTGGCCCGGGAGATGAATGCCGAAGAAATCGCGCAGGTCTGCCGCGGAACGACAATGGAGATCGAGACTTTTGTCCACGGCGCTCTTTGCATGTGTTTATCCGGTCAGTGCTACTTAAGCGCAGTGGCCGGGGAACGGTCCGGCAATCGGGGCCTGTGCGCCCAGCCCTGCCGGCTGCCCTTTTATGAAAAAAATCCACAGCGCTGCGGGCTTTCCCTCAAGGATATGAGCCTGTTTTCCCATATCGATGAGCTGCGGCAGGCCGGCGTGTGTTCTTTGAAAATCGAAGGGCGGATGAAGCGACCGGAATACGTAGCGGCGGCGGTCAGCGCCGGCCGGGCTGCCCTGGCGGGAGAAAAGCCGGATCTTCACACGCTGCAGGCAGTTTTTTCCCGTTCCGGCTTTACGGACGGATATTTTACCGGCAAGCTGGGTCCCGGTATGTTCGGCACCCGGCAAAAAGAGGATGTGACCGCCGCATCCCCCGCGCTTTTAAAGGATCTGGCGCGGCTTTATGCCAAGGAAACCGGGCGGATAGGCATTCAGGCGCAGATAAAGGTCCGCGCCAGCATGCCGCTTTGTCTGACCCTGTCCGACCCGGACGGCAACAGCGTTACGGTTTCTGGCGCAGTACCCCAAGCAGCCCTTTCCAAGGAAACCACCGAAGAAATGATCCGGCAAAGCCTGAACAAGTTAGGCGGAACCCCGTATCATCTCAAAAAAGCGAACATCTCGTTAGAAAGCGGGCTGGCGGTGCCGGTATCAGCGCTCAATCAGCTGCGGCGGGAGGCTGTGGAGGCTCTCTCCGCCCAAAGAAGCCGCCCAAAAGAAATCCCATTTTCTGCGCCGCAGCGGGAACCGCTGCCCAAACCCGACCCTCAAAAAAGCCCGGCGCTGTGGGTGCGCCTGCAATATCCCGGTCAGCTGGACCGGGAGCTGTGGCGGCATGCCCAGCGCATCATCCTTCCGCTGGACCAGCTGGCATCGCTGCCGGTGACCGGTTTGGAAGAAAAGCTGGTCGCCCAGCTGCCCGCCATGCTGTTTGATGAAGAACAGCTGCTGCAATCGCTTGAGATTTGCCGCAGTAAGGGGGTCCGGTATGCGATGACCGGAAATTTGGGCGGGATTTTACCCGCTCAAAAAATGGGGATGCAGCCAATCGGCGATTTTGGCCTTAATATCACCAACGTCCAGTCGCTGATCCGCTTAAAGGAAATGGGGCTGGAGTCGGCAACCCTTTCCATCGAAATGCCCATGGCTGACTGCACCGCCATGTCGCCAGTGCTGCCCCGGGGAATTTTCGCTTACGGCCGGCTGCCCTTGATGACCGTGCGCAACTGCCCTGCCGCCGCAGAAAACGGCTGCCGGGGCTGCCGGGGATTCCGGGTCATGTACGACCGGCGGCGCGCCCCCTTTCTGGTGGACTGCGGCGGCAAAAAAGACGGTGGACGTCAATCCGGCGCACAGATTTACAACCATCTTCCGCTGTATCTGGCCGACCGGCTGGACGAATGCAGGGGCCTGGATTTTCTCACTCTGTATTTTACCGATGAATCTTCGGACCAGGCGGCGGATATCTTAAAAGAGTACCAGCAGAAAGGCCGGCGGGACGGCATTACCCGCGGACTGTACTACCGGCATGTCAAATAAGCCCATGCAAAAAGGAGAAATCTGACTTGGATTTGATTTTTCACGCACAGGACACTACCTATAAATCCCCCTTCGGAGCGGTTTCTGCCGGAACGCCGATCCGGTTTCAGGCAGACCTTCCCAAAGATGGCACTCTGGTGCAGCCACAGCTGCTGGTCTGCCGTGACGGCCAGTGGGAGCAGCCCCAAATCATTCCCATGACACTGCAACAGACGCTGCCGCAGGTCAACCGATTCCGCGCTGCCTATACGCCAAAACAGCCGGCGCTTTTGTTTTACCGCTTTTCCTGCACGCATGAAGGGAAGACGGTCGATTTTTATAGCGATCCGGACGGAAAAGCGGTTTTACAAGGCGACTGCTGGTGGCAGCTGACCGTATATGATCCAGCTTATCAAACGCCAGATTTTATTAAAGGCGGTCTGTATTACCAAATTTTCCCCGACCGCTTTTTTTGCAGCAAAAAAGCCAAGCAAAATGTCCCGGCGGACCGGATTCTGCATCCGGATTTTTCAGGCCTGCCGGAATTTCTCCCCAATGCGCAGGGAAAGATTCTCAACAATGACTATTTTGGCGGCGATTTGGCTGGGATTACGGAAAAAATCCCCTATCTGCGGGAATTGGGTATTACCTGCTTATATCTGAACCCGATTTTTGAAGCCCACTCCAACCACCGGTACAACACTGCCGATTATCGAAAAATCGATCCGCTGTTGGGCACGGAAGAAGACTTTCGCCAGCTGTGCGACGCCGCTCATCAAGCGGGGATGGCTGTGATTCTGGACGGAGTGTTTTCCCACACTGGCAGCGACAGCATTTATTTTAACCGGGAAGGACGATACGGAAACAGCGGCGCTTTTCGGGATCCGCAAAGCCCTTACCGAAAATGGTATCAGTTTGAGCAGTATCCCTACCGCTATCACAGCTGGTGGGGAATCGACACGCTGCCCAATGTCAACGAAGAGGAACCAACTTATCTGGATTTCATCTGCGCAGATGACGGGGTGCTGGCTTTCTGGATGGGCCTTGGCGCGGATGGGTTTCGGCTGGATGTTGCAGACGAGCTGCCCGACTGCTTTTTGGACGCAGTACGCCGCCAACTGAAAAAACACGGCGCGCGCCTTTTGATCGGGGAAGTCTGGGAGGACGCCTCCAACAAAATCGCATACGGCCAGCGGCGGCGCTACCTGTTAGGCGAACAGCTGGACGGCGTGATGAATTATCTGCTGGGCAATGCCATTCTCTCTTTTGTCCGCAACGGCGGCGGGCAGGACTTGGCCCGAACCGTTTGGACCATACTGGAACATTATCCGCCGCAGACCGTATCGGTTTTAATGAACAGCCTGTCTACCCACGACATTCCCCGGGCCATTACGGCGCTGGCGGGAGAACCGTTCGCCGGGCAGGACCGGGAATGGCAGGCCGCGAGACATTTTTTGCCGCCGGACCGCTATCAGGACGGAAAAAAGAAGCTGCGTCTAGCCAGCCTGCTGCAATATCTTCTGCCGGGTGTGCCCTGCTTATATTATGGGGACGAAGCCGGTCTTTCCGGCTATCGGGATCCGTTTAACCGCTGCCCCTATCCATGGGGACAGGAAGATCCCGAACTTCTGGATTGGTTTTGCAAGCTGGGGGCGCTTCGCCGGGAATTTTCGGAACTGCTGGCGAACGGGGACTATCTTCCAGTGCTGTGGAACCGGGATTTGTTTTGCTTTGTACGCCGACAAGGCAACCGTGCGCTGCTGGTCGCTGTCAACCGAGGCGACGGGCCGTGTCCTCTCTTGCTACCCCAGGAGCCCGTCCGGGTTTTGCTGGGGCGGGCAGACGGCGGGCAGCTGGCAGGCGGGGAAGGCGTTGTCTTTTTATGCGAGGCTTAAAATCAGACGGGAGGAATTTTTCGATGCCTTTTATACCGCACCGGCATCTGGTTCAATACTACGAAACCGACCAGATGGGGGTGGTCCATCATTCCAACTACATTCGCTGGTTTGAAGAGGCGCGGGTCTTTTTTATGGATCAAATGGGGTTCGGCTATGACGAAATGGAAAAGTCCGGCGTATCCAGCCCGGTGATCGAAGCCAGATGCGCTTATCGCTCCAGCGCGCGCTTTCACGATGAAGTGCTGGTCTTTGTCCGCATCGACCAGTTCACCGGCACCCGCCTGACCGTATCTTACCGGGTCATCGACGCAGCAGACAAAACGCTGCGGGCCGAAGGAGAAACCCGGCACTGCTTTTTGAACCGTCAGGGGCGGCCGGTATCGTTAAAAAAAGAAAATCCGGCGGCATTCGAACGGTTCTGCGCCCTAGCAGGTCAGGAGCTTTATGAGAAGATCCGTTAACTCCTTTTCTTACAGACAAGGGCCCGCAAGGGTGACGTTTCATAAAACAGTTAACAGAAGCAACTTGATTTGCTGTACCTATCCTTGTATTTGTATAACATTATCATATACATTTCCATGAGAAATCGATAAAATATCGTTTATTGAGGTTACTGAAAATGAAGTATAGAACGTTATCTGTAGTAGATGCGGAAAAGTTTTGGGAAATGATGAACCAATTGGATCATGAAACAAAATATATGCTGTATGAACCAGGGGAAAGGACAAAAGACCTTGCAAAAATTGAGTCTGTCATACGGAATTCAGTAGAAGGAGACAACTTTCTTCTTGTTGCTGAAGCAGACGGCAGACTTGTGGGATATCTATCCGCAGAAAAGGGCAGTTTGAATCGTATCGCCCATTCTGCATATATTGTCGTTGGAATTTTGTCGGAATATCGCGGAAAAGGAATTGGTACAGAGTTTTTTAGACGATTGGATATTTGGGCGGAAGAAATGAAGGTTTCACGTTTGGAATTGACGGTCATTTGCGAAAATTCGGTTGCTAAACACCTGTATGAAAAAAATGGATTTGAAATAGAAGGCATAAAAAGAAAGTCGGTTTTGGTTGACGGAAAGTACCTGGATGAATTTTATATGGCCAAAATCAAATAAACTTGAAACGCAATCCTGCCATTCTATCAGCCGTGATGAACCTTCACGAGATTTTACAGCCAAACGTCAATTTGTCGAACAGATTCAAAAGTGCACTTCTATACACCTTCGGCGTATCGTGCGATGTGGTCTTTTGTGGCGTACCAAAGCCAATATATTGCAAAAACCGACCTGTGGGTTGTAACCACAGGTCGGTTTCATCGTTTTCGGATGCCCTGTCTAATAGCAGGGCACTTATTCGTAAGAAAAATGGGAGGGTCTCTTTGCGCAAAACGGCAAAAAAGGAAAAGCTGCGTATTCTTGGCCAGTTTTTCTATTATCCCTGTTTGTCCTATCATTTTTCATACTCCCTGCTGGAAGGTATCACGCCAATGGCAAACTTACAGCGCATCTTCTTATTTTTCGTGTCCGATGGATTGCAGAGGCATAGCATTTATTTCTGGTGCAGCGCCAGATGCTCTTTTTCCAGTTCTTCCAGAAGCGCGCCGAAAGGCCAACGCTGATTATGCGCTGTCATCACCGCTTTCAATTCCACCTGCAGCTGAGCTGCATTCATTTTTCCCAGCAGATTCCGTACCCCTTTTTCCTCCATCCCACAGAACACCATTGCCTGCCGGGAAGGCGTTTCTTTTTCCCACGGCTCTACGGCCGCAGAAAATCCTGCCAATCCGGCCAGCAGCCCCAGCGGATCGCCAAGCCGGGAATCCGGCACTTCCTCCCATAAAATTCCCTGCCGCCGGCAGAGTTGTGCCAGTGCCTGCTCCTGCTCAGAACCGGGCTCAATGGCATAAAACAGAATTTTCGGAACGATAGGTGGTCTTACACGTGCTTTCATTTTCATCTTCCTTTTATCTCATTTTCATCCTTGCTTCAGTTTGTAAAATTTCTTGTTTTCCAGCCAGTTGTCCAGCAAAAGCAGTGGCGCTGCCCGCGGCAACTCCTAAATGAAACGCGCCGAACCAGTCCCGGCCCCAAGAACGCCCTGCCAAAAAACCGGCCAGCAGACTGTCTCCTGCACCGGTGGTTCCCCGGATAATCCCTCCCGGTGCGGCCAGCTGATAAAACTCGCCTGATTCGGTCAAAAGCGCCGCGCCGTCACCTCCCAAAGACAAAAGTACGCTGCGCGCGCCCAACTTTTGGATGCGAATCGCCGCCTCTTTTGCAAAATCCGGACGGTCCGGTTCCAGCCCCAACAACTGTGCAGCCTCGTCCCGATTGGGTTTCACCACAGAGGGGTTGCCCTCCAGACTATGCCGCAGCAGGGCGCCGTCGGCATCCACCGCCGTAAAAACGCCCCGCCCCTGCAATCGATTCAGAATATCCCGTATAACCGACAAAGGCACGCCGGGCGGCACGCTGCCGCCGAAAGAAAGAACATCTCCCTGCCGCAACCGTTCCATCTGATCCAGCAGGCTCTGCAGCTCCTTAGGGGAAACAATCGGGCCGGGAGTATTGATCTCCGTTTCCTGTTCGGCGCGCAGCTTCACATTGATTCGGGTATCCCCCTTTGTTTCAATCAGACTTTCCCTCACGCCCCGCTCTTTCAGCAGCGTCCGCAGATGCCCGCCGGTATATCCGCCCGCCAGCCCGAGGGCGAGATTCGGGACGCCCAATCCAGTAAGCACTACCGACTGGCTGATCCCCTTTCCGCCAAAAGTCATCCGGGCAGCGGCGACACGGTTTACCTGACCCAACTGAACAGCAGGGCTGTCCAGAATATAATCCAGCGAAGGATTCAGCGTAACGGTATAAATCACAGGCAGTCCCCCTCTTTGTTTGGGAATATTCTATCCTTTTTATGCCAAAAAGTCAAAAGGCCGCCGGATATTGCAAAAAATTTTGCCCTTTTCTGTTTATTTATGTTACATTATTCTAAGCCACTTTGTTTTCTTAGCGGGATTTTAGCATAGAAAAAATATGCTTTATGATATGATGTAAACGGAAAGGATGATGGATTTGAAAAAAAGGCTGCTTTTCCGGCTGCTGCCCGACCGGCGCAGTTTTTGGCAGGACGCAGTCAAAACGCTGCTGATCCTCTTTGCCAGTACAGCGGTCAATTTTTTAATGGTACAAACCGCAAGGGATACCCAAAACGTTTCGGAATTGTATCTGCTGTCAGTCCTTTTAATTTCTTTGAGCACTTCCGGATACTTCTGGGGACTTTTGGGCGCGGCAGCCGGAGTGGTCGGCACCAACTATCTGTTTACTTATCCCTATTATGCGTTTAATTTTTCTTTGAAGGGCTATCCGGTGACCTTTTTATGCATGCTGTTGGTGGCGGGTATCTCCAGCACACTGGCGGCAGGCATCAAGGAGCAGAGGAACCTGTCGCAAAGCCGGGAAGAAAACACACAAAAGCTGAACCGTGTGGCCCAGCAGCTGCTGGGCGCCCAAACAGCCGAACAAATCGGCGCGCTGGCGGCGCGGTGTCTTTCAGAATTTTTGCAGCTGCCAGCCTGCTTTTATCTGACGGCTGAAACACAGTCCCCTATGATATGCGGCCAAGCGGATGACTTTTCTCCCAAGCTGGAAGCGGCGGCGGTACAAAACGTTTTTTCCGCCAACCGCTCTGCCGGGTGGGGCTGTGACCTTTGCGGCGGCTGTACCTACCGATACTTTCCGGTTTCTTCCGGCCAAAGGGTGCTGGCGGCGGCCGGCATTCGGCTGCACGGGGAGCTGGAGGAGGAAAACCAGGAATTTTTGCAGCTGCTATTGTCCCAGTTTGCCATGGCGCTGGAACGGCAGCGGCTTTCTGACGAAAGACATCAAATGGCAGTGGAAAAACAAAAAGAACAGATGCGCGGCAACCTGCTGCGCGCCATTTCCCACGATCTGCGAACCCCCCTGACCGGGATTCTCGGTGCAAGTTCCGCTATTTTGGAAAATGGGGAGCGCATTTCCCCACAGGCACAGCAACAGCTGATCCAGGACATCCGGGAGGATGCGGACTGGCTTTTGCGCATGGTGGAGAATGTATTGTCGGTGACCCGGATCGGACAAAAGGCCTCCGGCCTGCGAAAAGTACCGGAGGCGGTGGAGGAAGTAGTGGCGCAAGCCGTCAACCGATGCCGCAAACGCCTGTCCGGCCTCTCTTTGACAGTACGCGTTCCGGAAGAGTTCATCATGGCTCCGATGGAGAGCACTCTCATCGAGCAGGTGCTGATCAATTTGATCGAAAACGCATATAAATACGGCAGATCGGCGCAGCCGATTGAGGTCACCATCTGTGCGGAGGGGTGCTTTGTCCGCTTTATCGTGCGTGATCGGGGGCCGGGCATTTCTCCGGAGCTTTTGCCTGTTATTTTTGAGGGTTTTCTGGGAAGGGATGGGCAAAGCGCAGATTCCAGCCGCGGGCTGGGTATCGGCCTTTCTATCTGCCGCTCTATCATTACGGCCCACGGCGGGACAATTCAGGCGGAAAACCGGCCCGGGGGCGGTGCACAGTTTACCTTTACTTTGCCTTTAGAGGAGGAAGAAACCGATGCCCGAGCATAAAATTCTGATTGTAGAGGATGAAGAAGCCATTGCCCATGTGATGGAATCCATTCTTTCTGCCAATCATTATATACCGCTTTCCGCCAAAAACGGCGGTCAGGCGCTGGCGCTGGCCAGCGCGGAGCGCCCTGATCTGGTTCTGCTGGATCTGGGGCTGCCGGACATGGACGGTGTAGAAGTGCTGCGCCGGCTGCGTCAGTGGGATCAAATCCCGATTCTGGTCGTTTCCGCCCGGGACCAGGAGAAACAGAAAGTAGAGGCGTTGGATTTGGGCGCCAACGATTACATCACCAAGCCTTTTGGCTCTTCTGAACTGCTGCCCCGAATCCGGGCTGCCCTGCGCCAGCGCGCTGCCGCTCTTTCTGCCGGTGCAGTCCGCCCCGAACAGTATACCGCTGGTGGGCTGACAGTGGACTTTGACAAACGGCTGGTTCGTGTGGAGGGAAAAGATATCCACCTAACCCAGATTGAATATAAAATTGTTGAATTTTTGGCTCGACATCCCGGTCGGGTAATGACCTACGACGCCATTATGATTCATGTGTGGGGTCCTTACCTGACTGATGACAACAAAATTTTGCGGGTCAACATGGCGAATATCCGCCGCAAACTGGAAAAGAACCCGGCGGAACCGCAATATATTCAGACTGAAATGGGCATTGGATACCGCATCGCGGAGGAGGACAGCTGATTCGGTTCCCGCTCATTTTCATCATATCCGCCGGTCCCTGTTTTCGGCCCGCTTTCTTGCGTATCCCCTTCGTTGAAAGCAGCCAACGGCCAGGGCGGACATTTCTATTTTTTTATTTTGTTAGGAGGAATTTTTTTGGACACAATCGGTCCCCAAATACTTTTGCAGGTGGTTTTGATCGCACTGAACGCCTTTTTTGCCGCCACCGAGATCGCAGTCATCTCCCTAAATCCGGGGAAACTGCGGAAAATGATGGAGGAAGGCGATAAAAAAGCCGGCCGCATGCTCAAGATGGTGGAAGAACCGTCCGGATTTTTATCTACTATCCAAATCGGTATCACTCTGGCCGGATTTTTGGGAAGTGCCTTTGCGGCGGAGAATTTCTCCGATCCGCTGGTCCAGTGGATTACACAGGACCTGGGCTTTACCGCTATTTCGACGAGCACACTAAATACGCTTTCAGTGGTGCTGATTACCATTATCCTTTCCTACTTTACTCTGATTTTCGGTGAGTTGGTACCCAAACGCATCGCCATGCAAAAACCGATGGCTGTGGCTAAAATCGCCAGCGGCGTTATCCGTGCGATTGCAACGGTCATGCGTCCGGTTATCTGGTTTTTGTCCGCCTCGACCAACGCCGTTCTGCGGCTTTTGCGCATGAAGGTGGAAGCGGAGGAAGAAGCGGTTACCGAAGAGGAAATCCGCTTAATGGTGGATTTGGGCGAAGAAAAAGGCACGATCGATGCAAGTGAAAAGGAACTGATTGAAAATATTTTTGAATTTGACAATACCAAAGTCGATGAAGTGATGACCCGCTGTGTGGATATCATCGCCATCCAAAAGGACGCCCGTCCAAAGGACATCCTGGCATTGATCCGTTCGAGCGGACTGTCCCGTTTTCCCGTGTACGGACGGGATATTAACGATATCCTTGGCATTCTCAACACGCGGGAATACCTGCTCAACCAGGGCGAAGCGCAGCCTTTGCCTTTGACCGAAATGCTGCGCCCGGCTTACTTCGTACCGGATTCTATTCATACCGACGACCTGTTTCAGGATATGCAGAAAAACAAACTGCATATCGCTATCGTTATCGACGAATACGGCGAGACCGCCGGTTTGGTCACGATGGAGGACCTGCTGGAGGAAATCGTCGGCAATATTTATGACGAATACGATCCGCAGGAGGAACTGGAAATCGAGCAGATCGCGGAAAACCGCTGGCGGGTTTCCGGTGACGCACCCATTGAACTGCTGGAGGAGCAGATAGACATTTCTTTTCCCGAAGATGTGGAATTTAATACGCTGGGCGGCTTGATTATCAGCCAGCTGCGCGCTATTCCAGCGGACGGCAGTATTTTGGATTTGGAGGCTTACGGGCTGAAAATCCATGTAGACCAGGTGCGCCGCCGCCGCATCCGGCGGGCTTTTGTTGAAAAGCTGCCGCCCGAAGAAACGGAGCCAGGACAGGAAGAATAAACACAGGGGGAACCGACATTGAAAATCACCGATATTTTTGGCTTGCTGGGCGGGCTTGCGCTATTTTTATACGGTATGCAGATGATGAGCGCCGGTCTGGAGACTGCCGCGGGAAACCGGATGAAACAAATTCTGGAAAAGCTTACCGCCAGCCGCTTTCTGGGAGTACTGGTGGGCGCCGCCATCACCGCGGTCATTCAGTCATCCTCTGCCACCACCGTTATGGTCGTGGGGTTTGTCAATTCCCGTATGATGACACTGACTCAAGCAGTCTGGATTATCATGGGCGCCAATATCGGCACCACCGTCACCGGCCTTTTGATCGCGTTGGATGTGGGAGTGCTGGCGCCGTTGATTGCCTTTGCCGGCGTGGTGCTGATTGTATTTTTTAAAAATCCCAAACTCCACCCCATCGGTCAAATCATGGCGGGCCTTGGCGTACTGTTCATCGGTATGGATATGATGAGCGCCGCTATGGTTCCCCTGCGGGATTCCCAGGCATTTATCAGCCTGATGACCCGCTTTTCCAACCCTCTGCTGGGGATCTTGGCCGGCGCTGTTTTTACAGCAATCATCCAGTCATCCTCCGCTTCGGTGGGAATTCTGCAAACACTGGCCGCCAGCGGGCTGATCGGCCTTCCCAGCGCTGTCTATGTCCTGTTTGGCCAAAATATCGGCACCTGTATCACGGCAGTACTGGCCTCTATCGGAACCAGCCGCAACGCGAAACGGACCACGGTTATCCATCTCATGTTCAATCTTTTTGGCACTGCCTTGTTTACCCTTTTATGTCAAACCACCCCGTTAACCGGCTTTTTGCAGTCCTTAGCGCCCGCGAGCCCTTCCGCACAAATTGCTCTGACCCATACGATGTTTAACATTGTCACCACCATGGTACTGCTGCCCTTTGGCAATTGGATGGTCAAGGCGGCGATTCGGATTCTGCCGGACAGCAAAAAGGAAAAAGAGCTTTTGCCGCATCTGAAATACATCACCCAATCAGACCCTTCTTCGGATCGGCATATTGGTTCTTCTGCCATCCATCTGACACAGTTGGAGATGGAACTGGGGCGGATGCTGTCCATGGCTCAGGAAAATGTTCGGGCCGCTTTTCACGCAGTACTGCAGCGGGATGACTCTTCGGCGGGAAAGGTGACAGAACGGGAAGATTATCTGGACTATCTGAACAAAGAAATCTCTCAGTTTATTTCCCGAATCATTGTTCTGGAAACCAATGAAGGGGCCTCTGCCGCTATCAGCGCCTATTTTAAAATCAGCGGCGATATTGAGCGGATTGGCGACCATGCCCTGAACATCTTCGGCTACACCAGCCGGATGAAGGAAAAAGATATTCGTTTTTCTGACGAAGCGCAGGAAGAAATTGAAAAAATGTGCAGTCTATGTATGGATGTTTTGGATTCTTTACAGGATCATACTGCCAAAAAGCTGTCCCGAATTGCACAACTGGAACAAAAAAATGATGATATGACAGCGCGGTTCCGCCAAAACCAAATGGACCGGATCCGCAAAGGTTCCTGTTCGGAAGAGGGATGCGTTCTCTATTCCGAAATGCTCACTGATTTTGAACGGATCGGCGACCATGCCCTGAACATCTCCCAATCGCTTTATACCGCAGCTCAGGGTTTCGGCGAGATTGTCTAACCCCTCTCAGCGGTACCCTCTCGCTTTCTCTTCTGGCGCAGCCCCTTTTCGCACAACAAGTCGGGGCTGCGCTTTTTGCATTCTGGGCCATCCCCCTTCTCAGCAGCAAAATAAAAAAAGCCCAGGGCCGCCGCCAAAAATTGGCCGGCAGTCCCGAGCAATCAAATCCTAATTTACCGACATCCCGGCAATAAACCGTCGTCTGTTAAGGTTCCAGCCAGCTCTCTCCCCAGAACAAATCCGGATCCAGAGAAACACCGGAAAGAACCGCCTGTGTTCCAAACCATGCGCCATCTTCTTCCTGTGCCCAAACCGATCCCAATATCTCGCCGGCAGCAATGGTATCGCCCTGCTCCACCGTTACCTCAGAAAGGCCATAATACCATGTAAAAAGGCCCAGTCCATGCTGCACAACCACCGTCAGGCCGCCTTGATCCAGACGGTCGGCAAAAACCACTGTCCCTGTGTTGGAGGCCGCGATCTGTGTATCCTCTGCAAGGCGCCACCATACCGAGCCGTTCATCTGCGCCGGCTGCTCCTGGAAGTTTTGCTGGTACGCAAGCAACGGCTCGCCTTCCAGCGGAGCCTGGAAAGAACCGCGCCAGGCCTTTCGTGTGCCTGCGGTCGACCGAAAGTTCTGCCAGACTTCTGCAAAGGACAGTACCGTCTCCTCTTCTTCCGCCGTCAGCGGAAAAAGCAATTCCTCTGTTTGCGGAATAGCAGCGGACACCTCAATTTGATGCTCGCCGCTGACTCCCGTTCCGGACACGAAAAGAGGATACTTTCCTGAACGCTGCGCCGCTACCAGGCAAGCACACACACCCTCCTGCTGTTTGACAAACGCGCTTGCCTGGCCCAGACCGGTGGTTACTTTCAAGCTGCCGGGATCTTCGGGATTGGTAACGGTTACCGTGAACAGGCCTCCCTGCGTCACTTTCTGCGCCGAGACCAGAACCTCCGCTTCTTTTTTCACCAGCAAATCCAGCGAATATACACACCGGCCTGAATACCGCCGGGCGGAAGTTTCCACCCACTGGGCGGTCACCCGCATTTCATAGCGTCCGCTGAGCGGCGGGCTGAACTGGTCCAGTTCGCCGGCGTCTCCTTCGAAAACCGTTTCAGCGGAATCGGACAGCAGGATTTCCACCCGGACCGATTGCGGCTCAGTTGAAAAAGAAAGCGCCATTCCCCGGTAATCTTCCGGCGACAGTGTCCTCTGCTCATCCTGGATTAAAACGCCGTCCATGAAAATACTGTTATCGATTTTTTTATACTGCCACCCGTTTTCAATACAATGAAGCGTCAGGCTCTGCGAGCCTTCGGTTACGGTCATGGTAGGGGCATCTTCAATATACTCAAACAAATCGTCCAGCGTATCACTGGTTAAAAGCTGCAGTACGGAACGGGTATCCAGCAGATAACAGCTGCCGTTTGGATATTTCATGACAAACTCATTGGTTCCGTCTGTCAAACGGTACAACGAAGGCTGCAATTTTTCCACGCCGTTTTGGTAAGCGGCAAATGCCAGTACAAAATCATCATACCGACTGCCGTCCTCCAATTTTTTTTGATGGGAGAGAATATCGCTCAGCAGTTCCTTTTCCCTGTCGGATAAGCGATGCAGAATGTTTTGATCCTGACGGCTGACCCAGACATCCATATTCTCCTGGATTTCCGGGATTTTTTCCTGGCCGAACAGAAGTCCGGATAAAATCGCCAGTAGCGACAGCAAAACTGCCACCGTAATCAGTTTCCCGCTTTGGCTCATGGCCACTCCCCCCTTTTTCTTTATCTTATCATTCCGCCAGCCAATTCTCAACTTTTTTTTTACACAGTAGAAACCGGGTTTCTGCACCAAAAAATTCATAAGATGTTTCTGGACTTTTGCCCCGCTGTTGTGTATAATAGAAAAAGTTATAGCCTTGGCCCTTGGGTTGGACAGGCTGTTCAAAAACATGGTTTAGGAGTAATGTATATGAAGCAATTAAAATCGGCCCTCGCGCTTGTGTTGGCTCTTGTAATGGTGCTCGCGCTTGGCGGCTGTACTCTGAACAAGGGAACGACCTGGATTGCCAAGTCCGGCGACGTTACGCTCCCTGCCGGCGTATATATTTTGAATCTTTCCAGCAACTATTCTTCTGCGGTTTCGGTGCTGCAGCAGATGTATACGGAGAATGCGGAGTCGGTGAATGTCAAAAACCTCTGGAAAAACAATCTGGACGGAAAATCTCTGAATGACTGGATTACCGATAAAACCAAGGGCAGCATTCAGAATTATTTTGCTGTTTTGCAGAAGTTTAATGAACTGGGATTTTCTTTTGACGAGGCCGATGAGGCGCTCATCAATCAGGAAGTGGAAAACTACTGGTCTGAAAGCAAGGATTCTTACGAGGAGACCGGTGTCTCCAAAGACTCCATCCGCTTACAGGTGGAATCGCGCTACCGTTCCCGCATGATCTTTGATTCCATTTACGGAAAAGGCGGCGAAAAGGAAGTTAGCGATGCCGATTTGAAAGCCTATTATGCGGAAAATTACCAGCATATTCAGTATATCTCCATCTCCACAAAAGATCTGGAAGGCGATGATCTGCAAAAACGCAAAGATCTTGCCAATGAGATGATCGGCCGTGCCCGTGATGGGGAGGACTTTGTTTCTCTGCTGAAAGAAACGGAAAAGGAGCTGCTCCTGGAAAAAGGTACTGCAGAAGCCGATATCCCCAGCCGTGCAGACGACTATTTCGATTATACCCTTTCTGCTTCCACGGAATCTTATTATCCTGAAGCCATGGTCACCGCAGTAAAAGAGATGAAAGCGGATGAAGTGAAAGTGGTTACCACTGATGATGCGTTAATCCTGGTGAAAAAGCTGGACCCCATGGCAGATGAGGAGAATTTTGAAGAAAATCGGGAATCCATTCTCTCTGCGGCAAAAAATGAAGAATTTTTGGAGTTGGTCGATCAATGGTCGCAGGAAACGGAAGTAACGTTTAACGATGCCTCTGTAAAACGTTATTCTGCTAAAAAAATGCTCGGCTAATCATGAAATGATCCCCCTCTTGTCTGCAAAAGGACAAAGGGGGATTTTTTATCTATACTGACTTTGTGCAGTGCATTTTAAAAAAGGAATGGTGAGCGATGTATCAGGTCAAAAATTTTACTGACAGTAAAAATGTCAAAAAGATAGCACAGCTCGGCGGATTTTCCGTGATCGAATATCAGCGCGATTTAAGCGTTTTTCCCGCTTCGGCCATGACCGCTTATTTTTGCAGCCAGATGAATGTACGGAAACGTCAGCTGGTATGCGAAATGAGCAACTCACAGGTCACCATACAAGCCGGATCTATGCAGTGGATGCTCGGCAACGTCAACGCCACAACCGGTATTAAAGGCGTCGGCGATCTTTTTGGCAAGGCTATCCGCGGCAAAGTTACCGGGGAATCCGCTATCAAACCTGAATATACCGGTTCCGGCATGCTGGTTTTAGAGCCTACCTACAAGCACCTGATTTTAATGGATGCTGCCGACTGGGGTGGATCAGTCGTATTAGACGACGGGCTTTTTCTGGCCTGCGACTCCAGTTTGAAGCATAAGGCGGTGATGCGTTCCAATTTTTCTTCCGCAGTTGCCGGCAGCGAAGGATTATTCAATCTATCCTTAAACGGCAAAGGTGTATTTTGTATCGAAGCCGATGCGCCAAAGGAAGAGCTGGTCGAAATTATTTTAGACAATGATGTTGTGAAAATCGACGGCAATTATGCCATTGCCTGGAGCAGCAGCTTGAATTTTACGGTGGAACGATCCGGGAAATCCCTAATCGGTTCTGCGGCCTCTGGAGAAGGATTGGTCAACGTCTATCGCGGCACCGGAAAGGTTTTGATGATGCCGACCGCCGGAATGCCTAATCTCTAAAAAATAACCAACATACAAACAGAGCTGCCGAATCTTTTCGATCCGGCAGCTCTGTTTGATTCTCTCGTTTTAACCGGAAAAAACGTTCCGGTTTCGCAATCTTCTTCTGCAAACAAAGAAAGTTTTTTCAGCAAACACCATCCTGCTATTTAAAATAAAAATCCCGCAGCTTTTTTGCTGCGGGATTTTTTCACTTGGAAAGAGTTTTCATCCAAGCAAATTATTCTACATCGTAGAGTTTAGACATTCTGACCAAATGATCATACTTCGCCTTGGCATTTTCAGCCGCTTTATCGAACAGAACCTCTGCACGATCCGGGAACGCACGAGTCAGGCTGCTGTAACGAACCTCGCCGCTGATGAACTGTTTGTAATCGGCGGTAGGAGCCTTGGAATCCAGCTGGAAGGGATTCTTGCCCTCGGCAGCCAGTCTCGGGTCAAACCGCAGATTGTTCCAGTAGCCAGCCGCAACCGCGTTCTTGATCTCGGTCTGAGCCTGGCTCATGCCGGCGCGGATACCGTGGTTGATACAAGGCGCGTAAGCGATGACGATGGACGGGCCATGGTAGCTCTCCGCCTCGGTGAAGGCTTTGATGCACTGGTTGTAGTCAGCGCCCATGGCAACCTGCGCTACATATACATAGCCATAGCTCATCGCGATAGCAGCTAGATCTTTCTTCTTGGTCACTTTACCAGCTGCTGCAAACTGCGCAACCGCACCGGTAGGAGTGGATTTAGAAGACTGACCGCCGGTGTTGGAGTAAACCTCGGTATCGAATACCAGGATGTTTACATCCTCGCCGGAAGCGATAACATGGTCCAAGCCGCCGAAGCCGATATCATAAGCCCAGCCGTCGCCGCCGAAAATCCAAACGGATTTCTTGTTGAGGAAATCTTTGTACTGGAGAATTTCCTGGCAGTACGGGCAGTCCGGAGTGGACTCCAGAGCTTTGATCAGCTCTTCGGTTGCGGATTTGTTGGCAGCGCCGTCGTTCACGGTAGCCAGATATTTCTCGCAAGCAGCTCTCTTCTCGTCGGACTTGGTGATCTTCGCCAATTCCTCGATTTTCTCGATTGCAGCTTTGCGCATATGATCCTGAGCCAGATACATACCGTAACCGTACTCTGCGTTGTCCTCAAACAGGGAGTTTGCCCAAGCCGGACCTTTGCCCTCTTTGTTGACCGTGTAAGGAGTAGACGGTGCGGAACCACCCCAGATGGAAGAGCAACCGGTCGCGTTGGCGATATACATTCTGTCGCCGAACAGCTGGGTTACGAGTTTCGCATAAGGAGTCTCGCCGCAGCCTGCGCAGGCGCCGGAGAATTCAAGCAGCGGCTGTTTGAACTGGCTGCCCTTGACGGTGCTTTCTTTGAATTTCTCTGCAACTTCCGGTTTCGCGTCGATCTGCTGACCATAAGCGAAGACGTTCTGCTGCTCTCTCTGAGAATCCAGGCTCTCCATAGTCAGAGCCTTGTTGCCCTTCTTGCCGGGGCATACATTCGCACAGGAGCCACAGCCGGTACAGTCGAGTACAGAAACGGTCATGGCAAACTTCATGCCGGGCATACCGGTCATATCCACAACCTTGGTGCCGGCCGGGGCTTTCGCAGCCTCTTCCTCGGTCATGACAACCGGACGGATGACAGCATGCGGGCAGACATAAGAGCAGAAGTTACACTGAATACAGTTGTCAGGATTCCAAACCGGAACGTCAACTGCGATACCGCGTTTTTCATAAGCCGCGGAGCCCTGCGGGAAGGTGCCGTCCTCAGCGCCTTTGAAAGCGGATACGGGCAGCTCATTACCATGCTGATGGGTAGAAGGAATGAGGATGTTGTTAACAAAATCCACAACCTCTTTGCGGCCGCCCTCAGCAACCGGCAGTTTGTGCTCGCCGGTAGCATTCTTCCAGGAAGCGGGAACTTCGATCTTGACCAGGCCGTCTGCGCCGCGGTCAATGGCGTCGTAGTTCATTTGAACGATCTTGTCGCCCTTCTTGCCGTAGGAAGCTTTGGCAGCGGCTTTCATGTAATCCGCAGCCTGATCAGCGGGGATGATGTTGGCCAGTTTGAAGAACGCAGACTGCAGAACGGTGTTGATTCTGCCGCCCAGACCAATCTCACGGCCGATCTTGATACCGTCGATGGTGTAGAACTGGATGTTGTGGTCTGCGATGTATTTTTTATCTTTATCAGGCAGTCTCTTCTCAATCTCAGCCATATCCCAGCCGCAGTTGAGCAGGAACGTACCGCCGTCTACCAGGTCCTCAACCATGTCGTACTTACCGATGTAAGCCGGGTTGTGGCAGGCAACAAAGTTTGCTTTGTTGATCAGGTAGGTGGATTTGATCGGATGATCGCCGAAACGCAGATGCGAGCAGGTCAGACCGCCGGACTTCTTGGAGTCGTAGTCAAAGTAAGCCTGAACGTATTTGTCGGTGTGGTCGCCGATGATCTTAATGGAGTTTTTGTTCGCGCCAACGGTACCGTCGGAGCCCAGACCCCAGAATTTGCAGGCGGTAGTGCCTTTTGCCTGGGTGTCGGGAGCTTCTTCCCTTTCCAGAGACAGGCCGGTTACATCGTCGTGGATGGACAGGGTAAAGCGCTCTTTCGTGCCGGTCTCGGCGTTTTTGTAAACGGCGAAAATGTCAGCAGGAACGGTATCCTTAGAGCCCAAGCCGTAACGACCGGAGTAGATCGGCAGCGCACCGTAAGGAGTGCCTTTGAGCGCCATGACAACATCCAGGAACAGAGGCTCGCCGATGGAGCCGGGCTCTTTGGTACGATCCAGAACGGTCAGGGTCTTGGCGGAAGCCGGGATCGCTTTGATCAGATGCTCTTTGGAGAACGGACGATACAGACGAACTTTAATCAGGCCGACTTTGCCGCCGTTCGCATTGATATAATCGATGGTCTCTTCAATGGTGTCACAAACGGAACCCATTGCAATGATAACGTGCTCTGCGTCCGCAGCGCCATAGTAGTTGAACAATTTGTAGTCGGTGCCGATTTTGGCGTTGACTTTGTTCATGTACTCCTCTACGATTGCGGGAACCGCGTCATAGTAGGGGTTGCAGGCCTCACGAGCCTGGAAGAAGATGTCGGGGTTCTGAGCGGTACCACGCAGAACCGGATGGTTCGGGTTCAACGCACGGTTTTTGAACGCTTTGACAGCGTCCATATCCAGCATATCGCGCAGGTCCTCGTCGTCCCAGATCTGAATTTTCTGGATCTCATGGGAAGTACGGAAACCGTCGAAGAAATGCAGGAAAGGCACGCGGCTCTTAATAGTGGACAGGTGCGCCACAGCGCCCAGATCCATAACCTCCTGCGGGTTCTGCGAGCAGAGCATTGCAAAACCGGTCTGGCGGCAGGCATATACGTCGGAATGATCGCCGTAAATGTTCAGCGCATGGGACGCTACACAGCGGGCAGATACGTTGATTACGCAGGGCAGCAGCTCGCCGGCGATTTTATACATGTTGGGGATCATCAGCAAAAGGCCCTGGGAAGCGGTAAAGGTGGTGGTCAGCGCACCGCCCTGCAAAGAGCCGTGTACGGTACCGGCAGCGCCGGCCTCGGACTGCATTTCCACAACTTTTACCTGCTGGCCGAACAGGTTTTTCTTTCCATCTGCAGACCATTTGTCCGTCACTTCCGCCATTACGGAAGAAGGCGTGATGGGGTAAATCGCAGCAACGTCGGTAAAGGGGTACGATGCGTACGCCGCAGCGTTGTTACCATCCATGGTCTTCATTTTTCTTGCCATAGTGTTATTCCTCCCTTGAATTTCTGCATCTTAGCAGGAGCCGTCTTTGCGTTTGATCTGCTTGCAAACCAGATCAAATGCATAAAAGACTTCACCTTATCGATTTTATCACTTTCCCCGGCTTGTGTAAATAAGAAAACCAGGAATTTTGCGGATTGTTTACAGTTTCACAAGGAAACAGCGGCTTTTTCGGCAGTTTTGCCCCCAATCCTTTGTCACAGGGCCAGTTACCCTTTGAGCCCACGGGCCTGCCGGTCCATATCCTCCACTACAATGTCATGAATTTCACCCAGTGAAGCACAATATTCCAGCACTTTCCAAGGTTCATTGGTATGAAAGTGGATTTTAATCAGGTCTTCGTCTCCCACCGCCAGCAAACAATCCCCTTTGAAGTGTTCGGTAAAATAATCATTGATCGCATCTTCGTCCAGATGTTCGCCCTCAATTAAAAGCTGTGTGTCATATCGAAATTCGATCATCTTTTCTCCTTTCTGCCCATTGGGCGGCCAATGGCCAATCATCTTTTTTAATATACACCGCAAAAATATTTTTCGCAACAAAAGGACAAAAATCGGTTGTTCCGGATCGGAATCGGCATTTCTTTTCCCGCTATTGTGCGTCGCCCCGCCGCAAACACCAGCAAAATCCCAGTCCGCTCATTTCTGTTGGATGCGGTTTGACCCGCAATATTTGACGAGCGGCAAGACATATAGTATACTAATTTATAATTGTAAGTTTTGCCCGGCCGCAAAAACGCGGCAATCTGATTGACATGAAGGAGGACAATTTTGTAATGGACCCGGACGGCAGTTTATTTACCCACAGTATTTTGGAGGTGCAAGCCGCCTCTCCAACCTCTTTGGCGGCGAGCATCGGCCTATTTCTTCTCTTTTTGGCCTTATGCGCTTTTTTCGCATTGTGTGAAACCGCAATCACAGAATATTCGGAAAGCAGACTGGAAAAACAAGCGGAAGACGGAGACCGCCACGCCGCGCTTTTTTTGCAGCTGGCAGAGCAATATTCTTCGCTGACAACCAAAGTTCGCACCGGTTTTGTGCTCTCGGTTATGGCATGTGAAGGTATGCTTTTATTCGGCCCCGCCCAAACGCTCGCTGCCATGCTGGTCGAGGCGGGAATGAGACGAGGCACCGCAGTTTCCTTATCTTTGGCATTAACCATCTTAATCGGCTCCGCATTGGTTCTGATTGCCGGTTACCTGATTCCGCGGCATTTAGCCTGGCGCGACCCCAACCGAACCGCTGGCAGCACCGCCGTACCGCTGCAACTGGGCATCCGGCTGGTGACGCCGCTGAGTGCTTTTTGCAGCCTGATTTCCAATGGCGTACTGCGGCTGATGGGCATTGACCCCAATGCAGATCCGGAGGAGGGCACCGAAGAGGATATTCGGGAAATGGTGGATGTGGGCAATGAAAAAGGTCTGATTCCCCAAAGCGAGAGGGAAATGATCTACAACATCTTTGAGTTTGACGACCGTACCGCCGAAGACGTGATGACCCACCGCACGGAAATCGAGGCGGTAGAGGTGGACGACGATATCGACGAAGCGCTGAAAATTGCCATTGAAAAAGGGTTCTCCCGTATTCCAGTGTATGAGGACACACTGGACAATGTGGTAGGCGTACTCTACGCCAAAGACCTCTTAATGCTCATCGGGCAGGGCGGCAGCAGCCCCAGCACCATTCGGGCGCTGATGCGCTCGGCTTTATATGTACCGGAAAGCACCCGCTGCCGGGATCTGTTCCGACAGTTCCAGCAGAAAAAGGTACAGATCGCCATTGTAGTGGACGAATACGGCGGTACCTCCGGAATGGTTACGATGGAAGACCTTCTGGAATCAATTGTGGGAGAGATCCAGGACGAATACGACGAGGAGGAAGACACCGTCACACAGGTTTCCGAGTCGGTTTACACCATCGACGGGGCTGCTGATCTGGAAGAAGTTCAGCGCTTTTTGCCGCTGGAAGTTCCAGAGGAAGCGGATTACGACACCCTCAGCGGCCTTTTGACCGATGCGTTGGGCCGCATTCCCGCTCCGGGAGAGCATCCGGAAATCGTATTATCCGGCATCCGCTTTACTGTTATGGAGATGGATGAACGGCGAATCGGCAGAGTCAAAGCCGAGCTTTTGCCCGAGCCGGAGGAACAGGAAGAAAAATAAAGCAAAACGCTGCAAGGCCCGTATCATCAGGATACGGGCCTTTTTCCATCCAAAATATTTTTTTATTGCCGCGCCGCTTCTTTGGCGCACAACGCCTCGTATTCCTCCCGCAGAAGGGAATAGCAGACGTTATCCAGCACCTGCCCGTCAAACCGGGTCGTGCCCCGGCGCAGCGTTCCCTCATAATGAAAGCCGCATTTTTCAATAACCCGGCTGGATCGGTGATTGAACGGATAATGGTAAACCGTCACCATTTCCAGACACAGCGTTTCAAACGCATAGCGTAGCACCGCCCGGACTGCCTCGGTCATCAAGCCTTTGCCCCAATGCTCCTTGCCCAAAGCATAACCGAGCATTCGGCAGTTGGCATTGTCCCGGCGCTTCTCCTCATGCAGCCCAATGGAGCCGATGACCCGGCGGGAACAGCGGTCCACAATCGCCCACACTTCCCCGGCCTCCATAAACTGGCGCAAGACCCCGCGGGAAACAGTTTTATCCGCATGAGGCTGCCAACCTGCGGCAGGGCCTACCTCAGGTTCGCTGCAATAGGCAAAAAGATCCTCCAGATCTGACTCCCGCCATCCGCGCAAAACCAGACGCGGTGTTTCCAGTTCGCTGTATTTCAATACCGCTTCCTCCTTTTGTCCGTCAGAGCATCAGAATTTTTCTCCCTTTTCCTCTCCGATCAAATGGACGTTCAAATGCTGATAGGTCATCTCCACACCGTTTTTCGCAAATGACTGCCGGACTTTTTCCATCAGCGCATAGTACACATCCCAATAATCGGCATTTTTTACCCATACTCTTACCGTATACTGGATACTGCTGTCCAAATAGCCAGTAATGCCGATAAACGGTGCCGGATCCTCCAGAGGGCCGGGCACCGACTCCAGCGCCTGGCGCAGCGCCCTTTTGACCTTTTCTGTCTCATCATCATACGAGACACAAACGGCTACGTCTACCCGCCGGGTCGTCTGTGCCGAATAGTTTGTAATTCTCGCGCTGGCAATGTCATTATTGGGCAGATAGATTTTTTTATTATCCGGCGTTGATAAGCAGGTATAAATCAGGCCGATTTCCTGTACCGTACCGCTGACCGACCCCGCATCAATAAAATCACCCACCACAAAAGGTTTGGCGGCAAGCACCATCAGCCCGCCGGCAAGCTTTGCCAGCGAATCCTGCACTGCCAGAGAAACCGCCAGACCCACAACGCCCAGCACAGTCACCAAAGAGGTGACTGGGATTCCAATACTGTCGGCCACGATCAGCACCGTCAAAAACAAAAGGCCGAATTTGGCGGCGGAGCGAATAAAATGGTGCAGGCTTTTCTCCACTTTCAGCCGCAGAATCATCCGGTCCACCAGTTTCATCAAAAGCTTGGCAGCAACCAGGCAAATACACAGCAAAAGCAATGCGGAAAGGATACTCCCCACCGAAAATTGGCCGATCTGATAATTCATCCATTCTTCGAGATGCACGATACTCTCCCTTTCCCTTTGCTTGGCGCATAATTTTTTTCATCATACCATAAACCACTGAAAATGGCAATCAAAGGGCCTGTCCATCTTCCGGGCAACCAAAAAACTTGTATATTTTTCTGATAAATCCCTAGTCAAACAGGCGTTAGGTTGTTATAATAAGGGTATATTTTCTCGCCGGCGGGATCGAAGCTGAAAAGAAAGAAGGGAGCACGCAATGGCAAAAACCAATTCACATGAGATTTGGCCCGGCAGCATGTGGCTCCCGGAGCCGGGGCTTTCTTTGGAAGAACAATGCCGGCAGGAACTGGAAATGATGGCCTTTATCAATAATACCCCCTGCGGCATCCTCAAGTGCAAAAATGATGACCGCTTTACCATTCTGCGGATTAACGACGGATTTTTAAATCTGCTCGGCTATACTCACGATGAACTTTCTTCGGTTTTTTCTAACAGTTATCTGAGCCTGATTCATCCTGATGACCGGCAGCAGGTTCTCGACCTGACCCACCAACAGATGAATGAGAAAGGCTTTGTTTCTAATGAATACCGTGTTTTGTGTAAAGACGGTTCCTATCGCTGGATTGCCGAATCCAGCTACTGTGCACCGGAAAAAAGCGGAGTGGTTTTTTTCTGTACGCTGAACGATATTACCGATCTGTATGAGACAAGGGAGGATCTTCGCCTGAGTTTGGACCGTCATGATATTATTATGCGCCAGTCCAAAAACGTTATTTTTGAATGGGATAAACATACCAATGCCCTTTTGTTCTCTGCCAACTGGGCTGAAATTTTCGGATATCCTCCGCTAAAGATGCTGGATTTTAGCCAGATGGCAGGGCGTGGGCATGTCGCGCCTAAAAATATTGATATTCTGCGCCAAATGATGGCTGAAATCGTGCAGGGCGCTTCGTTTTTATCCAGAGAGTGTCAAATCAAGACCATAGACGGCACGCCTGTGTGGTGCCGCATTCAGGTAACCAGCCAGTTGGATCTAAATGGGCAGCTGTTAAAAGTCGTGGGGGTCATTGTCAATGTAGACGCAGAAAAACGGATGATGGATTCTCTGCGCCAAAAGGCAGAACGGGACCCGTTAACCGGCCTTTATGACAAAGCGGCGATCCAGAATCTGATTGAGCAATATCTTGAGGCTGTGCAGTCAAATGAAAAATGTGCGCTTTTGATGATCGATATTGACGATTTTAAAGTGGTAAATGATACCATGGGTCATCTGTTTGGAGATGCTGTTCTGTCTGATTTGTCCGCTTCTATCCGAGGGGAAACCCGCTCCAGCGATCTGGTGGGCCGGATCGGCGGAGATGAATTTCTTGTTTTCCTCAAAAATATTCCTTCGGCACAGACTGCTTTGCAAAAATCCCAGCGGTTTCTGTCTGTGGTCCAGGATCTCTTTCGGGAAAAGAAAAATAAAATTGCCATTTCCTGCAGCATCGGCATTTCTCTTTTCCCCGCGCATGGTCACGACTTTCGCAGTTTGTACCAGTGTGCGGATATCGCGCTATATCAGGCAAAAGGAAAAGGAAAAAACACCAGCTGCCTATACTCAGCGCAGATGCTGCATCCTGCTCTGGAATCACATTATTCCGGATCGCCTATCGATTCCGACCGTTTGGGAACCGTCAACACCCGTCAGTTGACAGAATATGTTTTCCAAACTTTGTATCATGCAGAGTCTATCGAACAAGCAATCCCTTTGATTTTGGAGGTTGTCGGGTGCCAGTTTGATGTCAGCAGAGCCTATGTTTTTGAAAATTCAGAGGATGGTTGCTTTTGCAACAATACTTTTGAATGGTGCAATGTCGGAATCTCATCCCAAAAAGAAAAACTCCAGAACATCGCCTATGCTTCTTTGGACAAATACATGGATAACTTCGATGAAAACGGTGTGTTCTTCTGTCAAGACATTGAAAATACACCGCAATCTCAGCGCACCCTGCTCCGGGAGCAGGGCATTTATTCCCTGCTTCAATGCGCCATGTGCTACGATGGTTTGTTTGCCGGTTTTGTGAGATTTGACGAATGCACAGGCCATCGCTTATGGACAGACGAAGAAATTCACGCTCTGACGCTGCTTTCCGAACTGTTTAATATCTTTCTTTTGAAGAAGAGAGATATTAAACAGGCAGAAGAGGGCTTTCGTCAGGCGCAACATTGAGCCGGCAAACCACACCGCGCTATATGCCGTTTTTCGGCTACTGCACCTCAACAAGCGGGCCGACAGCGACAAGCAGGATGGCGCTGTCGGCCCGCATTGTTATGAGGCGTTCTTCTGCCGCGTCGTTCCCTGCGAGAGATGTCCCTCGCACAGCACGCGCAGTTATCCGAAAATTTTCGATCCGCAGACTAAAAATTAAAGTGCAATCAGCGCCGCCCCATAACATGTGCGAACCTGGATTCGCCACTGCTCCCCTGTTACGGTATGAAAAAGGATTCCTTGCTTAAAAAAGCCCTTCTGTCCAGGACAGAAGGGCTTTTGTTTTGGCCAGATCAGCTTTCGGCATTGACCTGCGCCATCTCAGCCACGGGAAGCTGCCGAAAGGTTCTGACAAAATAAATGATTTCAAAAACGGCTGTCCCCAGCCAGGAAAACACATACAGCAGATACAGCGACGGAATGGTACGAAAATATGCAAAAACCGTATAGATCCATATGATCCGGAACACGCAGGAACCCATTATTACCGCAACAGTCGGCACTACGGTTTTTCCAATTCCTCTGGCGGCTGCGATTGTGCAGTCCATAAAGGCAGAAACGCAATGGGAAGCGGCCATAATGGAAAGCCGTTTCATTCCCGCCTCGATTACCGCCGGTTCGCCGGTAAACAGGGACAAAAACGGTCTGCCAAATAAAAGAAGCAGCGCTCCCGCGGCAAGGGCGAACAGGAAAGCGTAAAGCATACTGATCATATAGCTTTTCTGCATCCGGTCCTTTTTCCCCGCGCCATAGTTCTGCCCCATAAAAGTTGTGCAGGCCACATAAAACGCCGACATCATACCGTATATCAGGGAATCGGCATTGGCAGCAGCCGAGTTACCCGCTACCATCACCGTGTCAAATGAATTGACGGCCGCCTGAATAAACAGATTCGCCAATGAAAAAATAGCATTTTGCAATCCCGCCGGAAGGCCCAGCAGCAGGACTGTTTTTGTAATCTCTTTCTCCCAGCCTATCTTTTTGATAGACAGCGCATAATCCTCTTTGCAGGTAAGCAGCCGCATTAAAATCAGTATTGCCGAGAGGTACTGGGAAATCACGCTGGCAAGGGCTACTCCCAGCACGTTCATGCGGCAGACGATGACAAAGAAAAGGTTTAAAACAATATTCAGGATTCCTGCCGCCAAAAGATAGTACAGCGGCCTTTTGGAATCCCCGCCCGCACTCAGAATACCGTTTCCGTAATTATATACGGCAAGCGCCGGCGTTCCCAAAAGATAAACCATCAAATACAATACCGCCCCGTCCAACAGCTCTGCTTTCGTATTCAAAAGCACCAAAAGCCCTTTTGCACTCAGCAGCCCCACAACAGTAACAAGCACGCCATAAAGAAGCGAAATCATAAGGGAGCAGTGAACGGTTTTTTGCGTTTTATCTTTGTCACCAGCACCGATATAGCGGGCGGCAATAGCGTTGATTCCACTGCCCAGCCCGATAAGCAGGCCGGTAAACAGCGCTGTGAGAATGGCGCAGGACCCAACCGACCCCAGCGCAGCAGATCCCGCAAAGCGCCCGACTACCGCAATATCCGACATGTTGAAAATGACCTGAAGTAAATTGGAAAGAATCAGCGGGACACTGAACCGAAAAATATTTCGATATAAAGAGCCCTGCGTCATGGAGAACGTCTGTCTTTTCATTTCGTTACCTTCCAGCAAAACAAATCTCAAAGTCTTGTTTTTTCGGGCAGAATCACCGCTTTTGAAGCTGCTCAAAAACAAAGAAATTTTATAGCAGGTCGTTTTTGTTGTCAATAGAAAAACAGAAAAACTAAGATCTGTTCTACAGAGCTTTCTTTTCTTAAAAATCCTGCGTTTTTGCAATGCAAAATCATGGTCAAAACGACCATAAACCTCCTAAGCAAAGCTGGATTCTGTACGCAAAACTTCGTAAACCATCCACCGATGTGTCACTATGGCCTGTTTCGGACACATACAGCTTTATACCTTCGGCGAGTCGGTGTAAAAGACTCATTGGAAAAGCATTCTCCTACGAAATCTGCTTGGCAAATTCCTCATGCTCTGCCCGTGCAATACAGTTTTCCATTTACGCCACCTCTTTCCACAGGTTTTCGGTACCGATTGCCCCCGGCTCCCATACGTTGTTGTCCGCCAGGCTTTCCCACGTCTTTCCATTATGGGTTACTTGATCCCCTTTGGCGTATGGATTCGTGCTGCTTGGCTGTTCCCATTCCGGGATAACCGACGGCTCTGGGATCAGCACTTTTGCCCACAAGGACGGCGACACATCCGGCGCCCAGCTTTCCTGCGCCGTGTGCGCTGTCAGGCATTTATACAAAACATCCGCGTACCGCACCCGGTCTCCTGCTTCGTAGGTGCCTGCCGCGTCCCATGCCGGGAATATTGCCGGAACCTGCGCCGCCTGTTCGTCCGGCAAAGCGGCAGACTGAAACTGCATCGCCTTATAAATCTGCTTTGCCCGTTCTACCTTGTCCACTATTCACTCACCCCCAACAGTGCGTCCACCTGCGATTGCAAAGCCGCAACCTGCGCTTCCAGCTGTTCCTCCCGGCTAGGCTCCGGCTCTGGGAAGGACGCTTTTTCTGCTTCCTTTTCCGCTGCCGTTGCTTCCCGGATGGTACTGCCGTCCCTCATATAGTTGTGCATTCCATCCGCGTCCATCAGCGGCTTTTCCAGATAGTTCCCCTGGGCGTGGGCGTACCGGTCGCCTTCCCCTTCGTCGATTTGCACCCAGCCGGTGAGATCGGTCAAAAAGACACTGCTGCCCAGCTCCTCCACCCGTCCGGCTGCGTCTGCCTTTGCGTATACCTGAATCAATTTCATTCCTCCCGAATCGATTCTGTGTCCCACATGAAGTTCATAGAGACAAAATTGTTTGTTTTTTCTGTTTTTTGCCCATTCGATCGAAACTGTTTTTTCGGGCCCCTCCTTTTCGTATTTGATCCTTCCCGTTTTGATACAGATATCGGTCTGTTGCTAAGACTCCAAAAGGATCGTGTTCGATCCCTATGGCTTCTTTTTCCTGTTTCGCCCCCAAAAGGTACGCCGTCTGTGCTGCCATTTTTCCGGTGTTCACCTTTTCACCCCCTTTTCCCATGACTTGACATCCTTTCCCTTCTGCTTTTCTTTTATGATGATTCCCCCAAAAAGCTCGGAAGGAAGGATTTGTTTCATCTTCTTGACTTTTATACGTTCGTATAATATAGTAAAGATAAATTTAGAAAACCATACGCATACGCGTCTTATAATTCTATAATAATACTTGTTTGCGTAATAATCAAGAGCAAATCATACGCGTTTATGTATTTTATCTAATTCAAAAAGGAGAAGTGCAAGATGGCAGACCTGTATCATATTTTGGCGCAGTTGTGTAACCAACATCAGATCACCCCGTACCGCATGTGCAAAGACACCGGTATTCAGCCCAGCGTCATGACCGATTTAAAAAAAGGCCGGCGACAAACGGTAAAAGCAGAAACAGCGGCGAGGCTTGCAAATTACTTTGGCGTTACAGTGGATTATCTGCTTGGAAAGGAAACCTGTTCTGTCAAAGATGACGGCAACGCTTTACAAAAAGAACTGAAATTTGCATTATTTGGAGCAGACGCAACGGACGAACAATTAGAAGAGGTCAAGCAGTTTGCAAAATTTGTCAAGGAGCGGGACGCAGGACGCATTTAGAAGTCATTCTGCAATTTTTCATTACAGGGCGCTGATTATTATGTACTATACCTACATCGTCCGCTGTGCGGATCACACTCTTTACACCGGCTGGACAACGGACCTGAAACGGCGGCTGGCGCTTCATAACAGCGGACGGGGCGCCAAATATACAAGATCCCGCCGGCCGGTAACGCTGGTATATGCAGAACGCTGCGAAACCAAAAAAGCGGCTATGAGCCGTGAATGGCATATCAAAAAAATGCGTTTGGAACAAAAACAGCTTCTGCTGCAAAATGAGGAAAAAAATCTGCTATCCTCTCGAAAAGGAGACGACAGGATGGAATATCAAAAAATACTCCGCGAAATCGCGGCAGCGTATACCGCAATCTTACAGGATAATCTGGTGGGTATTTATATCCATGGATCCATCGCGTTTGGCTGCTTCAACTGGTTCAAAAGCGACATTGACTTTTTAGTGGTCGTTCAAAAAGAGCCGGATCTGGCGGAAAAAAAGGCGTTGATTCAAACCCTGTTACAGTTGGAGCCGGTTTGCCCGCCAAAAGGATTTGAAATGAGCGTTGTCTTAAGACATTGCTGCGAAAATTTCATATATCCTACCTCTTATGTCCTGCATTATTCCAACATTTATAAAAAGCGCTGCCAAACCGATTTGGATGCTTATTGCCGGGAAATGAATGGGACTGATGCAGATCTTGCCGCTCATTTTACCGTAACCCGCGCGGTCGGAATCACACTTTGCGGAGAGGAAATACAAAACGTGTTTGGCCCTGTCCCATCGAGATATTATGAGGAAAGTATCTACAAAGATAGCCAAAATGCCGAGGAAGACATTCTGAAAAATCCGGTTTATACGATTTTGAATCTCTGCCGGGTACTGGCATATCAAAAAGAAACGCTGATTCTTTCGAAAAAGAGCGGTGGTCTGTGGGCGCTCAGAACAATCCCCTCTTCCTTTTCTGCACTGGTGGGGCAAGCGCTGCATTGTTATGAAAGCGATGCCGCTTTCTCCTTTGACCCGAAAGAAATGGCCCGGTTTGCCGCATATATGCTGGCGCAGCTGAAAAAACCGGAAGGAGATTTTCAATAATGCAGGCCTTTGAGGACGACTATTTTTCGAAAATGGGGCCCCGCTCATCATCCGCCTTTGGTAAAACACGCGAATCCTGTCAAAAGCAAAAAAGGCATGATATGTCGGCCCCTGTCCGGGCACAGCCGGGCAAAGAAAGTGTCCCGGCGAGCCGAATAAAAAGCTGCGATACCACCAAATTTATTTCCAAACATTCTAACGAAGGAAAGATGTATGATAACGGGAGCCATTAAAATAAGGTGGATAAAATCTGGACGGATATCTGGACAGGCGGTATCACCAACCCGCTGACAAGGATTGAGTAGTTGATCTATTTGATGTTCATTCGTTCTCTGGATGAGAAGGAGTTGGAAGCCGAAGAATTTGAAAACATGACCGGAGAAAAGATGGACAAGATTTTCCCCCGTCCGCGATGGGGCAATCCATGCTGCTGGAGCAAGTTTAAAAACAGCGATCCCCGCGATATTTATGACATCATCTCTCGCCAAATTCCCCACCGTCAAAAATATGAAACAGGGACATCTGCCGGATTTTACAAAGTAGGGCGAAATCATTGAATAATAGATGATTCCGTTAGCTGTCAACAAGGCAACACCGCATTCTCCCGGCACATGGGCAACGACATGTTTTTGATTCCCACGCCGCAGGTACTGCAAAACCTCCATACAGATGCTTTCTGGGATGCCAATGATGTTTTGCTGTTTAAAAAAGTCCGCAAAGAACTGCGGCAGTTGATTCGCTTTTGGGATGAATCCAATGGTAAGCAAAAACGTATTGTTACCAGGCTCACTGATTCGGTTGTCGACCGGTAGGAGGCCGTTTCGCTGGATGCCGCTTATGACTTTGAGACTTATCGGGCCAAGGTAAACCGATATGTAAATGAACACGGAAATACCCTTACCATCTACAAGCTGACATATCATATTCCGCTTTCGCTGGTCGATTATCAAGAGCTGGAGCGTATACTCACCAGTGAGCTGGAAAGCCGTAAAGATTATCAGCGGGAAAATGGCAGTACACCGTTCGGTTTACTGATCCGAAAAATGGTAAAGCTGGATCACGATGCGGCAATGCAGGCGTTTTCTGCGTTCATTAACAACCAGTCGCTGAATCAAAAACAAATTGCTTTTGTGCATAAAATTATCAACCATATAGAAAAGATTGGCTATATGGAAAACGTTGCAGAACTGACAAAACCGCCGTTTGACAAACCAGTCAGTTTTATAAAACTGTTCGACGCCAAAACGCGGACCTTTTTGCTGGAAACCATCGAATAGATTCGGGACAATGCAATTCAAATTGCCGCATCATAGCGAAATCATAAACGGGACCGATACAAGGCTTGTTCTTTGGTTTCAAATAAAAACTTCTGTTGGGAGCCCTGTCTGCGGAGAAAATCAAAACCACCAGTTAAACTGGTGGTTTGCATCAGCCCTAAAAGGGCTTATTACTGGCCAGCGTCTCAAGACGCATCGAATGGTCCGCCAATCGCATTACTTTTACAGGCCGCCGCTAA
>Ga0129308_1000325_pt1 | contig 78862 bp, 59 predicted proteins | sample L827metagenome_FD_94440 | JGI IMG/M metagenome (GOLD analysis project Ga0129308, IMG submission 94440) | Ring-tailed lemur group fecal microbial communities from Wisconsin, USA - L827 metagenome | ecosystem: Host-associated > Mammals > Digestive system > Large intestine > Fecal | place: USA...
GGGTTTAATTCCTGAATATAAAATGCAATCTATCAGTAGTTTTTTATATATATAAATATTAAATAATAAAAAAATGTAGGTATCTTCGCGGTGACTAGAAAAAACGATCGTTTTTTCTAGTCATTTTAAGTATACTGGGAATAAAATTCAAAGTTTACGATTTCTGATGGACATAAATGTACGGCAACTAAAAGAGAGTAACGAACAGATATTTAAAGGTATAGTAGAATCATATTGGCCGCGTTTACATAAATTTGCTCAAATTTATGTATTGGATAGAGAAGCCGCCAAAGAGATTGTACAAGATACCTTCCTCATTCTGTGGAAACAACGGGAAAATCTGGACGATGAAACTTGCCTGATAACTTATTTAATGGTAGTATGCCGGAACAAATGTCTGAATTATCTGAAAAGTCTGCAATTTGAAAAGGTTGAAATAAATGAATTGACAGAATCGGCTATTTATCAGCGGAGTAATATTTATGTATTGGAAGACGATTCTCTAGAGATTTTAGTAACAAAAGAATTAGCATCGGCTATAGAAGCATCACTTTCTAAACTACCTTCCCGTACGAGAGCTATTTTTATGATGAGCCGTTATGAAGGTCTTAAGAACCGGGAGATAGCCGAGCATCAGAATATAACGGTAAAAGCTGTTGAATTCCACATAAATAAGGCATTAAGTCATTTAAGACATGATCTGTCCCAGGAATATTTTATTTCCGTTGTTTTTGTTTTCTTGTATCTCATCTTAAAGAAATAATCACTTTAATATTGTTGCTGATTTTCAGATGTTTATTTGTCGTTTGAAAAAAATATTCATCAAAAGTCAAAAAAAGATTCATTTTCTGTTAGGGTAAAATTAAAAAATGTTGTTCCTCTTCCATCTGACATCAAAAGAGGATATATGGACAACAATTTAATTATACGTTTTATAGAACGACAATGTACATTGGATGAAGCTTGTGAAGTTCTTCGCTGGATTGAGGCCTGCGAAGAAAATAAGGCGGTTTTCCGGAATATGCAGGCTGTGTATGCTTCTATCAGTATCGATAGCGCAGACCGTACCGGGAATGTGGATACTGAAGATGTACAACAGATCATGAAAGAGATAAGTCGGAAACGTTATCGTTTGGCTACTTATATCGGTGCGGCTGTTTGTTCGGCTGCTGTTATTCTGTTTGTCGTTTTATTCCCTTTTGAACAAAGAGATCGTTATGAATATGAAAAGGCTTTAGCCGGAATTACGGATAAAACGGAGATCACATTGACGGTAAGCGATCAAAAGGAGATAGAGTTGTCCGACACATCCGTTGTGGCCTATGATAAAAAAGGACAGATTGTGATTAATGATACGGTGACTGTTTCGAAAGAGAAAAAAGATAAAAGTGATCTGAATACAATCCATGTCCCTTATGGTAAACGTTCAACACTGATTCTGGCAGATGGCTCCAAAGTTTATCTTAATTCCGGATCTTCCCTGGTTTATCCGGTTGTGTTTGCAAAAGATAAACGTGAAGTTTACCTGGATGGGGAAGCCTATTTCGAAGTATCCAAAGAATCCCAGCGAAAATTTATCGTACAGACAAGCTGTAAAGCTATAGAGGTATTGGGCACGAAGTTCAATGTTTCAGTCGATAAAACGCAGAATTTATTTGAAACGGTATTAGTCACAGGTAAGATAGGCCTGGAAAGTAATGCCGGTAAAATAGAACTTACTCCTAATCAATATTATGTGTACCAATCAGACTCCGGGCGGGATGAACTTAGGACGGTGGATGTCAGAGATTATATTTCTTGGATAGAAGGACGGTTGAGATTTAATCGTGAGCCTTTGGTAAAAGTGATCCGTAAACTGGAAAAGTCGTACAATATAAAAATCGAATTTTTTAATCCTAAATACCTGGAATATCTGATATCAGGAAATCTTGACCTGAAAAATACGGCAGAGGAAACGATGGATGTCCTGATGAGAATTCTTATTCCGAACTATAACCCACAAAAACAAAAATTATTCTTGATAAAAGATAAAAAGTCATCCATCTAAAATTGAAGCATTATGAAAGACTGTGTAAAAGGAAAATTATTGTTTAACAAAAAGAATCTATTATTATGGGAAAGAAGTCTAGCATGAGAAAAGCTGTTCCGCATGAACGGGGACATTGGAGACGATTTTTGGCTGTAGGACTATGTGGTTGTGTATCACTGACCATGTATGCAAATGTCTTGAAATCGCAGGTGAGTTTATCGTTCAACAATACTACGTTAAAGAATGCACTGGAACAGCTTCAGGAGCAAGCAGGTGTTAGCATCATTTATTCAAATAATGTATTGAATGATGAGGCAGTTATAAATCTTAATTCCGGAAATATTTCATTGGAAGAGGCTTTACACCTTTTATTGCTTAACCAGAATTGCTCGTACAAAGTAGAAAACGGGCAAGTAATATTGTTTCCTGTGGAGAAAGCACAGCCAACAGTTGCTGTTGTTTCTCAGGAAGGTTTTAAGGTCAAAGGTAGTGTTTCCGATGCATTCGGCCCTTTGGCAGGTGTGAATATTATGGTAAAGGGGACCATGACAGGTGTTATATCTGATGCGGATGGTAATTTTGAGATTACTGCCCCTTATTCAGGAGCTAGCCTGATCTTTTCTTATATAGGTTATCAGCCTCAGGAAATAAAGATCGACGGAAAAAAGATGCTGGCTGTTACATTGGTGGAAGATACCAAAGCATTGGAAGAAGTAGTTGTTGTAGGTTATACGACTCAGAAAAAAGCCACAATTACCGGTTCCGTATCAACCATCACTACTAAGGATTTAAAACAAAGCCCGACTGCAAACCTGAATAATGCCCTGGCCGGTAGAATGCCCGGTTTGATGGCAAACCAATTCGGTGGTGGTGAACCTGGTGTGGATAAAGCTGATATTCGTATCCGTGGTATGGGTACTTACGGAGACAAATCACCGATCGTTATTGTCGATGGTGTTGAACGTGACATGAGTTATCTGGCCCCTGAAGAAATCGAGACATTTACAATTTTGAAGGATGCTTCTGCCACCGCTCCTTATGGTGTACGTGGTGCTAACGGTGTTATCATTGTTACGACTAAACGCGGTAAGGCTTCTGAAAAACCGAGTGTGAATTTTAAAGCATCGGTAGGAACGAATGCTCCGGTTAAATTCCCGACTTATTTAGGATCTGCAGACTATGCAACCTTATATAATGAAGCAATGATAAATAGTAATCCGGGAACAGATCCTTCAAAGCTGGAACTGTTTACACAGGATGCTATTAATAATTATAGAATGGCAAAAGGAGATAATTCCGATGGTTTGGGTTATAACTGGGATTATTTCGATTATGCGTTTAAACCGGGCATGCAGCAGGATTATAGCTTGTCTATCCGAGGTGGTTCTGAGCGTGCACGTTATTACGTGATGGCTAACTATTATTCTCAGAGCGGAAACTATGAGCATACGGATTTAACAGAACATGATACACAGGCACGTTTTAAACGTTATAACTTCCGTGCAAATGTCGATGTAGATATCACAAAAGATTTCTATGTACGTGTGGACTTAGGTGCTCGTATTACAGATCGTCATGCTCCGGGAACAACAGCTTCTCAAATTGTTAGCTTATGTAATACGTTGCCTCCTTATTTGCCGATTACAGTTCCCGATAATGGCAATCCAGACAATGAAGATTATGTATTGAACAACCCGTACGGCATGTTATACGGTGACTACAGACATCGTAAGAACATTTTAGGCGAGTTGTCAAGAACTGGATATCTGGTAGAAAAAAATACTTATCTGAACGGATCGTTTGCGATTGGGCATAAACTTGATTTTATAACGAAAGGTTTGAAAATTGAAGGAGTGTTCTCATACGACGCTTCTGAAGGAAACTGGGTTAACCGTAGACTGGGAGGTCGTGATGATGGTTATATGAATTTTACTAAATATGCCACATTCCAACCGACAGAAGGTAGTTACGGTTCATTTTATATGAATAACCCGAATTATACAGGTAAATATATTCTGGGAAATCCTTGGTATGACAAAGATGAGACAATCGAAAACTCATTTAGCCATAATGCTGCTGAAAGTAAGACCTACTATCAATTAAAGCTAGATTATATGCGTACATTTAATGATCATGACGTTTCGGCTATGATATTGTTAAACCGTTCGAACCGTACGTATGATAACCGTGTTGCTTATCGTTATCAAGGTTTGACAGCAAGAGCAACATACGCTTTTCAGAATAAATATTTGGCCGAATTCAATATCGGATACAATGGTTCTGAAAACTTTGCTCCGGGCAAACGTTACGGAACATTCCCTGCCGGATCTATTGGATGGGTTATTTCTCGTGAAAAGTTTATGCAGGGTGCCGATAAATGGTTGAGCAATTTGAAATTGAGAGCTTCTTATGGTTTGGTAGGTAGTGATAAGATTTCTGATAATAATGACGACCGTTTTGCTTATTTGCAATTCTTCCAGGGTGGAGATGGTTACTCGTTTGGTGTGAATGAATTTGGAAGTGGTTATGGCGGATTGAAAGAAGGTAACTTTGCAAACCCGAATTTGACTTGGGAAAAGTCTCGTAAGTTGAATATTGGTGTTGATGCATCTTTCTTTAACGAACGTTTGACTTTCTCGGCAGATTATTTCTATGAACATCGTTATGATATTATTACCAATTTAAGTAATTCCGGAAAATTAGGATATCCGGGAATAGTCGGAAAGGATGCACCTTTTGTTAACTCCGGTATTGTGGATAATAGAGGTATAGACTTTGAAATTGGTTGGAATGGTAATATAGGAGATGATTTCCGTTATTATATCAAACCGAATTTCACATTTGCACGAAATAAGATTAAATTCATGAATGAAGTATCGTATGATAACGAATGGCGTGCAAATACCGGTAAGCGAATCGACGAATATTTTGTTTATGAAGTGGATCATTTCGTGTATGACCAGGCAGAAGCCGATCGTTTGAACGCAATGAACAATGGAGAAGGTTTCCAGCCTTGGGGTACATTATATCCGGGTGACGTAGTTTATAAGGACTTGAATGGAGACGGAAAGATCGATGACGAACACGATCGTCGGGCAATGGGGAATCCTCGTACTCCGGAAATTCAATTCGGTATACCTCTCGGTCTTCAGTATAAAGGTTTTGACGTAAGTCTGTTATTCCAGGGGGCTGCCAACTCCAGTATTTTGCTGAACGGTGCAGGTGTATGGGATTTCCCGCAATATGATCAAGACCAGATCGGTAAGGTAAAACCAATGCACTTAAATCGTTGGACTGAAGAGACTAAAGATTTTGCGACTTATCCTCGTTTGACGATTGGTAAAAATGACAATAATAAGAATTCAAACAGTAGTTTATTCTTATACAATGCTTCTTATTTGCGTTTGAAGAATGTTGAGATAGGATATACTTTGCCCAAAAGCGCTATTCGTTTTGCCGGATTGCAGAATGTCCGTTTTTATATACAAGGTATGAACCTGATTACTTTTGACAGTCTGGGTGCTGTAGATGTTGATCCTGAAACAAAAGAAGGTGATGGAGCTTGGTATCCTATCCAGCGCATATTTAATTTTGGTGTTGATATTACTTACTAATTTAATAACAAACGACAATGAAGAAATTATATATATTGGTGGTCGGCTTGGTTGCAGGATTATTGGCTGTGACATCCTGTGATGATTATTTGGACCGTACACCGGATGACAAAACAACGGAACAGCAAGTTTTCACACGTTATGATAAAGTTGAGTCTTTGGTTACCGACTTATATGCACATGCAAAATACGCACAACATCCATTGATTTACTTTAATCACTTCAGTTTGTCCAGTATTTCGGACGAATGTAGTGCCAGTAGCCATGAAGGAGCAATTCCGCACCAATTTCATACAGGTAATTATGGCCCCTCTCAAGGAATGCCTTCTGGCAGTAGTGCGGGACAATACTGGGATGATCTGTATTCTACCATTCGCTCTTCTAATATAATATTGGAAGGTGTTGAAAAATACAACACGCCGGATAATCCTCAGGATGGACGTACAGGGGATTTAAAAAGACGTATTGGCGAGGTTTATTTCCTGAGAGGTTATTTGCATTTACTTTTGATTCGTTCTTACGGTGAAGCTGTTTATGTCGATCATGTGATAAATCCGGGGGATGACATGACTTTCGAGAAAGAATCGTTCCATTCGATGGTAGAAAAGATCTGTGCAGATGCCGACTCGGCTTATAATCGTGTCGATAGCTGGAATGGCGGACAATATTTCGGCCGTGTAGATAAAGGAGCCTGTTTAGGTTTGAAAGCCATGGCTCGCTGGCTTGCAGCTACACCTCTCTGGAATGGTGGCGAGTTGCCTAACGACAATCGTTTATTTAAGTCTGAATACGGTTATGACCAGAAACGTTGGGAATCGGCCAGAGATGCAGCCAAAGCGGTTTTGGAATGTACAAAAGAAGACGGTTCTTTACGTTATAAGTTATACGAAACGTATGCAGAGGATGACTTCAGAGACGTGGATGGCAAGGCCGATACGAATAATAAAAAGGTTCAGCAGCGTTTGTGGCAGATGATGTATGATATGAATGCTATTCAGGATGAATGGGTTTGGTTCGTAACAAGAGATAAAGACACAGGCTGGTCCGGCGACGTATTGCCTCCGTCACAAGGAGGTCATGCCCGTCAACGCCCCTTACAGGAACAGGTAGATGAATATGAGTATATCGGCCCGGATGGATATGGTTATCCGGTTTATTGCAATCATGCGGAAAAAGATGGATATGATGATGGCAATCCTTATGAAGGTATTCAACGTGATCCGCGTTTATATCGTGATATCCGTTATCATGGTTCCTGGTATGGAGGTAAACAGTTAAATACAGCTGAAGGCAATGATGCTGTGGCCGGTAGTTATTTGGATCAGGCTTCTCATACTGGCTACTATTTGAGAAAGTTCTATAAAGACGGTTGGGATCGCGGTCATGGTGGTCATACCATTAACGGACCGGCTATTTGGCGCTTACCGGAATTTATTTACATTTATTGTGAAGCCGTTAATACGCTGTCAGGTCCTAATGAAGAAATTTATAATTTGATCAACAAGGTACGTGCCCGTTCTTTTATGGCACCAATGCCACCGGCGGCTAAATCGGATAAAGAATTGATGCAAGAATATATACAACGTGAACGTCGCGTAGAGTTATTCTATGAAAATAATCGTTATTGGGTTTCCCGCCTTTATCTCCAACCCGGGGATTATAGCACAACTACTAACGTGAAGGCTACGGAATGGCCGTATCCGAAAGATCTGCGTCAGTCTCATGGTATGAAGCCGGTAGAAGACCCGAATGGTAAAATTGAAGTGAATGGGAAAAAATATCGTATGGAGCGTTTTGTCGTAGAAGACAATCGTGTGTTTACAGCTCCGAAATCATATTTGTGGCCCATTATGCAAGAAGAGTTGAAAAGATGCCCCTCTCTAGTACAGAACCCTGGCTGGTAAGATAAGCCAGAACTGATTTGTGTTTTTAATTTGATGAAAAGCCTGCTGTTTCAATTGAGCGGCAGGCTTTTTTATCAATAGATCCGGTGAGATTAAATAATTCATTATACATTTGCATACTTAATTTTTTAGACAAATGAAATTATCATTAGCAATCCTTTCGCTCGCAATCCTTTCGAGCGGGAATGCCTCGTTTGCCCAAACCGACAAACAAGACAAAAAGGCGAAGGCTTATATGGTTGCCGACGCCCACCTGGACACCCAATGGAACTGGGATATCCAGACAACGATCAAAGAGTATGTTTGGAATACGCTCAGTCAGAATCTATTCTTGTTGAAACGCTACCCCGACTATGTGTTCAACTTCGAAGGCGGTGTAAAGTATGCCTGGATGAAGGAATATTATCCGGTACAGTATGAAGAGATGAAAGAGTATATCAAGAACGGCCGCTGGCATATCTCCGGCAGTAGCTGGGATGCGACGGATGTGCTGGTGCCTTCTACCGAGTCGTTTATCCGCAACATCATGCTCGGTCAGGAGTACTACCGGAAAGAGTTCGGTGTGGAAAGCACGGATATCTTCCTGCCCGACTGCTTTGGCTTCGGCTGGACGTTGCCGACGATCGCTTCCCATTGCGGACTGATCGGTTTCTCATCCCAGAAGCTCGACTGGCGTAACAATCCGTTTTACGGAAAAAGCAAACATCCTTTCATGATCGGTATGTGGAAGGGAGTGGACGGCGCCTCCATCATGCTGGCTCACGGATATGACTACGGCAGAAGATGGAAAGACGAAGATCTGTCCGAAAGCAAGTATCTGCTGGACCTCAGCAAACGTAATCCGTTCAATATCGTTTATCGTTATTACGGTACAGGCGATACGGGCGGTTCACCTAATCTTGCCTCTGTCCGTTCCGTTGAAAAAGGTATTAAGGGCGATGGTCCGGTAGAAGTGATCAGTGCCACCAGCGACCAGATGTTCAAAGACTTCATGCCTTATAGCAAACATCCTGAACTGCCTGTCTTTGACGGCGAACTGTTGATGGATGTGCACGGAACCGGTTGTTATACCTCCCAAGCCGCTATGAAACTATATAACCGCCAGAACGAAGTACTGGCAAATGCTGCCGAAAATGCTGCTGTCGCAGCAGACTGGTTGGGAACGGCTACTTATCCGTTGAATACACTGACTGATGCCTGGAAGCGGTTTATCGTTCACCAGTTCCATGACGACCTGACGGGAACGAGTATTCCCCGGGCCTATGAATTCTCATGGAACGATGAATTGATCTCCCTCAAACAGTTTGCCGGTGTATTGACATCCTCAGTGAGTGGCGTAGCCAGTCAGTTGGATACTCGTGTAAAAGGTACTCCGGTTATCCTGCATAATGCGCATTCTTTTCCGGTAACCGATCTGGTAGAAGTTGTACTGGATATGCCGAAATCACCGAAAGGGGTGACCGCTTATGATGAAAAAGGAAAGAAAGTAGCCACCCAGATGCTCTCTTATGAAAATGGAAAAGCCCGTGTGTTGATTGCTGCTTCCGTTCCGGCAAGCGGCTATGCCGTTTATGATGTGCGTGAAGGAGGTTCGGCAACCCGTACGGTTTCTTCTGAAGCGAACACATTGGAAAACTCTCTGTATAAGATACAGCTGGATGGAAAAGGAGATATCATCTCTCTTTTCGATAAGAAGAACAATAAAGAACTGGTGAAGGAAGGCAAAGCAATCCGTTTGGCTCTCTTTACGGAGAACAAATCGTATAACTGGCCTGCCTGGGAGATTATCAAAGAAACGACTGATAAAGAACCGATCTCTATCACCGAAGATGTAAAGATCTCTCAGATCGAGAACGGGGAGTTGAGAAAGTCTCTCTGTATAGAAAAGCGCCACGGAGAGTCCGTATTCAAACAATATATCCGTTTGTATGAAGGAAGCCGTGCCGACCGTATCGACTTTTACAATGAAATAGACTGGCAATCGACCAACGCGCTGCTGAAAGCCGAGTTCCCGTTGAGTATCGCAAACCCGGAAGCAACCTATGATCTGGGTATCGGAAGCGTTAAGAGAGGAAATAATACGCTGACAGCCTATGAAGTGTATGCACAGTATTGGGCAGACCTGACGGATGCAAGCGGTTCGTATGGCGTATCTGTCCTGAATGACAGCAAGTATGGTTGGGACAAACCGAACGATTATACGCTCCGGTTGACTTTGCTTCATACACCGGAAACAAAGGGCGGTTATGCTTATCAGGATCGTCAGGACTTTGGTTACCATACATTTACTTATAGTTTGCTGCCTCATGCCGGAGCGTTCGAGAAAGCACAGACGGGTGTTTCTGCCGATAAGTTGAACCAACCGATCATGGCTTTTGCAGCAAATAAACATACCGGCCGTCTGGGTAAATCTTTCTCTTTTGTCAATTCGGATAACACAAGTGTCGTTATCAAGACGCTAAAGAAAGCCCAGGAATCCGACGAACTGGTAGTTCGTGTATATGAAACCGGCGGAGTGAAGGAACAGACTGCCGAAATTTCTTTTGCAGATGCGATTGTCAGTGCAAGCGAAGCCGACGGAACAGAGAAGACAATAGGCAAAGCAGCCTTCAATGGTAATAAGTTGCAGGTATCTATCAAGCCTAATTCGGTGAAAACCTTCAAGGTTAAACTCAAATCGTCAGATGCTCCGGTTGATAAACCCCTATATGCAAGCCTGGCTCTGGATTATGATAAAAAATGCGTCAGCTGGAATGAATTCCGTCGTGAAGCAGATTTCTCTTCCGGTTATTCTTATGCCGCAGAATTATTGCCCGATTCGATCGTAATCAATTCCATTCCGTTCATTCTGGGTGAAAAAGAAGCAGCCAACGGTCTGACTTGTAAAGGGGATACGATAGAGTTGCCGACTGGAAACAATTATAACCGCGTTTACTTCCTGGCCGCATCGAGAGAAGGTGACAACGAAGGTATCTTCAGACTGGGTAAAACGGAACAGACGATAACAGTTCCCGAATATACAGGCTTTATCGGCCAATGGGGTCATACGGGCCATACGGAAGGTTTCCTGAAAGAGGCGGAGATCGCTTATGTAGGAACTCACCGTCATGCTCCGGGTGGAGACGAAGCGTATGAATATACTTATATGTTTAAATTCGGTATGGATATTCCCAAAGGGGCAACCCAATTGATTCTGCCGGATAATAAAGATATTGTATTGTTTGCTGCAACAGCAGTGAAAGAAGAAAATCCGCAGGTTTCTCCGGCTTCTGCACTATTCCGTACGGCCTTGAAATCTCAGAACGGTAATAAGGCAAATGCGCCGAAAGTAAATCTGATGAAAGGGGCAAAGGTGATTGCTTGTTCAGGATTCGTCAATGATGAAGAGTCTCCCGAACGTATGATCGACGGAGATACGCAGACGAAATGGTGTGATATTACCGGTATGCCTAATTATGCAGACTTCGATTTGGGAGAAAGCAGGAAGGTCAGCGGTTGGAAACTGGTGAATGCCGGGCAGGAAAGTCATTCTTATGTAACCCGTACTTGCTTCCTTCAGGGAAAGAATAGCCTGTCGGAAGAGTGGAAAACGTTAGGACGTCTGGATGACAACCGTAAAAATGAAGTGACCGGTTTGTTAACGAAACCTGAATCGGTTCGTTACATCCGTTTGCTGATTGCTCAACCGGCGCAGGAAACCGGTAGCCGCGATGCTCGTATTTATGAGCTGGAGGTTTATTGATGGATTGAGGAACCTTCTTGTTTTTGTTGTCAATATAGTAGTTTTGTAATACAAATACAATTTCTTTCTAATCCAAATACCCTTATCTTTTATATTTTTGACCTGGGTGCTAAACGTTTTTGACCTGGGTAGTAAACGTTTTCGACCTAGGTGCTAAACGTTTTTGACCAAGGTCAAAAATATAGAAGATAGTATGCTTTATATTAGAACACTATTGTTTTTGAATCAGAAAGTAATAGTCTTTTACTTATCCTCCTTTATTCCGGCTGCCTGGTAGACTATATTTTCCAACAATTCCTGCATCTTTCCGATAACCGGTTCTTTCTCCAATCCGTACTCCGAAGCTAATCGTTCCATTTGAGGGAAAGAAGTCCATACTTTCCCATTCTTATCTTCCCATACCGATATCTTTAGTGGCAATTCGATGGAAATAGCCGGATTTTCCTGCATCAGCTTAGTGCCGACTTTAGGCGAACCGAATACGATCACCTGGTTCGGGCGTAGTTTCAGACCTGCTTCTTCCGCATTTTTCCCATGATCGAACTTAGCGAATACCGGGATATCCTTTTTATGCAGTATCAGTTCGATACGCTTCATTGTTTCGTCTACACTGAATTTACTTTCCTGATTATTCATATTACTTCCTCCTTTTTGTGCCAGTGCTGCCCCTGCAATCAGAAGCCCTGCCAGAATTGATATATACTTTTTCATATTATACTTCTATTATCTGTCATTTCCCTGCAAAAATAAAAGAATAACGTATTTCTTTAGATAACAGTTTTACCTGTTGATTTGTCAATTTTACCAGGGGATAATTTTATCCTGTATCGAACAGGATAATTTATCCATGTAATACCTATTTTCTCGTTTTTCTTGTTAGGGTAAATTGAAAAAAAGTTGTTCTTCTTTAGAATCTTATAAATTAAAATTCTATTATGAGAGAAAGAATTGCCTATTGTCTTTTACTGATAGTTTGTGTACTTGCCTATTTTAAAGTTCTTCAAGCTGATTTTCTTTATTACTGGGATGATCAGGTTATCGTAATGAATCAATATACTGTTGGAGGTTGGAATTGGAATAACTTGTGGCATATTTGTACTGATTTTCATGCGGGACAGTATGCGCCTGTCATGGAGATGAATTTCTTGATATTATATACCTTCTTTGGTTATGATCCTTTCTGGTTTCATTTGGCGAATCTGTGTTGGCATCTGGGGTGTGTTTGTCTGGTTGGGTTATTTGTTGTTCGGTTATTAAAAATACATGGTTGTTTTTCAAATAGAGATATTCATCTGATTGCATTTTTGACAGCCTTGATTTTTTCTATTCATCCATTTAATGTCGAAGCAGTAGCCTGGGTTAGTGCCGTGAAGATTTTAATATATAGTTTCTTTTATTTATTGGCTGCCATTTGTTACCTCCGGTATATCAGGACAATGGCGAAGAAGGATTATTTGTTGACCCTGTTTTTATTTATTGTTTCCTTTCTGGCAAAAGAGCAGGCTGTTACACTCCCGTTCCTGTTGATACTCATTGATTGGTTTGGTCATCGAAATTTGAGAGAAGAGAATTTGTGGGTTGAAAAGCTCCCATTTTTCGTGTTGTCTTTATTCTTTGGGATAATTACAATTCTCTCTCAGCAAGGAGGAGGGGATGCTCCTGTTTATCCATTTGTACAACGTATGATTTTGGCCTGCTATACACTTTTTGAATATTTGACAAAGTCTTTATTCCCTATTGGATTGAATTATTTATATCCGTTTCCCATCCTTCCCGGGGAGAGTTTACCTATAAGGTTTTGGATTTATCCTTTCTTGGTGATATGTCTGGTTTCTTGGTTATGGGTCAACAGGAAAAATAGGTTGTTATTGTTTGGTGCATGTTTCTTTTTTATTCATCTATTGGTGGCATTGAATATTATCTCTACATCCAGGCAAGCAATCGTTGCAGACCGATATTCGTATATAAGTAATATCGGAATTGTCTTTTTAATGGCTGTAATACTCGTATGGTTAAAAAGTAAATGGAAAAATACATATAAATGGAAAGGAATACTTGCTGCTTTCTTGATATATAGTTTTTATTTTGGGGGATACACACATATTTATTCTACGCGCTGGGAAAATACAGAAAAAGTGAAACTTCATATCAATGAATTATTGAAAGAAAGAGAAATGACAGATAAAAAACAGGCTCAGTCAGAATAGTCTGAGTCAAATTATTAATATAAATATTTTACATTATGAAAGTGAAAAACATTATTTCGTTAGGTGGTGTGTTTGCTCTGTTAATAGGGCTGGGATTGAATCTGGAATACGCACTGGATGATTATGGTTTAAAGAGTAACTCATTGGATTTATTCGTATTGGCGCAAGCGAGTACTTCGGGTGGGGATCAAACTTATGGGCATCAAGCATCAACGACTGCTCACTGTGTGAAAACAACAACAACGGTTACAACAACTACTTCCGGAAATTCTTCTTCTGTAGGTGGAGGTGTCTCTGCTGGATGGGGAGGTGTTTCTGGCGAGGCGTCTGGAACTACAGGTAGTTCTACTGGAAATACGACGACGACAACTGTAACTACAACTGAAGAGTATAATGCAAGTAAGCTATATTGTGAAGATGTTGCTAATATGGTAGAAGTCTGTGTAAATTTTGATCCTTGTAAGTGACAGATATTCTATAAAATAAGTGTTTTGTGATTGATATCAGTCTACAAAACACTTGTTCTATATATTTCTAAAGATACATTTTTATATATAATATAAATTAGACATGAAAAGATATACATTATTATTTATTTTAGTCGTATTTTTTTTATCCTGCAAGAAAAATTCTCAGAATTATCCCAAGGAAATATCCCTTTTGAGAAATATGGAAGAAACAGTTGAAGTGCATATTGATTTAAATAAAGACTGTTTGCCTTTTGATAGCTTAATGAATAAAGTCAACTATGTAAAGTTGGAAACTACCGGTGATAATCTTATAGGAGAGATTTCTCAACTTTTGTTTGTGGATGATAAAATTATTGTGGTGGATGCCAGACAATCTAAAACAATAACAGTCTATGATGAAAAAGGTCATTATTTATATAAAATAGGAGTGTTAGGACAAGGACCGATGGAGTATGGAGCATTGAATCATGTAGCTTTTACTCCGGAGAAAGAAATGCTTGTCATAACAGACTTGAAGGGTGGACGACTAAAATATTATAGTATAGATGGACGTTATGTGAAATCGGTGAAACTACCTTATTGGTTTAGTCGTTGTGAGTTTATAACTGATAATTTGATTGCTGGTTTTTGGTCAGGAGGGACTGTTATACCTGGAGAAAATAAAAATTATAAACCTCTTTTGGTAGTTACAGACTTATTAGGTAATGTTTCTTCTTCGGCTTTTCAGAGTTATTATAGCAAGGAATATACAACTACAGTTTTCGATCCGATTCGAAAATTCGCAGATCGAGTGTTATACAATAACCCAAATACAGATTCGATTTTCCTGTTGACCCCAAATGGCATTGAGTTAGCTTATCATTTGAATATAGAAGGAGCTAAACCCATGATACTGAATGAGGATGTTACTGATGAGTTATTGAAAGAACAACGCAGGAATAACCCATTTTTCAATGGAGATTTTATAGAGTTGAAGGATGGTGCTATATTTCATATTTTTGAGTCAGGATTTCCTGCTTATCGTTTTGGTATTTATTCAAAAGCGAAACAACGCACTTTTTGTTGTACTGGTATTCGTTATAGTCCTTTTTTCTGCTTTTTTGGTGCCCCTAAAGCTCGCTATGGTGATAATACGGTAGTTGTGGATGCTCGTTCGGACATTGCTCTTGCTTATAAAAATGAACTATACAAACTAGGGAAGAAGGAGGAAATCGACGAGTTTTATAAAGATTTGACTGAAGATAGTAATCCTGTCTTGTTCTTCTACGAATTAAAATTTTAGTTCTATGTATAAGATAGTAATTGGTATTTTACTTTTTGTCAACATATTATTAAGTGTAATATGTTTGAATCTGTTCAAAGATAAAACGTTGTTGGTATCCGGAAAACAATCTGTAGAAGATGATAGGCGGCTAGAAGTTTTGGAGAATAATTTCAAATTAGGTATCCGTAATGATAACTCTATATTGGATACATCTGCTGTAATTCATGATTTGAATAAAAATAAAATTAGTTTGTCAGAAATTCCAACAGATGCGCCTTGCTTGGTTATTAGATTTTCAGAAACCAATTGCGATGAATGTGTTCGCTTTCTGTTGATAAAAGTGATGAGATTATATAAAAGTGATCTTTTCAACAAAAGAATTCTCTTATTCGCTTCTTATCAAAATCGGAAAGCACTTAGAATATTGATAGATCGTTTGAATATTAAATATCCTGTTTATTTGATCGATAAATTACCCATTCCTTGTGAACAGATAAATTATCCTTATTGCTTTATATTGGATAGTACAAAGCGAACGAGTCATGTCTTTGTCCCTGATAAATATGAACCTCAGGTTGCAAATACTTATTTTGAACTAATAGAAAATCGGTATTTTAAATAGATGTTGTATCTAATTAATATATAACAATGAATAAAATTTTAGTAGAAATTCTTGTGCTCTCTTTGTCTTTTACGGCATGTCATAAATCATCTCAGGAATCTCAAAAAAAGATTACTAGCTCTATTTCTCTGGTATGTGTAGAGGAACCGGTAGAAGTTCATATTGATTTAAACAAAGACTGCTTGCCTTATGATAGTTTGATGACTGAAATCAACTATGTCAAGTTAGAAACTACGGATGATAATCTTATAGGAGGAATTTCTCAACTATTGTTTGTTGAAGATAAAATTATAGTAGTGGATAGTTGGAAATCTAAAACGATTACAGTTTATGATGGAAAGGGCCATTTTTTGTACAAAATAGGAACCATTGGACAAGGACCGATGGAGTATGGATCGTTAGATCATGTAGCTTTCACTCCAGGGAAAGAAAAGCTTGTCATAACTGATTTGAGTAGTGGATATCTAAAATATTATAATATAGATGGGAACTATGTAAAATCTGTGAAACTTCCTTATTGGTTTAGTACGAGTGAATTTGTAACAGGAAATCTGATTACTGGATATGATTCAGGAGGAAATGTTATATCGGATGAAAACAAAGACTATAAGCCGCTTTTGATAATTACAGACTTACTGGGTAATGTTTTTTCTTCGGCTTTTCAGAGTTATTACAGGAAGGAATATACGAGTACAATTTCTGAACCGATTCGAAAATTCGGGGATCGGGTACTATATAATAATCCGAATACAGATTCTATTTATCTGTTGACCCAAAATGGTATTGAGCTAGCTTATCATCTGAATATAAAAGGAGCTAAACCAATGATACTAAATGAAGATATAACAAATGATCTATTGAGAGAACAGCGTCGCAATAACCCGTTTTTCAATGGTGATTTTATCGAGTTGAAGGATGGTGCTATATTTCATATTTTTGAATCAGGATTCCCTGGTTATCGTTTTGGAATTTATTCAAAAGCTAAACAGCGTACTTTTTGTTGTAATGGTATCCGCTATAGTCCTTTTTTATGCTTTTTTGATGCACCGAAAGCTCGCTATGGCGATAATACGGTAGTTGTGGATGCTCGTCCGGATATCGTTCTTGCTTATAAAAATGAACTATACAAACTAGGGAAGAAGGAGGAAATAGATGAGTTTTATAAAGATTTAACTGAAGACAGTAATCCTGTCTTGTTCTTTTATGAGTTAAAATTCTAGTTCTACAAAAATGAATAGATGAAAAGAATATCTGTTATAGCTTTTGCATTTATAACCTTGTGTGTATTTGTCAGAACTTTTTGTGGAGAGATATGTGTTGTTCCGTCATCCAGTATGGAACCTACAATTCTTGTCGGAGATTGGTTGTGGATAGATAAGTTGACCTATGGTGCTCGTTTACCAGCTCGTTGGAGTGATATTCCATTAATAAATGTGTTTACATGGAATATGACTTTACGACAAAAGGATGGAAGAATAAACTGGGGGTATCATCGAGTTGGAGGTGTCAGAAATCCTAGAGTCTCTGATATCATTGTTTTTAATAGTCCTGAGAGGCCGGATATTTTATTGGTAAAGAGAGTCGCAGGGATTATTTCAGCCGGGGATACTGTTACATTTAATGAAAAGACCTATTTGAGTCTAAAGAAGATACTTGATAATGAGTATGCCTCTTGCTTTGTAAGAAAGAAAAAGATATATATAAATGGTAGAGCCGATTCGTCTTACCGGGTAAAACAGAATTATTATTTTGTGTTAGGAGATAATGCATCTGAATCTTACGACAGCAGGTCATTCGGCTATCTTCCGGAGAGTTCTGTTGTAGGAAAGGTTGATCGTGTGTTATTTTCGATTGATCCTGACTGTTCGAAATTTTGTAGATTTCGTTTCCTTAGATTGTTTCATCATTTGCTTTGATAACAGTTTTACCTGTCGATTTGTCAATTTTACCTGGGGATAATTGCTAAATGTAATGGCGATATTGTTATTCCCGGACGGTACGCCGCATTGTAACTTTGCAATCAGAAAAATGAGTGGTATGAAACGCTATAGCAAAAAGACAATCACTTATTAGGTATAATCACTTAGAAAGAAGTACGACAATGAAAATGAAAAGATTTTTAGTCGCCTGTTTGGTTTTGGTTGCAGGAACAGGTATGGTGTTTGCCGGAGTTAGTAATGAAAACAAAAAAGAAAACGAAATGAAAGAGAAGAAAGCGAAAGACGAATTTATTATTGATGAGCATACTGCTATTGTAATGACTGACCCTCAAAATGATTTCCTTAGTGAAGAGGGTAAAGGTTGGGGATTGTTTGGGGAGAATATAACCAAGAACGGTACGGTAGAACATTTGCGGCAGATATTTGATGTGGCAGCTCAAAAAGATATGCTGGTTTTCATCTCTCCGCATTACTATTACAAACATGATCATGAATGGACGTTCGAAGGTCCTGTAGAGAAAATGATGCATGAGAACGGCATGTTTGAGCGAAAGGGACAGTTGACAGGTGAAGGTTTTGAAGGTTCCGGAGCGGACTGGCTGGATATCTATAAGCCTTACATTAATAATACAAACAAAGTTATTGTTACAGCTCCTCACAAACTGTTCGGTCCTGAAAACAACGACCTGATCCTTCAGTTGAGGAAACGGGGGATCAATAAAGTCGTGATTTGCGGTATGTCAGGTAATTTATGTGCAGAATCCCATTTACGTGAATTGCAGGAGCGGGGTTTCGAAGCCGCTGTCGTTTTCGACGCTACTGCTTCGGCACGCATACAGGGAATGGATGCGGATACTGCTGCTTTTATAAATTTCTCATTGTTGGCTGAAAAAGTATATACAACCGATGAGTTTGTAAAAGAGATGCAAACAAGATAATTGTGTGTTTAAAGAAAACCGGGTTACCGGGAATTATTTTTAGGGGAGATGTGTCGTAAAGATACATCTCTTTGTTTTTGAGAAGGTTTAGTTCAAGTCGTTTATACATAGTGTCTTATAGGGGATGAAGGCTGAAACGTCACTTCTTTTATTTCCCTGTGGAAGGAGATATATCCGTATTATTTTACTACTTTGGCAGAAAATTTTTGAAATCGCATGCAGTATTCCCGCAGTCAATACATTTATATAATAAACACGCGCGGCGTTGATGGGTGAAGCAGAACTGATAAAGCAGTGTATGCGGGGTGCAAATGCAGCCCGTAAAGAACTCTACGATACTTATGCGGAACAGATGTTGAGCATCTGCTTCCGGTACACAGGAGGTATGGACGTAGCTTACGATCTGTTGCATGACGGATTTTTGAAAGTATTCTCCTCCTTCTCAAGTTTTTCGTACCGTGGAGAAGGGAGTTTGAAAGCGTGGATGAGCCGTATATTTGTAAATACGGCATTGGAGTACCTTCGAAAAAAGGACGTCCTCAAACAAGTAGTCCCCCTTGATATTATTGCTGAAACAGAAGAAGAGCCTCCGGAGGAGATCGAACAGATCCCGACGTCGGTCCTGATGAAGTTCGTCCAGGAGTTACCGACGGGCTATCGCACTGTGTTTAACTTATATACATTTGAAGAACGAAGTCATAAAGAGATTGCCGAGCTTTTACACATAAACGAACGATCATCATCGTCGCAGTTGTGCCGGGCGAAAGCAATGCTGATAAAGAAAGTAAACGATTACATTCAGAAAGAAGCCAGAAGATGAAGATGGAAGATAAATTAATAGAGGAATACCGGAATCGCTCGGTTGAATACCGCTTGCCGTTGCCGGAGGATGGCTGGGAGAGGCTGGAAGCTGCGTTCGCTCCGGCTCCTGAAGTTCGTCGCTTCCCTTATCGTTGGTTGGCGGCAGCAGTGTCTTTTTTGGCAGTTTTGGGTTCTGCTCTTTACTTTATGGGGATAGATAAGGAGATAGAACCGGTCTTGTCGGACATCATTCTTCCTGTTCCACAAAGTGAGAATCCGACTGTTACACCTGTACCGGTCGTACCTGTTGAGCCTGTAAAACCGCAACCGATCGCTAAGGCGTTGGTCGCTAAAGTAAAAAAGGTTGAAGCGGAATTGCCTGACTTGTCGCAGGTGGTGTCGGAAGTGTACATGTCTATCTCTGCCTATTTTCATGCGGAGATAACAGAAGAGAATGTCGTGGAAAATAATTCGTACAATAATCGTTCGGTAGTGGAAAGCGGACGGTACGAATATGTTCCGGAGAAGAGTTATGAACCGGTTCCGGTGAAAGCTGCTTCTTCCCCGAAAGGATGGACATTCGGTTTATATGCCGGAAATATGTTTAACGGCAATACCTCTGCCACAGGAGGTTTGCAGATGTTCAGCATGTCGGCAACCCGTTCGGATGTAAGTGTGAATAATAACCCGGGTTCAGGGACATTCGACGACTATATGAAAAATGTGGCGTCGAATGCTCCTTACTTCCGGGATGCAGATGATTTTACAATGTTTGAGAAGATCGCTGCTGAAAATTACCAGCGCCCGACGGGGACAAAGGTGAAACATCGTTTCCCTCTTTCTGCAGGTGTGACGGTGAAGAAAAAGATCAGTGACCGTTTTTCGCTGGAGAGCGGATTGGTTTACACTTTCCTTTCTTCGGAACTGACTGCCGGTGAAGGTGACTATTACAAGCAGGAACAGCGGTTGCACTATCTCGGAATACCCGTGAAAGTGAATTATACCATCTGGAAGAAAGACCGTTTATCTCTTTACGCTTCTGCGGGAGCAATGGCGGAGATGTGTGTGGACGGGAGTCTGAATACGGATTATTATCTGAATAATACCCGTCAGCGTAAAAGTAAAACAGACCTTGATGTTGATAAAGTGCAGTTCTCTGCCTTAGCATCGCTCGGGGTACAATATGATATAGCAAAACCCGTTAGTATCTATGCCGAACCCGGCATCGCCTATTATTTTGATGATAAGAGTGTGGTTGAGACGATCCGGAAAGAGCAGCCACTCTGTGCATCGGTACAGTTCGGGGTTAGATTTGCTTTTTGATGAGATGTGATGTTGATTTCCTGTACAGGAAAAAGATGAGCAGGGTTTCCGACGGGAGGCCCTGCTCTTTTCTTTTTGATTTTATTAAAAGTCTTTTAATGTGAATTCTATTAGAATAGGGTTGCTCTCAGGTGTGATTTTTTTTAGTTCCGACAATTTTTCCTGGGAAATGAAAGAAGAAAGTTTATCACTTAATTGTATATCTATAGCAGGTATACATCCAATAATTGTATTTCCTCTCTTTCCTAATATTTTGATATATCCTCCGAGTAAATCATTTATTGGTTTACCTTCCAATATATGACCATTACTTTTGTTATAATATACATCTGCATAAGATTCAAATCCAAAATTGTATGAGAATCTTACTATATTTGAAGTTTCAAGAACTTCTCGAGCATACCATACTGTTTTTGGATGAGCATGAATGTACTCGTCAACATCAGATCCAGGTATTTGATCCAAATCTATTTTTGATTTATTTTCGCCAAAATCAATGACATATGAAGGAGTTATACAATCCTTATGTATAGAATAGATGGTGTCACAAAATGCATAATGGCATGTTATTTTACCATCTTCCTGTTCTGAAAAAGGAATTCTGGTGAAAAAACTCATATATGATTTATTGGGCTCATGTTGTAAGGCTGCTTTTGATTTAAACCATGTCTTCTTTTCTCCTTGAGGACTTAGCATTGTAATGTTTCCAGTTAAGAAGCCATCTCCGATATGAGATTTATTAGTTTTATTGGTATAAAAATAAATATTACCATTTTTTTCTATACAAAAATCGCTGAATGCAAGGCTGTATGGCTTATTCCCTAGATATTTACCCGCATAATTATATTTATAAAATGAGTTATTATTTGTCAACCAGATTTCTTTATCTATTTTATTCAAGGCGAAATTTTGTGGAAAACGAATTTCTCCTGGTCCCTGTCCTTTCTTAGCTGGTTTACAGTTAAATTTTCCATTTCTATTGAAAATGTATATAAGCATATCCTGGTCATTTTGAATAAAATATAACCCTTCGTCATATTCGAGTTCCCTTATATCACTTAGAAGTGCTTGTTCTGTTGTTTCTAATGGTAGAATATGTAGAGAGTCAATAATACTTGATAAAAGTAAATGGCTCTCCTTATTAGGGGTTAATTTGATAGTGGTGATTTCACTTTCAGATATATTATCTGTACATGAAAAAATGCTCGAAAGTGATAATATACATAATGTATAAAGCCTAACTGTTTTAATCATAATGAGTAGTGTTATATAGTTATTAATGACAATCTTTCATTGAATAATAAAATATACATTCTCACGAAATGTTTAAGCTTGCGAGAATTGGTTTTATAAGAGGAAAAACTTTTTTTGATTTTACCCTAGCATGAGAATGAAGTTTTTTTACTTTTTCATCAAAATAAATTGAAGGATGCAAATGGCAACAGTAAAATAGTCTTTTATAAGATCGCTTTTTAGTTGCTTTAAGGCATTTTTGATATGATATTCAACACTTTTTGTTGAAATACCTAATTGGTCTGCAATTTCTTTATTCTTGAGTCCGTTATATCGACTTAGCATAAAAATCTCTTTGGTCTGCGCTGGTAATTTTTCTAAAGAGGTTGCTATTGCCTGAGCCAATTCCTTTGTGATAAGTATTTCCAGTGAATCATCTTCAAGAACATATACATTGCTTCTTTGATAAACGGTATATTCATTCAGATCATCTATCGGTATTGTATGCAGTTGCAGGCTCTTTAAATAGTTTAGACATTTATTACGACCGACAACCATCAGATAAGTGATCAGGCAGGTATTATCTTCCAGATACTTTCTTTGGCTCCAAAGAACCAGAAATGTATCCTGCACAATCTCTTTTGCAGCCTCTTTGTTTATCACATAAATATTGGCAAATGCATATAAACGAGGCCAGTAGGATTTAACTATCTGTTCAAAGACTTTTTCATTGCCATCCTTTAGTTGCTGTATTAGAAGTGATCGGCCCATAATCCAAATGGAGTTTTATCCATCAGTTCCCGAAGTGGATGGTTTTTATATAAAGGAAGCGTGAGAACTGTTGATATATCTGCATCTGAGGCTCTCGACTGCCCACAACTCTGATATAAACAACAGACTCACGCTCTTTATCCTGAATACACAAGTACATAATATACCTGTCAGTGTATAACAAGAAAAAGAACATGAGCGTTTTGTTGTCTATTACCCAGAGTTGTTGAAATTGTCGAGATTTCAGATACAGGATAATATCTTTAAACGCTTATGTTTTGCTAATAAGTTGCATCCGGCAACGCTTTGCCTCTCTGCATATCATTTGCAAATATAAATAGAAGATATGAATTTCTTTAGTTTCTACTCAATTTATTGCATTTTGTATTTTTGTAGTAAAATATTTTATCTCTATAAGGTCGAAATAAAGGTTTGTCATTTTTGACTCGCTTCTATCTGGAATGAATACTTGATTTGCTAGCAATGAACTATCACTGACAAAACAATAAGGATAATTTATCTCCTCACAAGGAATATTGAGTCCATCTATTAAATAAACAGGAAATGTAAGTTGCATATCTTTTATCAGTATTTTTAAATTTCGTACTTCTTTATAAGTGGCAAGTAAAATAATCTTGTCAGAATACCCTTTTTGCACAGATAATCGCCTGACTTTATTCAATATATAAGTTATACATTCATTACAGTTGAGTTCTGAAAAACGAATAAATAAGAGGGATTTACCTCCTATAGCATCGCTAAGTAAAATTTCATTACCTGATAGATCTCTTATCACTTTGTCATTAAGTTTTGTATTACTATTTAGTGTTTGTATGATAAATGCCTGCTGTATCGCTTCAGCTGTATTTCCGGAAGATGAAGCATGTTGAAATTTATTAACATCCATATATTCCGATTTATTCTCTTTTATCAAATAAAACGTGATAGTAGACATACCTATAAACGCTAAAGACAATATTATTAATGTTATTCTATACATATTTATTTGATCTTTGTTTTCATGTGGTAAAACAATAAGACAGGATTATCATCTTCTGTAAGATTATCTAATAAATTTTTAGCTAATTGTTTATTACTATGCTTTATTATATGGTCTTTATGAGATATCAGTCGATTAGCAGCTATTGGCATGACTAAGGTATTGCTTTCATAATAAAACCACGGAATATTGAAGAAGCCGACAAGAGGATCTTTGTATTCACTACTACAGTCATAAGTCTTATTTTCAGATTTAAGGTAGAGTCCCCAATTTAATCGGCCTGTATTTGACATGTAGTGGAAGACTGCAACATCTTTTAGTTCAATGAAATAACTGTTGAAATAATTGTTTTGGCTTAACTCGTTACTAAATGTTCTATTTTCTGTTGTCTCATCAATATTTATTTTTTTATTTCCTTTTATATTTAATATATAATGTGTTTTAAGCCCCTTATCGGTTACATTGAAAATAGTATCACTAAATGAAGGATTAAAAAAAAGCTGTGACCCAAATCGACGTAATGGAAATCTTGTTGTAAAAGTAAAGTTCTTATTATAAAAACTTTTATAGCCCGAATATTTTATATTCTTGTTTAAATCAGTTATCAAAAACAATTGCTTATCTGTTTTTCCAGGAACAATATTTCCTCCAGAATAATATCCTGCTACAATCTGATCTGTTATATATTCTACATTTGTAAAAATATAAGGTAATTCTACTGATTTGGATAAAAAGGAACCAGTCAGTTTTGCAGTTGCATTGTCCAATGAAAAATATTTTAGTCTATTAGCCCCCATGTCCACTACTACAATATTAGATTGATCTAATGTTAGAGTTGCATAATCCAGTGTCCGATATTCATTAGGACCAGCTCCTCTATGTGAGATCGTATATAGGAATTTACCTTTTCTATCATATACTGTGATAGTTTTTGAGACTTCCATATCTACCACTACAATTTTGTCATTTGTAAAAAAAAGATGATTGATACATCCAATTAAATTATTATCTGTTGTTTCCAGTTTTACAAAAGAAATACTGTCGATCAACTTATCATATGGATAGCCTTTGGCATAAGGATCCAAGATTATATCCTTAACGATATTCATGCTATCTCCTTTTAAGGTAAGTCCTGCCCTTTCAATAGTATCTGCTATAGGCTGTTGTTGTTCTTTTTTCTCATTTTTTATACAAGAAAAAAATAGTATGATTGATAAAAAATAAAATATATTAACTTCTTTCATGTCTGTGAGCTATTATTTAATAATTTGAAATGCTCTGAATAAGTCTACATTTTATTATCTCATTTCTAATAGAGGATATCATACTAATGATAAATTATTATTTAGTATGATATCCGTCAGATAACTTTTTATAGACTTTTTCTAACTATTGATAAAATCCACTACAAGGATCATAATTGACGCAAACTTCCACAAAATTATCTCCTTTACACCAATATTTTGTACCTGAAATAGTATGTTTATTTGTTGTGCTGCCATATATAGTTTCGATAGAACATGATATTGATTCAGATTCTTGATGACCATGATCACTTCCGCTTGTACTACCACCACCTCCTCCAGATTGAGCCAATACCATAATCGGCAAAGAATTTGTTTCAATACCGTAATCCGCCAGTGCATACTGAACATTCATTGCCAAACCTAACATTAGAACTATTGTTCCAAATGTTACAAATACTTTTTTCTTTTTCATAACAATTATTTATTCGTTATTATTAAATGGCTCTCCATACTTTTTAATGGGAGACCTATTATCTCTATTTTTAATTAGTTTTCTTACATGACTTTTTAATGTATCTGTATCTTTCCAAGTCTTTGTATAGGAGAAACAGTAGCTGCCTAAGTGAATTAGATAAAAAGTAAAGCAAACTGAAACAAACAGCTTTTTCCATTTATCAGACAAGGATTGGATGAAATAAAAAACAATCCAAACAGTCAGAAAAGAAATTCCTGCACATCCTAAATAAAGATAGCGATCGGCTACTATGGTAAAACGGGATATTGAAATTAGATGTAGGGCTACTGCGACATGTAGGATCAGAAATAAAATGGAAAACATTGCAATTTTATTTTTCCTATAAACTAACAACATCCCTGATCCTGTCAATACAATAATAGGATAAAACCATAAGCGTAGAGGAATTGCCTCTTCTGGTAATACAGGAAATGGATATATGTACGATAAATTTATAGGTAAAAATGATTTTATTATATATTCGAATGTTGTATAACAAGCAAATAAAATGCGGTAGTCTAATGAGTAAACAAGTTCTTCTTCTCCGTTTCCTTGTGAAAGAATTGTTAGAATTCCTCCTAATACAGACAAAGAGAAAAAAGAAATTTTTTCTAACCATAGCTCTTTGTCATGAAAATCTCTGTCAACAAAATAATCTATGAGAAGTAAACAAACTGGTAATGTGACAGCTTGTTCTTTTCCTAAGAATGAACAGATAAAGAAAAAAAGTGTTAGCAGAAAATATGAGTTTTGTCGATTTTGTATATATTTTAAATAACAAAGCAAAGAAAGTAAATAGAAAAATGTATATATTAAAACTTTAGAGGCACTAAGCCATGCTACAGATTCCACATTGACGGGGTGGATACCCCATAATAATGCAGTGAAAAAAGCTATAGTTCTAGTATTATATTTAACGTAGGTCTTACTTTTACTCAATAGCACAATAAAGAATCGATAAACTAAACAAACATTGACTAAATGCCAGCATAGACTAGCTATATGAAAAAATAAAGGGTTATAGCCAAAGAAAGTATACAGTAATAAGTAATTCAATTCATTAAAAGGAGCATATTGCCCATGATAAAAATCAGTTAATATATCCCATAAGTTATGAATATGTATACCTCCTGTGGTGTAATGATTTATCACTACCCATTGATCATCCCATTGATATAGGAAATCGTGGTTTATTACTGGGCTATATACCAATATAACTATTGATATGAGCATCAGATAAGGCCAAACAGTGTCGAATACAGTGCTTTTTTTCATACTATATTTAAAGTTAGCAAAGATTGCTTTATAAGAAGAACAACTTTTTTTGATTTTACCCTAGCAGAAAGATGAGTTTTTTTTACTTTTTCATCAAAATAAATTGGAGGATACAAGTGGCAATAACAAAATAGTCTTTCTCATTGCCACCCTTTAGTTGCTGTATCAGAACAGGCCGGTCCATAATTCAGTGGAGTTTTATTCATCAGTTCCGGAAGTGGATGGTTTATATAAAAGGAAGCGTGAGAACTGTTGATATATTTAACAGTGAGGCTTTCGACTGCCTTTCTTCATGATATAAGTAACAGACTCACGCTCTTTATCCTGGTTAGGATATATCTTTAAACACTTATGTTTTGCTGATAAGTTGTATCCTGTAACGTTTTACCAGTCTGGAATAAATAGATGATTAGTAAGTAATGAACTATCACAGATAAAACAATAAGGATAATTTATCTCTTCGTAAGGAATATTGAGTCCATCTATTAAATAGACAGGAAATGTAAGTTACATATCTTTTTATCAAATAAAACGTGATGGCAGACATACCTATAAACGCTAAAAACAATATTATTAATGTTATTCTATACATATTTATTTGATCTTTGTTTTCATGTGGTAAAACAATAAGACGGGGTTATCATCTTCTGTAAGACTGTCTAATAATAATTCAGCTAACTTTGAATTGCATTTTTTGAGTATATCATTTTTAGCTGACACAATCTTGCTGGCGCTAACCGGAACTACGATTGTATTATCTCCATAATAAAACCAAGGAATATGGAAAAAGCTAAATAGTGGATTTTTGCATTTTCCATTATTTTCATAGGTTCTATCCTCTGATTTTACATATACTCCCCACGTTAAATAATCGACATTACTCATGTAATGAAAAACAGCAACATCTTTTAAATCAATAAAATGACTATTGAAATAATTGGTTTTTCTCATTTGTTCTCTAAAATCATTATCAGTAGTTGTTTCATCGATATGCAAATGGTTATCCCCTGCTATATTAAATGTATATTTTGCTCTAAAACTATTTTTATTAACTTCAAATATAGTATCATTGAAAGGAGGATTAAAATAAATATTAGAGCCAAATCGATGAAGGGGATACCCCGTGGAATAGTGGAATTTATTACTATAATAACTTTTGTATTGCGAATAATATACTTTTCCATCCAAATCTGTTATTATAAATGTCGGTTTATCCGGTGTGCCTGGAATTTCATTCCCTGCATCATAATAACCAATTATAAGTTGATCCGTTATAAATTCCATATTAGAGAATGTATAGGGATAGTGTTTTGTCTTTACTAAAGAAGAGCCTGCTAGTTGCCTTCCATTATCATTGATATGAAAATACTTCAATGCTGTACTCCCGGTACTTGTGATTACCAATTGAGAACTATCAGGAGTTAAGGTCACATAACTTAAAAATGCATATTCGTCCGGTGCTTGTCCCAAACGTGAAACTTTGTTCAAAAAATGTCCTTGTTTATCATAAACAGTGACTGTCTTTGAGTTATCCCTATCCACAGCAATAATATTATCTTTTGTAAATAATAAATAGTTTATATGACCAATTAGGCTCTCATCCGTAGTTTCCAGTTTTACGAAAGAAACACTATCTATCAATTCATCATAGAAATAACCTTTTCCATTAGGGTTCAATTTTATTTCTTTTACATTTTCCAGCGATGGAGCAAATAAAGATACTTCAGACTGATCTTTCTCCGTAGTCGCAGATTTCTCTTTTTCTTTTTTGCAAGAAAATAAGAATGGTATTATAATACAAAATAAGATAAAATGTTTATTCATAATCTTTTATCTAAAGGGTTTGATATTTACAGAGTTTGCCGATGGGCTATTCCCATCGGCAGATATTATTCATTTTCAATAAAATCCATGCGATGGATTTTAATTCACACATCTCTCAACCAAATTAGTGTTATCACACCAATAAAGGTCTCCTGTAGTAGCTTTTATAGTAACTACTACCATTAACTATTTCGATACTACACTTTATCCTTTCTTGATGTTGATGTCCATAATCACTCGCACTGGTACTACCACCTCCTCCAGATTGAACCAATACCATAATCGGCAAAGAGTTTGTTTCAATATCGTAATCCGCCAGTGCATACTGAACATTCATTGCCAAACCTAACATTAGAACTATTGCTCCAAATGTTACAAATACTTTTTTTCTTTTTCATTAATTGAGAAATCAAACAAAGCAACAAACTCTTCGGGAGCTTGTCCGTGAGTTCCTATTTTATATAGGAATTTGCCGGTATGATCAAACACATAAACACCTTCTTGATTAGTTCGTTCCATAATAAAGATGAATTTGTCGGACATCACCACTTTTTTTATTTCTCCTAAAATGGATTTGTCTGTAAATTCTAAAGGAATCATTTTTACCTCTTCTGCAAAATCGGAAAGTTTTCCGTAAATAGTTTCAAAGTCTGTTATAGGAATTGTTTCTATACCAGATGAAGTTTGAACTTCACTGTTTTTAGATGAGCAGCTATATAAGGAGGTAATGAACATGGCTAGTAGTAATAAATGTTTTTTCATATGATATATTAAAAGTCTTTTAAATTCATGATAAATACAATAGGGTTATAATCTTCATTTTCTATTTGATTCAGCACATTCTTATAAACAGGTTCAAATTTCTTATCCTCAAATTTAACAGATTCTATTGATTCTTTAATCAACATACAATCATGAGCAGGAATTATAGATAACAATTTGCCATCTTCTATTGAAGTCTGGACATCCAATCTAAAACGCCAATTCCCCCATGATGGAATAATAAATTGATCTCCTGTAATTTCTACTTCTTTCTTATCTTTATTATAAAGAAGTACATTTCTGTTCGACATTGTTAGGAAGATGTATTTTGCAGATTCCATAACCTTTACTACTCCTGTTATGTATTGATTTGCAATGGACTTTTCTAGAGCAGTATAAGCGTTGCCTTCAGCTAATTTATGTGGAATACGATTTTTTATAATATCTACAAAGTAAAGAGGACGAAATTCATTTCTGTTATTTATCTCATAAATTGTGTCTATTGTACTGAGTAATACTAATGCACGGTTATTGTAGACTGAATAATAGTTATCTAGTCCCCATCCTCTACGTTCTTTTATTGCTGATTCATCAAATGGATGAAAAGGCTCTATTTTACCTTGTTCAGGTATAAGCCGGAAAAAATGGTATAGTCCCTTTCCGGATTCACTCCACATGTTAACAAGATAGTAGTTTTTCTCGTCAAAAGTAAAAAATGTATTGCCCCAACCTCCTTGTAAATCTATTGTATTACAAAATTTTCCATTAAAGTCATATAAAAATATTTTCTCTGCAACTGGAGGAAAAATACAAATATGAGATTGGGTTACTACAACATCATTTATGATTGGTGGGTATTCTCCAGGGCCCTGTCCTATTGCTAATACCCGACTATAATAAGTTCCATCTCTATTAAAAACAAAAATACCTTTGGATTTTTCATCATATACAATTATTTTGTCATTGCGAAGCCATATATTTGTGACTTCCCCTATCAAACAATCTTGCATTGTTTCTAAAGGAACTATTTCATAGTTTAATGTATCAATTAGAAATGATGCATTTGCTTGTTTTTCAACATTATCTACATCAAATGGTATAGATTCTAGTGAGATGGGGGCAATTTTGCTCTCTTTTAAAGAACAACTAATAAGACTCAATAAAATAAAACAAATGCCTATTCTGTTTTTCATAAATTCACTCAAATTAAAATTGTAATAAAGAAAAGCATGCCAAAAGATATTTACCTTCACATCATAATTGTGTTGTGAGGTATCTCTATATTAAGAAGAACAACTTTTTTTGATTTTACCCTAACTAAAAGATGAAGCTTTTTACTTTTTCATCAAAATAAATTGGTGCATGCAAACTGTAACAGTAAAATAGTCTTTGCTAAATCCCATCAAAAGCCTTTTTGTCTATAAGTTTTTCCTGTGCCTTTGTTTGTGTTTTATTTATGCAATGATAAGTGCGAATTATTATCGAAATAAACAAGAGGGGCTATCCAAAAGTGGATAGCCCCTCTATCGCAGGTCCTATAACCTGTTTCATATGAGGTTATTTTATACCATAGGCATAAATCTCGGCGAGAGATGAGTTCTGCTCTCTGTTGCTTTCGGTGATTTGTATTTTGAAATAACGTCCTTTCGTTGGAGTTATGGGGAATATTTGGTTTTCGTATACCTGTTCTGCTTTAAATTTACCGACAGAAGTCCATGTCTGCTTGTCGGAGCTAACGAAGAATTCACCGGCTTTTACGTCTTTGTATTGAGCATGTTGTCTTTCCGTCAATCCGATGTGGGAGAAGGTAACAACTTCCTTGACATCGACTACCAACTCGTGAGGCAGATTGATTGAACCGCCTTGCCACTGTGAGTGCCAGAATGTGTTGATATTGCCATCTAACAGGCTTGTTGCGACACCGTTACCAACACCTTCGCCACTCTTTTCTTCGGTATTGGCAGTAATGGACCAGCTTGAGCGGTCGAATTCCTTACCGACAATACGGATAGCCAACGGATACAAGGCTTTTTCGGAAACTTCGAACAGCGATGCTTCCTTAAGTCGTACAGGCAACATATAGTCGATGGGTTGCAGGCTGCTTCCATTAATCGTAACGACCATTTTTTCAGTAGTTACTCCGCTAGCAAGTGTCATGCTTTTCTCAAATGAATAACAATCGTCTGGTAAGGCTACGAAAGAGGTTCCGTTTTTAGCATTGTATTCATCCACATAATTGGCATCTACTGCGAATTGGCAGTCGATATCCCACTTATTGTCTGTATCGAGTCCGAAGTCTATTTCGGCTGTTTCAGTTGTAAAACCGATTGTGTACGGTTTATAAGTGAGATCGGTGGTTGTGAAGCCTAATGTCGGTGTGAGTACCTGCGTTATTTTGAGAAATACTTCGTCCTTATTCACATTTATGGAATCAGTCTCACTGTAAATGTACAAAGGTAACACACATGTAGCTTCGGGATTATTAGCCATAATCTTTTCAACGTTCGGCACATTGATGGAGACCGTCACGTTTTTGAAACGCTCTTCGGATGAAAAGCTAAGCTGGGTAGCTTCGAAAGAATAACATTCCGGGCTTATGACCTTATAGTTTACTCCCTCCGGCAAACTATATTCACTGTCGACGGTTTCCTGTGGTAACACACCGATATTAACGTTGGCTGTTAATCCCGGTTCGCTTCCGCCTTTGTAAATGGAGAGGTTGTATGTATTGTCTTCACCTGTGTTGTATAAGGTCAAATCTTTTGTGCCGGAATTGTTTATATACATTACTTTATGGTATTGTTCCGGAACCAAATTCTCCAATTCATATTTTGATTCGTTGCAGGCTCCTAATATGATTAAAGCTCCTGCCGCCAATATTAGTTTTGTTTTCATACAAATTGTTTTTTAGATTAATAACCGGGAGCTTGTACCAATTGCGGATTACTATATATCTCACTGTTTAGGATAGGAGCCAGATACTGTTTGTTATCCCACTTGATCGGCTGGTTTATCAGCGTCGGTTTGTTGAACTCTTCAAACGAAGGGTCAGTGGTCATACCGTTTAGTCCGTAGCGTTCACCGGCTTTCAGAACTTCGGGAGCGATAGTCCAACGACGTACATCGTAATAACGGTGGCCTTCCTGATACAGTTCGACGAAACGTTCGTTGCGAATCCATTCGGTTAGGCTCATTGTTGACAAATCTGAACTGGTAAGTTCCTTGATACCCGCACGTTTGCGGATGACATTCAATTGTTTGAGTGCATCGTCTGTCTGCTCCAGAGCTGCATAACATTCTGCTAAATTCAAATACAGTTCCGCCAAACGGATGAAAGGTGCCCGTATACGGCTTCCGCTAAGTCCGCCGGAGGTGTTATAGATAAGATCCGGTGTAATGAACTTTTTTGTCAGGAAACCGGTACCTGACACATTGCGTAAACCGGGTCTGTAACCATTGGTGTTGGAATTCTTAAAGTTTAACCATAGAGGTTGGTTATTAACCATAACAGGTGAATATTGACCGCCGTCGAATGCAATCCATGCATAGTAGCGGGCTTCACGGTGAACATTGAATTTGATGATGTCATTTTTTACGTCTTCTTTATCCAGACCATCTGTTTCCAGTTCCGGACTTGAAGTACCTTCGTAGTAACGTTCATACCACTTACTCTCCGGGTAGAAGTTTTTATCGTTTTCTGGAGTTTCACCGTTTACGGTATAGAAACGCTTTACCGCATTTAAAGTGGGAGCCCAACCTGAATAACCTCCGGCCCAACTGCCGTCACTCTTTTTTATGCTTCTTTCAGGCATGCGGCTGATGTTTGGGTTTACTTCTCCCAGTCCGCTGCTCGATACAATCTGTCCCCAGATGATTTCTTTGTTGTTGTCGCCTTCGGTAGCTGTAGACAAATACTGGAACATACGGACACGTTCTTTGAATTCACGGTTTTTCTCCGTGTCTTCTTCCAGGCCGGGAATAAATGGCAATGGTATTTTCATACGGTCGGCAATCGCATTGGCTGTTTCGATATCGAATAATTCATAGCCTGCATCTGTGGCAGCTTGCAGGGCTTCCTTACAAGCAGTCAGAGCACGGTCCCATTTCGTTTTGTCATAAGTGGAGCTAACCAATTCTGTTCTGGTTGTGCCGGTGGAATAACGTCCAGATAACTGCACGCGGATAATCCCAGTAGGCATATCGACAATGATGCTTTTATTAGTCGATTGGTTTTTTGTATGCATTTCATATATTTATATCTTTATTATGTATTGTATTTTTAAAATCTAAGTTGAACTCCCAAATTAAAGGTACGCTGTAACGGATAAGCGTTCCATGAAAGTTCCGGATCCCACAATTTGAACGGACTGAAAACGGCCAGGTTATCCCCTGTGAAGTAAACACGGCAATGTGGGAAATTGTAACCGACTTCCAATGTTTTGAATCGCAGGAAGTTCCCGTTACGTAACCAGTAAGAGCTTTCTTGCGTGTTGTTGGAGATATCTGCATCGGTAGTACCTAAACGCGGGTAGGTTGCGTTGGGGTTGGGATTGTCCACAGACCAGTGTTCGTCGGCGATCCACTGCATCAGGTTTCGGGGCAGAGTTTCGGAGTTGTCGCCATCACCACCAGCCGAGATAAAGGGAGCGTAACCGGAATTAATCATAATTTTGCGTTTAGCCGAACCGTTGAAGAATACACCGAAATCGAATTTTTTGTATCTGACATTCAATCCTAAACCGTATTGGATACGAGGCATATTATTGTAGGTAGATAGCAGGACTTTGTCTTCCGAAGTGATTTGTCCGTCCCCGTTTATATCCCGGTATTTGATGTCACCCGGCATGATGTTGGCACCCAGTTGCGATTGGTCCGCCCAATTGTCTATTTCTTCCTGGCTTGTGAATAAACCTTCTGCTATGTAACCTTTCAGGGTGTTCAGCGGTTTCCCTGTATCGGTCTGCCACACGTAAGGATAATCCGGTTCGTCTACGTATTTGTATTCATTCTGGTTATAAGTGAAGTTTCCGCGGAAATCCACAGTCCAGTCTTTACCTATTTGTTTATTCCAGTTAACACTTAATTCGACGCCTTGGTTTATCACTTCTCCGATGTTACTCCAAGGGGTAGAACCCCAGTATCCCAGTATCTTGGGGAAGGAAGCACGTTTCATCAATATACGGTCGCGATGATCATGGAAATAATCGAATGTGATGTTTACTTGGTTGAAGAGTGAGATGTCGGTTCCGATATCTAATTTTTTAACGTGTTCCCATCCTGCATTTTGTACGGCCAATATATTGAAAGAGTGTCCGCTACGTTCGATTGAGTTTGTCGGTAAGCCTGTGGTATAGCTGCTACCGTTACCGATACCCACTTGGTTTTGATACAGAAAGTGTTGTGCACCGCTGTTGAATGCATCGCTACCTACCAATCCGTAAGAACCCCTGACTTTAAAGTGATTAATATATTCAGAGATGGGTTCCCAAAATTTTTCGCTACTGATTATCCAACCTACAGATGCTGCCGGGAAGAATTCGAAGCGGTCTTCTTTAGCCAAACGTTCGGAACCGTTGTAACCGAAGTTGAACTCCAGCAAGTATTTATTGGAATAATCATAGGTAAGACGGCCGGAATAACCTTGATTACGGTTAGGTAGGGCACCGTTCCGGTATTCGCGCATCATATACATGAACATGGCCGTCATGTTATGAGAAGCGAAACTGCGTTTCCAATCTACCCGCGCATCGAAGTAGAATGTCTGATCGGCAGCTTTACTGATGTCCGATTGCTTGACGAAGTCTTCTCCTGTTCGCAACAGGGTGAGTTCGTATTCGTTTGTTTCAGGATTATAAGAACCGTTTTTTGCTTCGTAGAAGTAGGATGCCATTGTGCGGTTGTAGTCAGAAGATGAATAGTTTTTGAAATTTACCAGCACCTTGGCAGATAACCCTTTGGTGATGAAACTGAAATCCTGATTGATGGCGATTGAGGTATTCAAGGTGTTGTAGTTGTTTTCCTTGAATGAACTCATCATGTATTCATACGGGTTTTGTCCATACTTTCCCGATTTGATCAGTGTGTTACCGAAACGGATGTGTTCGTCACCGTCTTGAGCCGGGAAATAAGCCGGGAAAGATACCGGATTGGCTACCATCACGCTCTTGTATAAGTCTGAGGTGCTGTAATTGGGGCCCTTCCTGTTTCCTATTTGTGCCATCATTCTCATATCGATGGTGGTCGTGCTGGTCATCTTATAGGAGATGTTGTTCTGGAAATTGTATTCCCAATTGTTGATGTTCGGATTGTAGTAGTAATCGGATGGAGCATCGAGTAAACCTGTATCGTGGTTGGCTTGCAAGCTCATATAATATTTGACGCGTGAACCACCGCCCTGCACGTTAATGTTGGCGCGCTGGTTAAAGTTTCCCTCTTTGAAGAGTAATTTGTACCAGTCTACATCCGGATAAATGTATGGATTGACTCCATTCATTGTATTCAGAATCTGTTCTTCCGAATATCTTGGGGTAATCGGTGTGAGGCTGCGGGCTTGCTCTGCTTCGTTATAGGTTCGCATGAACGTGGTACCGTTGGCGAATTCAACTTTGTTCATCGGTTGGAAATAAGATGTTTCCAAAGATACGTTGACAGTTGTCTTCGAATTTTCAGCACCACTTTTAGTTGTAACCAACATAACGCCATTGGCACCTCGGTTACCGTAGATGGCTGTAGCCGATGCATCTTTCAGCAAAGAAAAACTTTCGATGGACTCTGCCGGGATACGATTCAGGTCGCCACTGGATATTTCTACTCCGTCGAGCAGGATCAAAGGAGTTGCCACCCCTCCGAAAGTGTTGATACCCCGAATATAGAACTCTGAAGCCTGTCCGGGCTCACCGGTACTGGTAGTCGAGATGACACCGGCCAATTTTCCGGCTAAAGAATTGGTAAGCGAAGAAGTCGGAGTTTTTAAAGTAATACCTTCAACTGATGTAATAGCACCTGTAATCGACACTTTTTTCTGCGTACCGGCACCTACAACAACCACTTCATCCAGCATTTCGTTGTCTGATTGCATTTTTACAGTGAGGACTCCCAAATCGCCAACTTCTACTGTCTGTTCCTTGTAACCGATGTAAGAAAATAACAACTCTGTTTGACTGCCTGCAACAGCGATCGTGAACCTACCTTCAGTGTCTGTGATAGTACCTTGGCTTGTGGTTCCTTTGATACGAATGTTTACACCAATCAACACCTCTCCTGTAGAAGCATCAAACACAGTTCCTTCGACAGTTCGTTTGGACGGGTGCATGCTTTGTGTAATCTTCAACACTGGGGTGTCATCCGGACCGGCGGTGGCGTAGAGCGGATAACTGCTAATGAAACTTACGCAAAGTGGCAGAATCACAATCAATTTCCGTTTTCTTTTCAATGATACTAAATCCATGTGCGGATAATTTAAAGTTAAACAATATATAAGTTCTTAGAGAACTAAGGTGATAAAATGCTTTTTGAAAGGTTGGTTGATTCAGTGTATGCTTCTAAACCTATGCTTTTGGATAAAATTTGTTAAACGATTGGTTAAATTTAATAATGTGGATTGTATTGTTAAGATTTATTTCACTACTTTGCACCAATATCGGACTTAGTTCTCTAAGGATTATGTCATCGAATTAAAAGAAGAATAAAAAAGTGAAAATGTATTTTAGTCAGGAATGATATGAAAAACAAAGGGATTGTCCAGATGAGTTGGGTAGTCCCTTTTGTTTATCTCGGTAAAAAAACGTACTTGCCGTTGCTGAAAAATAAAATGCATAAGATGAGTTAAGATAGGTTAAGATGGTATTTAAAGAATTAATCTCTAAACAAAAGAAGCTCTACCTGTATGACAAAAAGAAGAAGGTATCTTTTGGGGGATACCTTCTTCTTTTTTAGAATGATTTCTGTTTTTAAAGATTACGTATTTGAAACATGTACCCGTTGTGTGGGAGCCATGTTTGCATTGCGGTAATTGATCTGTTCAATTACGTTTTCTGCTAAATTGCGGAAAGCGGCTCCAGTGATCGTATCGGGGTTCAGGGCAACAGGTGTTCCGTTGTCACCTCCTTCACAGATACTCTGTACGATAGGTATTTGTCCTAACAGAGGGACATTCAGTTCTTCTGCCAGACGTTTGGCTCCTTCTTTTCCGAACAGGTAATATTTGTTTTCCGGCAGTTCGGCAGGGGTGAACCAGGCCATATTTTCAACCAGTCCCAATACCGGTACATTGATCTTTTCGCCTGTGAACATGCTGATTCCTTTGCGGGCATCAGCAAGGGCAACTTCCTGCGGAGTGCTGACTACGATGGCACCGGTGATAGCCAGTGTCTGTACCATTGTCAGGTGAATATCACTTGTTCCCGGCGGCAGGTCGATCAGAAAGTAATCGAGATCGCCCCAGTTGGCGTCGCCGATCAGCTGCTTCAAAGCATTGCTTGCCATAGCTCCGCGCCATAAAACCGCATCTTCCTTGTTTACGAAGAAACCGATCGATAGCAATTTTACTCCATAGTTCTCTGCCGGTTGGATCAGGTCGCGTCCGTCAACCTCTTCCATATAAGGACGGGCATCTTCCACATTGAACATTTTGGGCTGTGAAGGGCCGAAAATATCGGCATCCAGTAAACCTACCTTATAACCAAGACCGGCAAGAGCTACTGCGAGGTTGGCGGCAACTGTACTTTTACCTACACCTCCTTTACCGGAAGATACGGCAATGATATTTTTTACCTGCGGAAGTAGTTTATCCGGTTCAGGACGTGCTGCCTGACGTGCCAGAACTTCGATGTTTCCTTTGATGTCTACATCTTCACCTACATAAGTCAGGATGGCTGTTTCGGCAGCCTTTACGACTGATTTGATAAACGGATCGTTGGGTTTCTCGAAAAGGAGGGAGAAACTAACCTTATTGCCGTCGATCCGTATGTTGTCTTCTACCATGCCCATTTCGACAAGGTCTTTCCCTGTCCCCGGGTAACGCACTTTTGCCAGTGCGTCCATGATCAGTTTAGGATATATAGCCATAATATAATTGTATAATTGGTTGTCTTATTTGCCGGAAGCCAGTGCGCTGCGCTTACTCCGGTTGAAACTGCGGTAGGGGTCGAGTTCGATCTCTACGTCCGGTTCGATCAGTTCGTCTCTTTCTTCACAAACAAACTTGATGTATTTGATGTTCAGTCCGCGGTCGAGCCATTGTTGTTCGTAATAGGTTTTGATAGACAGGATATCGTCTACCAATCCTGAATGATACAAGTCGTCGTTGCTGAACAATACGGGATATTTGTTGGCTTTTACCATTTCGCAGGTATAAGTGTACATGAAGTTACTGTCTGTCTTGAGGTGGACAATGCCGTCGCCTGACAGTATTTCGCGGTACATCTTCATGAAACGGGTAGAAGTCAGGCGCTTATTGACCTTTTTCATCTGTGGGTCGGGGAAGGTAAGCCATATTTCGGCTACTTCTCCGGCTGAGAAGAAATGTGAGATCAGTTCGATGCTGGTCCGCAGGAAAGCAACGTTGGTCATACCCGATTCGTAAGAGTCTTTGGCTCCGGTCCACATGCGGGCACCCTTGATATCTACACCGATAAAATTTTTGTCGGGGAACAGGCGTGCCAGTCCTACTGTATATTCACCTTTACCGCAACCCAATTCAAGTACGATCGGATTGTCATTCTTGAAAAACTCCTTGTGCCAGTGTCCTTTCAACTCAAATCCTTTCTCTTGCAGAACGGCAAACGGATACTGGAAAACATGCGGATACTCCGCCATATCGTCAAACTTTGCTAACTTATTTTTTCCCATGCTGCAAAGATAATACTTTATTTTTTCGGGATGACATATCCAACGGGGTTGCGTGGTTTATCCTGTTGTTTTTGTTTTAAAGCCATTTCATTCAGTATATCGTAGATATCAGCAATTTGTAAGTTCGTATCAAGCATAAACTGATCTAGCTGTTTTTTTATTTCCGTATAACCGATAGTCAATTCGCGTAACAAAACAAAAGCACGCATGATGGCGATGTTGATTTCAATTGCTTTTTTACTTTTCAGGACGGAAGATAACATAGCAACTCCTTGTTCTGTAAAAGCAAAAGGTAAACTGCTCCCTAAATTGTAATTAGGGGGTATCACAAATTGTGATACCCCTATGTGTAGTAGCTCATTAGCTTCTTTATTTGTCAATTGGAACATAAAATCGGAAGGGAAGCGGTCTATATTTCGGCGGACTGCTTGCTTTAATGTTCTGTTTTCAACTTCGTATAGTTCTGCTAAATGAAAATCTATCATCACTCTATACCCTCTGATCTCAAAAATCTTTTGTTGTATCAGTTGTAATTCCATAGTTAAGATTGTTTTAATTAATAGTCTACAAATGTAGATAAATATTTTGATAACCAAAGGTATTCTATTTATATATCAGATATAGTTCTATCATATAAGGCAGATACCGATTCTTCCCTATTCCGGACGATCCTGTCAAATTCTTCTTCCCGTTCTTTGCTCATCCGGGCTTTTTGTATCCATTCGCTACTGCCGTAAACTCCGGCTTTCTGGTAATCAAACGGTTTGAATTTGATTTTCCGGATTGCTTTCTGATCTTTGAATTGGAAATCCAGTTGATAAGGGGCTTTAAATCCCGGGTTTTGTATGATCGAATGTTTATCTTTGATCTTTTTCCATGTTTTCAGGTCATGATCCAGAAACTTTGGATCTGCATTACTGCGTAAATCCCAATAGCAATTGTAATCCATATCCATATTGGCTTTGTCCCAGGGGCCGGCAAGATATATTCCGTGGTCCATTAATATAATATTGGAAGTGAAACTAAAGGATTGATGATCTTCAACCCTTGTAAATTGTAACTGCTGGTAATGGTTGAAGGCAAAAATATTGTTTCGTATGATGTTCTCTTTTCCGTAATGTTGGTGGAAACCGCCGCTTTTACAACCGTATACCAGGTTGTTCTCCATAACGACACCTGTACTTCCTTCATCCGTATAAAGTCCCCAGCCTCCATAGTCGTAAGAGTAAATGTGATGGATCACATTATTGCAAACCCGGGTACCGGGTGAGATACCGAGGGTATAAACGGCCCCCATATCTGACAGTTCTCCCCAACCGATATGATGGATATTGTTGTAAGCGATCTCATTGTTGACAGCGTAACTTTTTCCGTATCCCCAGACCCAACCGACAGAAACTCCGGAGTAAAGAAGATCGGATATTTCGTTGTGAGTCACTTTGTTGTCGGATGAATTGAAAATAGCAACTCCGACTCCACATGGGAAGACGAATCCAGTCTTTTGGATAATGTTGTTATCGATTGTAATATGCTTTGTGAGATATGCAGGGTCGGGTGTTTCATATTCCCCTATCTTAACGGCTCCGGCTCCCAGGTCGGTTAGATAAGAGTGTTCCAGTTTGCAATTCGTACAAGCTTTCCGGAACCAGATGGCGTAGTTTCCCGTATGCTTTATTTCGCAGTTCTCAAAACGGATATTGTCTGCGTGATCGAGTTGGATAGCTGCATCGACAGGTGAGGCGGCCTGTGCCGGATCATTCCCGGTTTTGGGCATTGCATATCCCGCATGTTCAAAAGACAGGTTTCGGAATGTAATATTCTTAACCGGACGGTCTTTATCGCCTTTTATAGAAAGTAATCTGTTTAAAACCGGGGCATAAGCGACAGATGTTTCCATCACTTCTCCTTTACGCGGTATATAATACAGGTTGCCGGATGTTTCCAGAAACCATTCCCCTTCGGTATTCATGGCTTGTTTGTAATTCTCTAGAATAAACCGGCTTCCTTTCCCTATAGGGTTCCAGGGTTTCATCCCTTGTCCGTTCAGAAAGAAATAACCAGAATCAGGTATTGCCTGGGATAGATATTTGCGGGTATTGTCCCATTTATGGTAACACATGACCATAACATTGTTCAGTTCTTCAGCAGAAAGTCCTTTCAGTGATTCCATATCTTCAGGTTTTACCCTGATGCGTTGTGTCGCATATTCGGGGGATCGGCCTGTCCCTTTATAATGAACGGTTTCTTCAGCTTCTTCCACGAAGAACCATCCTTTATCGGGTGTCCGGGCTCGGATAGCCCTGTTTCCATTAACATATAGTTGTTCAATTTTTACTCCATAGCGTGTTACTTCGTCGATATGTGTTTTCCACCATCCCTGTGGTGTCTTTTCCCAGGAAGTAAGAGTGATCGCCCCGCTGAATACCGGCATATCTTTTTCATCTCCTTCAATGAGAACAGGGACAGAAGGAGTTTTTTCTATCCGGATCGTTTTATTTAAAGGATAGAAACCCGCCTGGACATGGATACGGACGGTATCGTTTCCGGTGGAATTAAACCCTTCTTTCAAGGCTGCTTCAATTGTTTGATAGGGAGATTCAAGCGTTCCGTTTTCTATACCTTTAGCATCAGATGATACATAAATCGTATTTTGGGCCATGATGGCAGAAGAACAGATAGAAAACAGATAGAAGAACAGTAGTCGTTTCATGATGGTAGAATTTATCGTTAGCTTTAACAAAAGTAGTATTTTATACATAGAAAAGCTCAGTCCTAAAAGTAAATTTTTTACCTTCCGGACTGAGCTTATCTTACTTGTTGTCTGTATTTTGTTTTATCGGTCGACTGATTATACCCTTCCCAGTTTTGCAACAAATTCATCGAAGAATATATCCCGGTAGTTGTTACCGATGGCGATCTCGTATTTGTCAATATAGATGTCGTTGTTATCGAAAGATGCTATTTGTTGGGTATTGACGATGTAGGAACGGTTCACCCGAAGGAATGCTTTGGGAAGCAGTTCGTGTATCGCTTTCATGCTTGTTTTAGTGATGATACGCTGGTCGGGAAGCTGAATAATCACATAGTCTTTCAACCCTTCGATGAACAATATATCTTTGAAGTTGACTTTGAAGAAACGACGTTCGGATTTGACAAACATGAACTCGCTTTCTACATTTTCGATGTTTTCCTTTTCGTCCGTCAGCAAAAGCGCATGGTATGTTTTGGCTTTCTCTACTGCTTTTTGGAATCTTTCGGGGACGATCGGCTTGACCAGGTAGTCGACGGCGTCCACCTCATAGCTGTCGATCGCATATTCGGCATAGGCAGTTGTGAATATGACGAGGGTGCTTTTGGGTATAGTACGGGCAAATTCCAGTCCGGTTACTTTAGGCATACGGATGTCCAGGAAGATCAGGTCGACCGGATGTTCCCCGATAAACCGGGCCGCTGAAGTGGCATTGTTGAAGCTACCGGCCAGTGTCAGTTCTTCAGTTTCATTTATCAGCATCTCTACCGCTTCACGGGCCAGAGGTTCGTCGTCTACGATGATACAGTTCATAAGTCCAGGTATAAATTAACGATGAAACTTTGTTTATCTTCTATGATTTCCAGGGAATGGCGGCCGGGATACAATAATTCCAACCGTCTCCGGATGTTTTTCAGTCCCAGGCCACCGATACGGTTATTCTTTTCTTCCTCTTCGGCAGGCTTTGAATTTTCACACCGGAAAAACAACTGGTTATCCTGCACGTTGAAAGAAATATATACGAATGAAGCATTCTCTCCGTCCGTATTATGTTTGACCGCATTTTCAACAAAAGGAATGAACAGCAGGGGAGGTAACCATACACTGTTGATATCGCCTTCTTTGGAAATGGTATAATTAAAATTGTCGCGGCGTATTTTCTCCAGATTCAGGAAATCGTTCATAAAACGAATATCCGAACTAAGTTGAATCCTGTCCTGGGTACTGTCATTGAACTGATAACGCAGCAGGTCTTCCAGCTTGAACAATACTTCGGCTGCTTCATCACGTCCTTTCCTGATCAGCACATAGACATTATTCAGCATATTGAACAGGAAATGTGGATTGATCTGGCTTTTCAGGAATTTCAGTTCCGATTGCAGGGTGGCAGCTTCCAGTTCATTGACACGCAGGTTATTGCTGATCCAATGTTTAAAAAGAATCATGGCTGACGAACCGGCTACCAGTAAGCCGCTGGATATCGTTGAGGACAGGATATTTAACAGGATTACCGACTGGCTGGTGGGCAGGCTCTCAAAACGTGTATCTTCAAAAAGTGTTTGGAGAGTGCCTAATATCACAATAGAAATGAGGATCAGGCCCGATGCTGTTATCAGATAAAGAAGGAGACGCCCTTTTAGCAGAAATCGTGGTACTAATATATAAGCATTTACATAAATGAGCATGTTTATAATCAGGAAATAACCGATCCATGAGCGGATACGTGGCGGAGTAATAATCAGTTCGTCCGGCGTATCCCAGAATACATTGATCGTGATAAGAAAAACGACCAGTTGTAACAGGAGATGCCTGTAGATCCTTTTCTGCGGATTTAGCAGGAAATCAGGAACTATATGATCTGTATTATTTACCATGTGTATTCAATTTTAATAGAATAGTACTTATCCCCTGATCTTTGTCCTGCGTAACGGATAATGAATAGCTATCCGGGTAGAGAAGGGCGAGACGTGCTTTGAAGCCGTCCAACTCTTTGATAACCGGTGTGTCGGTATCGTTAAACCGGCAGATGATGAATATTTGTTGCCCTTCCCGATCGACTTGCAGAAGGATAGATGGCCTGCATTCTTGTTTCCCTGCTTTTTTCAAGGCATACTGGATAATCGGAACAAGCAGGAGAGGAGGAATAAGTACTCCTGTCAGTTCTTTATCCGATACGATCTGATAATCGAATGAATCGGAATAAAATTTTTCCAGTGCCAGATAATTGTTCACAAAAGTGATCTCTGAATTCAGTAGCACTTTATCGCGTGCTCCGTCATACAGTTGATAACGTAGTAGCTGGCTTAACTGCAGTACCATATCGGCTGCTTTTTGCGGTTCGCTTTTCGATAATACGGCAGTCCGGTTCAGCGTGTTGAATAGCAGTGAAGGGTTCACCTGTTCTTTCAGATTATCCACTTCCGATTGTATCTGCTTTTTTTCCAGTTGGTTCACCCGTTGATTCTCTATCATCCAGTGTTTCAGTAGAACAGTCATGGAGATACCGGTAATACAGATCATGTTCAGCATGAAATCCGATAAACTATCCAGGATACTGACTATGTTGAAGTAAGAACTTCTGACCGGAGGAATACCGGATGAAGTAAATATCCAGTATTCCTGTACGTACCGTATCAATATAAGCAGTAAAACGGAACTGGTCGAATATAGAATATAAACCAGATATTTCTTTTTAAGCAATAGCTTGGGAACCAGTAGATAGAGATGGAGATAGCCGACGATGACATAAGAGATCAACGTACAGAAACCTGCCAGATAAACGTAATGGTCCAATAACTCTGCTTTTGCCCCGTATGTGTAGATATTCTGGTTGAGCGACACCGCCGCCACTGCCAGGAGCAACAAGATATGGCGGGCTATTCTGTATCTGGAACTGACCAGAAACCGATACAGAAAAGTTTGTTTATTTATAGGGCTGTCTGTCATATAGCGGCATCCTCTTTAAGTGTCCGAAATTACTACTTTATTTGTTACCAGTCTGTAAAACGCTTAAAATTCTAGCTTATAACTGATGTTACTGATGGGAATACTGTTTCCGTTACGTTCCATCACACTGGATTTCAGGTTATAATGATAACCGTAATATTCCTTTGTACCTGTTACATTCAGTGCCTTGATCGCAAATTCATGTGCGACTTTCTTTTTGTTTATTTTATAACTGACGGTGAAGTTGGCGATGAACATCACCGGATATTGTTGTGAATAGGCACGTGTCTCGTCATATTGTGCTTCTTTATCCGGGTGGGCCAGACTGGCTTCCGTATCCAGAGGGGAATAACGTTCTCCTCCCTGTAAAGTGAATTTGGCATTGGCACTCAGGATATTCTGTCTGTTTTTCCCTAGCATCCATTCTTTCCCGATCAAAGTGTTGAGTATATACCGGCGGTTGAACCGGGTATTGTGCCAGACACCGTCTCCACCCTTGTATCTGGAATCGAAAACGGAAGCCGTTATCAGGTAATATAATCCCCTGTTCAGATATTTTTCTAATGTGATATCCACTCCGATATTACGTCCTTTCCCTTTATTAACCAGGGCTTCTTCCACATAAAATTCTCTCCGGTTGAGGACGGAATAAGAACTGTCGGCAATGACCGGAACATCGTACAGGAACAGGGCATAAGGTTCGACTTTGAGAAGCAGGTTATCGGATAATTTTGTAGCCGAATGTCAGCATCAGGTGATGAGCTTTTGTGAAATCGAGGTTCTTATTGACGGATTCCTTACCGGAACTCTTGGAATTGACGAAATAGACGTCCATCTTTTCCATGCGGCTGTGTAAACCGTAAGCCAGGGCAAATGAGGTCCGCGTGGTAGGTGTCCATTTCATTCCTAAACGGGGTTCCAGAGTCCAGTGATTGTTCAATGTCAGGACCTGGCTGTTTAATCCTGCATTCACAGAAAGCCGGTTGGTTATCCCAAAAGAAGAACTGCTATAAACAGAGATCAGGTCGGTTTGCCCTTTTCCTTTGGAGAGGGTATTTAGCGGAGCTGTTTCATACGGTGCGAGGTTTAATCTCATATCGTAGAACATCCGGGTATAGGTGAAACCGGTCTGGTTGGTATGCCGCGCACTGAATTTCCTGTTATAGGAAGAGGTCAGGGTTAAATTGGTATTGTTATACTTCTGATAGGTGAACGGGGTAAAAGTATGATCCGGTGCATAAGAATCTTCGGTGGCATTCATTCCGGAATAGGTGGCGGCCAAGGTCGTTTTCAGTGTCGCGTCGTTCGGGAAGAAATAGCGGTGACTGACTCCTCCGGCTGCCATATATTGCTTGGCTTCCGACTTGAAATTATCGCGGGTATGTTCCCATTCCTGCGGATTATCTTCGAAATCACCTTCGTATTTGTCGATCAGGCTGGTTCCCCACACCGAGAAAGTTCCGGCTTTACGTGTCGGGAAATTCAGTTTGAAATTGAGGTCCTGGTAATCGAGTGTACCACCCATATCCAATCCTGGATAGATACGGTTCAGTAATCCGGTCGTGGAGTAGCGGTAGTTGAAAATATAGGAAGCCTGATGCTTTTTGCTTAACGGTCCTTCCGAAGCGATATCTAAACCTAATATACCTGCCTGTAAAGTGTTCTCCATTTTCCGGTTGTTGCCGTTCCGCAGTTTCATGTCGAAAACTCCGGAAACAGCATTCCCGTATTCGGCAGGAAATGCACCGGTGAAGAAATCGGAATTTCCCAGGACCTGGCTGCTGAGTGAGGAAAGGACACCACCGCCCAGTATCGAAATGTCGGCAAAATGGTTCGGGTTGGGTATTTCCACATCTTCCATTCTCCATTGCAGCAGATGGGGAGCATTTCCATGGATAGATATGCCGTTACTGGAAAGATTGGCTGCTACACCGGCAAAAGAACTGACCAGGCGTGCGGGGTCATCCAGTCCTCCGGCATAGCGGCTGGCTTCTTCCACACTGAGCATCCGGGCACCGGTGACCGCCATCTTGTTGAGTGGTTGTTCTTTGTTTATCTGCGGACGGATAACGACTTCGCTTAACTCCCGGACGTTCTCTTTCAGTGAAATGTCCAGATTCACTTCTTTTGCGGAAGTGACGAGAACTTCTCGGAATATACCGGGTTCGTATCCCAGGAAAGTTGCCTCTACATTGTGTCGCCCTACCGGAATGCCCGATAGTACGAACTGGCCTTTCTCATCAGTGGTAGTTCCTGTTCCCGGCATATCCCGGAGCATGATCGTAACATCGGGCATCGGGTGACCGGATGCTTTGTCGATAACTGTTCCGCGTAGTGTTTGTGCGGGTTGGTTGTTCCCGGTTTGTTGGGCGTAACTTCTGGTTATGGATACAGACCAGATAAGCAGGAATAAAAATGTAATTATACGATGCATATTCATTATTGAATTGTTTTTTTGTTTTTGATGCGTGTCAGGATATCGTAAACACATTCGAAGATTGTGCCTTTCCATTTACTACGTGCTATTTCTTCACTGAAAACCTCTTCGAACGTATCGAATACTTTGATGCAATCCTCAGGGGCTATTCCTGAGCGGCTTGCTACTGCTGAAATGACTTCTCGCTTGTTCATAACAATCTTGTTTTATGATTATGCGGCGAAGATAATCCTGTATGGAAAGTGCTTTTGAATTTGTAGACGGAAGTGTTTTTTTCGTATATAAAATCCTTCCTGCTGTCGACGAGGTATTGTTTCATTTCAGTAACGAAAAAATACGTTTCGGCAGATTCCTGTTTCGTTTCGGCAAAATAAAGTAAGTTTATATTACATCTATATAATATGTTTGCACTGAAATGAATGATTGGAGGATTAAAATAGTAGAGAGAAATGGCAAACACATTACTGTTGGGGCTGTTAGCTTCGTTTACGTGTGCCGACTATAGGTCGGTACAGGCAGAGAGTAAACCGGTCGCGGAAGACGAAAAAGTGATTCCGGAGGTTTTGGATAAGTCTCTATTCGAAGAGGCGGGACTGGTTATTAATAGATGATCGGATGGATTTTAAAAACATTCGTTGTGAGTTTTGAATTAATTCTGTTACTTAAAATTTAAAGACGTATGAAGAAGTTGTTTTTATTTGCTTTGGCTGTGACAGCTTTATTCTCTTCCTGTGAGAAAGATCCGGACCTGAATAAACTGTCCAGTGATTATGCTGTTTATACGAATTATGATAACAGTATTCAGTTTAACAAATTCAGTTCTTATTATCTTCCTGATAGCATCCTGATTGCCGGTAGCGGTATGAAAGCTCAATACTGGAAAGACGAGAATGCTCAAAAGATCATTCATGAGGTAGTGACCGAGATGGACGACCGTGGATATACCCGGGTCGATGACAAGGATAAAGCTGATATCGGCTTGCAATTGTCGTACGCCCAGAGCACCACGCAGATCATTTCTCCGGGCTATGGTTATGGTTATTATGGTTGGTGGGGAGCCGGTTTTTGGGGACCATTTTGGAATGACTGGTATTATCCGTACCCGGTTTCTTATAGCTATGATACAGGAACCTTTGTTGCGGAAATGGTCGATTTGACAGCTAAGCCTGCTGATGAGAGCAAGAAGGTCGATCTGCCGGTAATCTGGCATGCGTATGCTTCAGGCCTGATGTATAACAACTCGCGTATCGACATGCAGTTGACTCTTCGTGCAGTCGGACAGGCTTTTGAACAATCTCCTTATCTCAATATATTGTATACCGATAAATAATAAAACCGGAAGATTATGAAAACGATAAGATACATTTTTAAAAAACAAATCATATTGTTGATGATGCTGTCCGTTTTCTGTTTGAAAGGACAGGCACAGGTAGAGGATAAGTTGCATTTTAATGTAGACTGGCAGATGAATGCTCCGATCAGTACGGATTTTGCCGATAAAATAAGTGGTTGGGGAATGAATTTTGAAGCAGGGTATTATGTAACTCCCCGTTGGTCGTTGGGAGCGTTTCTGAGTTTTCATACGAATCATAAATATGTAGACCGGCAGACATTGCAATTATCGCCGACCGAGTCGTTGACGACTGACCAGCAGTTGTCGGCTTTCCAATTACCTTTCGGTCTTTCCACTTCTTACCGTCTTGGGCAGAATGATTATCTGAAACCTTATGTCGGTGTCAGGTTGGGAGCTATGTACGCGGAAAACTCGAGTTATATGACGACAGTCCGTTATTATTCGAATCCGTGGGGTTTTTATGTATCGCCTGAATTGGGAATGAATATTTATCCGGTACCTGACAAACGTTTAGGTTTTCATGTGGCTTTGTATTACAGTTATGCCACAAACCAGACGGATTTGCTGATTTATTCGATGAACGGACAGAATAATCTGGGTTTCCGTGTCGGTATTTGCTTCTGATATGTTCGTGGTATATATTTTTAAAACCTTACATTTGTGTTTACAATAGATCATTAAGCTATGCAGAACAAATACAATCATTATTTTAATTTCTTCCTTTTTTCCGGATTAGCCTGTTTCTCTTACTTCTTTATGGTGCTTTATTCGGATCTCTCTCCGCAGCACCAGCATCTGCTGATTTCTTTCTGGGCTTTCCTGTTGGTTGTGTTTGTTTTTAATGCATTAGGATTCAGTATAATGCTGATCAATGAATGGCAGAAGAGAAGCTATCAGTTCCTGGTAAAGAGGAAAAATCAATTGATGATTAATTGTATTTTGATGGCGGGACTTTTGTTTTTGCTGAATTATCTGTTGTTTTCCATTGTGAAGGTTTTGTTGGAGATTCCTTCACCTTTCGCGTTAAAAGGGGCTGGTATTAGAATGATCTTTGTTGTCTGGCTGGTGGAGATGGTGATCGTCAGTCTCACGATGGTTGCGAATTTTTACAGGCAGTTGATCGTCCTTCATGAAAAGGCGAATAAATTGGAAGAGAGCGCTATAAAGGCGCAATATGTCGCCTTGCAGAATCAATTGAATCCGCATTTCTTATTTAATAATCTGAATACTCTGATTTCGGAAATAGAATATAATCCGGGGAATGCCGTGGTGTTTACCCAGCGGTTGTCGGAAGTCTACCGGTATATTTTGCAAAGCCAGCAGGAAGGATTGGTCACTTTGAGTTCGGAGTTGACTTTTTTGAAATCATTCATATTCCTTCATCAGGTAAGGCTGGGGGATTGTATTTTTGTAGACAACAAGATCGATCCTTCTTTGTTGGAAAAGAAAATACCGTCTTTTACTTTACAGTTGTTGACCGAGAATGTGATCAAACACAATATAATCAATTCGGATAATCCGATGACCATTCATCTGAGTACTACGGAAGACAGGAAAATGTTGGTAGTAAGTAATCAGATAAGGCTTAAACAAAATGTCGTAAAGTCGGGTACCGGACTCAGGAATCTGTCCTCCCGCTATAAACTGATGAATAATCGGGATATTATCGTGGAGAATGATTCAACATGTTTTACTGTCAAAATTCCTTTGCTGAATGAATAAGATAAGAGCTGCTATTATTGAAGACGAAATTCCGGCAGCCCGTCTGCTGAACAAGATGTTGACGGAGTTGCGTCCTGAATGGGAAATATTGTTATTGCCTGGAAATGTGGAGGGGGCTGTGAAATGGTTCAACAGCAATCCGCATCCGGATATCCTGTTTCTGGATATCCAGTTGACCGATGGCGTTTCTTTTTCTTTTATTGAACAGGCGAATCCCGAAAGTATGATCGTGTTTACGACAGCTTACGATGAATATGCGATCCGTGCCTTTAAAGTGAACAGTATAGATTATTTATTGAAACCGATCGATAAAGAACGGCTGGCCGAAGCTTTGGAGAAGTTTGAGAAACTGATTTCTAAGTATTACAAGCCGTTCGGTCAACAAGGGGATATCCTGGAAATACTACAGAATATAACCAGCCCTGCGAAAAAATACAGGACACGTTTCCTTATTTCGGGCGAAGACAAGCTGTTTACTCTGCAGGTCGATGATATTGCTTATTTCTATTCTGAAAATAAGATTACTTTTGCCGTTATCCACCAAAATAAGGAGTACATTATAGATCTGTCTCTGGATAAGTTGTGCGAGCAACTCGATCCGGACCGTTTTTTCCGGACGAACCGGCAAACAGTAGTGAGCGTTCAGGCTATCCAGAAAATAGAGAGTTATTTCCTGGGAAAAGTGGTCGTGAAAGTAATACCGCCTTTTAAAGATAAGATCATTGTGAGCCGCGAGAAGATCAGTGCTTTCAAACTGTGGTTGAATTATTGACAAAGGATTGGTTTCCTGATTTTTTACAGGCTTAAATGATTGGCTTATTTGTTTTTTCCGTGAATATGACATACTTTTGAGACGATAATAGCCACAAATAACAAGATAAGCAAATGGATAGAGACTTAGAAGCTAAGTATCTGGAAGCATTAGGAAAAGGAGATCATGAGGCGTTCAATATGTTGTTTATGTCATATCATTCTTTGGTAAAACGATTTCTGCTCGGTTTTATAAAGGATGAAGATGAGGTATTGGATATTGCTCAGGATGTTTTCGTTAAGGTCTGGACCCACCGGAAACTAGCGGCTTCTGCCGAATCATTCAAGGCGTATTTGTACCGAATGGCTCGAAATGAGATTTATAATTATTATAAGTTACATGCAATTCATGAAGATCATTTGGAAAAATACAGAAATCAATTTATCTGGGTGGATGATTTGCTGGAAGAACGTATTTTAGCTGAAGAGTTAGGACTTTTGCTGGACATAGCAATTGACAATATGCCTCCTCAGAGAAAGCTCATTTTTAAAATGAGCCGAAAAGATGGTCTTTCCAATGAAGAAATATCCCATCAGCTGAATATCAACAAGAGAACTGTTGAAAATCATATAACTCAGGCTTTATCTGATTTGAGAAAAGTCTTAAAAGTAGTACTTCCTTTTTTTATTTGAAAAAAAATCATTTTTGACTGTGTGTATTTTTTATCCCATTTGTCTTAATAGTACAGACTAAAGAAAATATGGATAAAAAGTATCTACATACATTACTTTCTCGCTTCTTTGGAAATGATTTTCCTAAAGATGTGTGTAATCGGTTTGCAACGTGGTTTATCAGACCGGAACAAACCCGCGAAAAAGAGGAAGTATTGGAAGAAATATGGAATTCCTTGCCTGTAACTATGGATTTGGATTCTTACGCAGAATTGAAAAAGGTAAATAAACGTATTCATTCCGGGCAAAATCAATTCTATCGCCGGTTGGCCATTGTTGCTGCAATTATTATATTACCTCTATTAGGTATTTTTACCACTACATGGTATTATGAAAATTCAGGAATAAATGTGCATATGTTGGAATGCTTTGTTCCAAATGGCGAAAGAAAACAAATTACTTTACCTGATGGATCAACAGTCTGGTTAAATGCTAATTCTGTTTTGATTTACCCTGAAAAATTTGGAAATACGCGAACACTCTTTCTAACAGGGGAAGCTCATTTTACAGTAATGAAGGACCCAAAAAGGCCTTTTATAGTAAAGACGAATTACTTGGATGTAGAAGCTTTAGGAACCGTGTTCAATGTACATTCTTATCCGGAAGAAAACGAGACTACGACTGTTTTGGAATCAGGTAGAGTTAGAGTGGATGATAAAATAGGTTCGTCCGGTTCTGTCATATTGAATCCTAATGAACAGTTGGTTTATAATCATGCTGACGCATCTTTTGTTAGGTGTTCTGTGGATGCTTCCCGGTTAAGTTCCTGGACAAAAGGTTATTTAATTTTTCAACAGGAAACATTGGGGAATATTTTTCGGGCATTGGAAAGACAATATAATGTAAAAATCAATTATAATGATACTAAGTTTGCAAATATGACATTTACTGTTCGTTTCCATGCACATGAATCCTTGGAAGAAGCATTGACTGTTTTAAAAAGAATTGGAGTTAACTTTAAATATAAAATTGTAAACAATGACGTATATATTCAGTAATAACTAAAAAAATAACGATATCATGAAAAAAAGGTATCCGGGAAGCTGACGGCCAATCACTTCTTCCCGGACTGAAATCGAAAATCATCCCGATTTTTGGAGCATTATATATGCCCTAAAATCAAAAAGATAGTATTCAATTTAATTCTTAAATGTACAAAGTTATGAAAATATATAACAAATCACGAAAATGTATGGTAAATACTTTTGCTAAACCTATTTGCTTTGCATTTTTCATGTGTTGTTCTTTTAATCTAAAAGCTCAAAATCAATCAATTACACTTACTGGTCAAATGACACTGAAAGAAGCTTTTGTTGAAATAGAAAAGCAAACAGATCTTTCTGTAGATTATAATGACCAATTAGTTAATACGAATAAACGTATTAACAAGCCTTATACAAACACAAAATTAAGTGACGTTTTAAATACTATATTGAAAGATGCCGGTTGTTCATACTCTATTCAGGGAAGTCATATTCTGATTACTCCTGAAAGTAACCAACAGGTAAAAACTCAAACTATAACCGGTACGGTTGTTGATGAATCCGGTCTCCCGATTATAGGGGCTAATGTTATAGAAGCAGGTACGACTAACGGTATCATGACTGATATTGATGGGAAATTTTCTTTATCTGTATCGGCTGGTTCAAAAATTCAAGTTTCATATATTGGCTATTTATCGCAGGAGATCAAAGTCGGAAATAAGAAAAGTTTTGAGGTCGTACTGAAAGAAGATACTCAGGCGTTAGAGGAAGTTGTAGTAGTAGGTTATGGTACACAGAAGAAGGGAGTTGTAACCGGTTCTATCGCAACGGCAAAGGGCGATGATATCATCAAGAGTCCGACTCAGAACTTGGGACAGGCATTAGCGGGTCGTCTGCCAGGACTGGTTGTAAGTAATGGTAGTGGTGAACCGGGGGCTGACGGAGTAACGATCAATATTCGTGGTAAGAGTACAACCGGTAATAATGATCCGTTGATACTGATCGATGGTATTGCAGGTCGTGGTTCTTTGGATAGACTTAACCCGAATGATATTGAAAGTATTACGGTTTTGAAAGATGCTTCAGCCGCTATCTATGGTTCTCGTTCTGCCAATGGTGTTATTTTGGTAACGACTAAGAGAGGTAAAACAGGAAAACCGTCAATCAGTTATTCTTTCAATGTTGGTGTACAGCAACCGACACGTGTACCGGATCTGGCAGATGCTGCGACTTTTGCTGAAGTAACGAATGAACTGGAATCTTACGACGGACGTGATCCCCGTTATACAGCCGATGAAATTGAATTATTCAGAAACGGACAGGATCCAATACATTATCCGAATACAAATTGGGCGGATGAGGTACTTAAAAAAGGAGCTTTGCAACAGAGGCATAATATTTCGGTTTCCGGTGGTACGGATGTTGTTAGTTACTATGTAGGTGGTGGTTACTCCAGTCAGGATGGTATTTTTAAAAATGGATCGACAAAATATGAACAATATGATGTTCGTTCAAATATCGATGCTAAAATCACTAAAGATCTGAAAATCTCAGTTGATATCGCATCCCGTTTGGAAGATGCTAATTTCCCGAGTATGAGTGCCGGTGATATATTCTGGCGTATTACCAGATCTTATCCTACCGTTTTGGCTCAATATCCGAATGGATTGCCAACAAATGGTTTGGATAGTAACCCTATCGTGATGGCTACAGATAAGACTGGTTATGAATATGATAAGAAAGCAGTGTTTAATGGAACTATTACTGCGGACTGGAATTTGTCTTGGTTGTTAGATGGTCTGGGAGTAGATGCTTATATGGCTTATGACCGTATAGGAAAAGACCATAAAAAATGGCAGACGCCTTGGACATTTTACACATGGAATGAGGCTACCGATACTTATACGGAACACATGAACACGCTTGTTCAGCAGACTTCATTGAGGCAAGAACATTTAGCTGATTGGTCATTGACATTGAATGCTAAATTGAAGTATAAGAAAACATTTGGTAGTCATGGAGTAGATGCTATCTTAGGTTTTGAACAGAATAGCTATAGAAAGGATAATTTCTGGGCGTCTCGTGGTAGCTTTATGTCTACGGCTATCGACCAGCTGTTTGCAGGTACTTCAAACAAGGATTATTATGATAACTCCGGTGATGCTTCGGAAAGTGCACGCCGTAGTTATTTCGGACGTGTCGCTTACGATTTTGCCGGTAAGTATATGGCTCAGTTCAATTTCCGTTATGATGGTTCATATATATTCCAGGCAGGGCAACGTTGGGGATTCTTCCCTGGAGTATCTGCAGGTTGGAGAATGTCTGAAGAAAGCTTTATTAAGGATAATATCGATTGGATCAATAATTTGAAGATTCGTGGATCGTTTGGTAAGCAGGGTAATGACAACATCGATCCTTTCCAGTATTTGCTGAAATACAATCTGGGACGTAATTATGTATTTGGCGGAACTGATATGGTCGGTCTGTATCAAAAAGGTTTCCCTAATAATAATGTAACATGGGAAGTGGCTGATACCTGGAACATCGGTGCTGAGGGAACATTTTGGAATGGACTTTTAGGCTTTGAAGTTGAATATTTCAAAACAAAACGTTCTAATATTTTGGCAAAACGTAATGCCTCTATTCCTAAATATACAGGTTTGATCGATTTACCGAATGAAAATATCGGAAGAGTTCAAAACCAGGGTATGGAAATTCAGTTGAGTCATTTCAATAAGATCGGTGAAGTAAATTTCCGTGCAAGTGGAAACTTTATGTTCGCTAGAAATAAAGTATTGTTCATGGATGAAACTCCATGGGGTGAGGGACATGAATATATGAATGAAACAGGAGGCCAAATGGGAGCTGGTCTACAGTATCATGCTATAGGTATCTTTAAAGATCAGGCCGCATTGGATGCCTACCCCCATTTGGATGCAGCTCGGCCGGGTGATTTGATTTTCGAAGATGTGGATGGTGATGGTGAAATTACTTCATTGGACCGTGTTCGCCAGAAATTAACTAATTTCCCGGAAATTATCTTTGGCCTGAATTTATCTGCTGATTGGAAAAACTTCGATATTAGCGTATTATTCCAGGGACAGGCTCGTGCAGTAAAAGATGTAATCAGTCGTATGGATAACACTTCAAATTTCTATAAATGGAGAGCAGAAGATCGTTGGACAGAAAATAATATCGATGGAACTATGCCTCGTGCTGGTGGAACTATCAACTATGGCGTCGAAAATCCGTGTAGTTTCTGGACACAAAACGCTTCTTTCGTACGTTTGAAAAACCTGGAAATAGGATATACTTTACCTAATTTATGGTTTAATAAACTGCGTATATCCAATTGTAGAGTTTATTTGAGCGGACAGAATCTGTTTACCTTGGATCATATAAAATATGTAGATCCGGAAGGTAGTGGAGAAGGTAACTATTATCCTCAAATGCGAATCTTTAATCTAGGATGTAACTTAACTTTTTAAAAAAGGAAAGAAATGAAAAAGATAATATATTTGGCAGTTTCCGCACTGTTAAGCTTTAGTTCTTGTAACGATTTTTTGGATAAAAAACCGCTAGATTCGCTTACAGAGGATGCCGTTTTTAATGATGACGCTTTACTTACGGCTTATGTTACAGCATGCTATAGCGCTTATCCGAACGGTTTCGATGAAGCAATGTCATCATCGGCGACAGATGAGTCATATACTCGCCATGGCGACGGTAGTTCTAATATTGTTGCCAGGGGAGAAATGAACCCGGATAATGTTGAAAATTTTGACTCCGGTCGATTTTCTAATTTTAATTACTGGAATACAGCGTATGAGTATTTGCGTAACATCAATACGTTCTTTACAAAATATGAAGAAGCTCAGGTTTCGGAAGAACTAAAGAGTCGTCTGTATGGAGAGATGAAATTTATTCGTGCTTTTGTATATTCTAATCTGATATGGCGTTTTGGAGGTGTTCCAATTATAACAAAAGCTTATACATTGGAAGATACCGATTATTCTGTAACACGAAATACTTATGAAGAGTGCGTTGATTTCATCTTACAGGATTTAGATGAGGCTATTGAACATTTACCGGCCAAGATGGAGGGTGAAAATAAAGGTCGTGCATCTGCTGATGCCTGTAAGGCTTTGAAATCGAGAGTGCTATTGTATGCCGCAAGTCCTCTGGTAAATACTTCTAATGATTTGAAGAAATGGGAACTGGCACGTGATGCGGCTAAAGCTGTCATCGATCTGCCGGGTTATAGCCTTGCTTCCGACTATAGAACTCTTTTCCTGGAAGATAATGACGAAGTCATTTTCAGACGTTATTATACAAAGGCAAATGCAAACAGAGTGAACTTGTTTAACTCACCTAACGGTTATGGAGGCTGGGGTGGTAATTGTCCTATTCAGAATTTGGTGGATGATTATGAAATGAAAGCTACCGGTAAAAAGCCGACAGAAACAGGTTCCGGTTATGATCCGGCAAATCCGTATGAAGGCCGTGACCCTCGCTTCTATGCAACCATTCTTCATAATGGAGCAATGTTCAGAGGTCGTGAGGTTGAAACATTTGTTCCAAACGGACAAGATAGCGAACAGGGAGCTATTGGAAGTTGGAACTGCTCTAAGACCGGTTACTATTTGCATAAATTCCATGACGAAAATCAGGTTATTAATGAATCTGAAGCGACTACAGCTCCATGGACTTTCTTCAGACTGGCAGAATTTTATCTGAATTATGCAGAAGCTCAGTATTATTTAGATAATGAAGAAGAATGCCGTAAAGCTATCAATGTAGTACGTTCCCGTGAAGGCGTAGAAATGCCTCCGGTAACAGCCACCGGCACCGAATTGCTTGAAAAGCTTCGTAACGAACGTAGAATAGAATTAAGTTTTGAGAACCAACGCTATTTCGATTTGAGAAGATGGAAAATCGCGGATGAGTATGAAAACAAAAATTCTATCGGTATGAAAATAGAAAAGGATGAAAATGGTAATTTTAAATATACTGAAATCACTGTTTTGGAACGCAACTTCCTTCCGCAGCACTATTGGTTACCGATTCCCCGTTCAGAAATCATAAAGAGTAATTATACATTGGAGCAAAATCCATATTATAATTAATTTGAAAGAAGAAAAAGCGCATAAATGACACATATTTGTCAAATATCAAATAAGTAAAAAGCATTTTTATTTATTAATTTGCGTCGTTGTGTGCTTTTTCTTCTTTTTTGATAAAGATGAGGATATAAAGAATAAAAAAATAATATCATGAATTTAAAAGTAACTGTACTATTACTGTTGAGTATTTTGATGTTTTCGGTAGATAGCATTACAGCAAAAGAAACGGCAAGTAATAAAAAAGAGAAATCTCCGCGAATAATTAACATCGTCAATTTTATTCGCCAGACAGACTATCGCCTGGAAAATTCGGATGCACTGATGTTTGAAACGGTAGAAAAGCAGATAGACCTTGTCAATCGGTATGACTTTCCCGCTACTTTCTTGTTTCAGTACGATGCCCTGATCAATCCAGAATACCAGAAATTGATGAAGACCAAGCTTAGTCCTAAATGTGAACTCGGTGCATGGTGGGAAATCACCCAGCCTCATGTGGAAGCGGCCGGATTGAAATGGCGCGGAGAGCATTCATGGGTATCGACAGCCAATATCGCCTTTACTCCGGGATATACTCTGGCAGAAAGAGAAAAGCTGGTTGATGTCTACATGGCAAAGTTCAAGGAAATTTATGGTAAGTATCCTAAATCCGTAGGTTCCTGGTATGTTGATTCACATACATTGGAATATATGTATAAAAAATATGGCATCGTCGCTTCCTGCAACTGCAAAGACCAGGTAGGAACTGACGGATACACCTTATGGGGTGGCTATTGGAACCAGGCTTATTATCCCAGTAAGCTGAACGCTTATATGCCTGCCCAGACAGATGATTTCCAAATCCCGGTACCGGTATTCCGTATGTTAGGCAGCGATCCGATGTACCAGTACGATGCAGGGATCGGAACGAATCATCAGGGAGTCATCACTCTTGAACCTGTTTATAAAGACGGAGGCGGTGATAAAAAATGGGTTGAATATTTCATGGAGTCTATAGTCGATGAACCCTGTCTGGCATTTAATTATGCGCAGGCCGGACAAGAAAATTCATTTACATGGTCAGGTATGGGTAAAGGGTTGGAACTTCAATTTCCGATATTCGACTCATTAAGTAAAGCCGGAAAGATCAAAGTAGAAACACTTGAAGAATCCGGTCGTTGGTTTAAGGAACAATTCCCTAAAACTCCGGCTACTGCTATTACTACGCTGGTCGATATCCGTAAGGAAGGAAATAAGTCTGTATGGTATAACAGCCGCTTTTATCGTTCTAACCTGTATTGGGAAAAAGATGGTTTTTGCTTCAGGGATATTCATTTATTCGATGAAAAAATGAAATCGGAATATCTGGATACTCCGGGTACAGGCGGACAATTTTTCTATTATACATTGCCGGTAATCGACCGGTTCTACTGGAGTACACCCGAAGATAAAACGGGCCTCAGAGTAGTGGAACTGGATAAGAATGGAAATAAAACGGATGTAGTTCTGACAGACCCGGTTGTCAGTGAACCTTCGAATAGTGTATTGAAAGTAGAATCCAAAGATAAAAGCGGAAATACTTTTATCTTTACATTTTATGAAGATAAGATCGATGTTTCATGTAAAGCTACCGGAAAAAAATTGGATTGGGCACTGGAACTGAAAGTTCCTCAGGAAAGGATCGGCCAGTTGCCATTCAAGAATTTCGGTAAATCTTCTATCCAATCGGAATTCAGAGGATTCAATTATACTATAACGTGTAAAAAAGGTAATATCGTTAAAGGCAATAATACTGACTATGTCCTGCGCTTTGTCCCGTCAGGCAATGGATTGGTTATTAATTGTGCAAACTGATTTTTTATAAGAGCCTGGCCCCTGGTTTACAGATAGGGACCAGGCTTTTCTCTTTGGATAGATACACACTATCTTATATAACTGATTCTAAATTTATTATTATGAGAACATTTGTTTTTATTCTTTGGACATTTCTTGTCTTCAGCAATTCTGTTGCTGCTCAATTTACGGAAAAAGAGTTTGATGTAGATCTATGGACCAACGGACTTCCGAATACGAATGGTATAGATCGGACACCTTTTGATGACAACATCCAGAATTACAAACCTTCGTTACGTGTTTTTTTACCCTCGAAGGAGAAAGCGACCGGACGTGCCGTTATTGCTTGTCCCGGTGGGGCTTACGGAGGTTTGGCTTATGGACATGAAGGATATGAGTGGGCACCTTTCTTTAATAAATTAGGTATTACTCTGGTTGTTCTGAAGTATCGTATGCCGCGTGGAAACCGGGAAGTCCCGTTTTCTGATGCAGAAGAGGCACTGCGGCTGGTAAAAGAGAAGGCGAAAGAGTGGAATATTAATCCGGCTGATATAGGGATCATGGGCTCTTCGGCCGGCGGACATCTGGCTTCCACTATGGCAACACATGTAAAATCGAGTTTGCGACCGGCTTTCCAGGTGCTGTTTTATCCTGTGATCACAATGGATAAATCTTTTACACATCTCGGCTCTCATGATAATCTATTGGGAAAGGATGCTTCCCGGGAACTGGAAGATCTGTATTCCAATGAAAAGCAGGTAACTAAAGAAACCCCGAGAGCTTACATCGCTTTTTCGGACGATGATGATGCGGTTCCTACTAAAAACGGTGCACTTTATTACCTGGCATTAAAGGAAAATAATGTGTCGGCTTCTTTCTTTATCTACCCTTCCGGAGGACACGGATGGGGCAGCAGGAAAGATTTCAAATACAATAAGGAAATGTTGCAAGATCTGGAAGCCTGGCTTTTGAGTTTTTAAAAAAACAGGGTATCATTACAGATACTATCAAATATATTACATCAAAAATCATTTTTATAACCAATATTTTGCTTAGAATATAGAGCTTTGGAACGGCTAATGTTCTGACTAAGATAATTCATATAAATGATTTTACTATAAAATAACAAGCGGATGAAAAAGCTTATATTATTTATAACTGTTACTACTTTCTTCAGTAATTCCGGCGCTAACGGGCAGTCCGTTCGTTTGACCGGCTTACAAAGTGATTACCTTGAAACCCCGATAGGTATCGATAATCCGGCTCCCCGTCTTTCATGGAGGATGGATGACAGCAGGCAAGGAGCGAAACAGACTTCATATCGTGTGCTGGTGGATAAAGACTCGATGAAAGTTGTCAACGGGAAAGCCGATATATGGGATACCGGAAAAATAAACTCCGGAGATATGTTGATCACTTATGCTGGTAAACAACTCGAACCTTTTGCTAAATATTACTGGAAGGTGATAGGTGGCGATCTGGAAAATAAAGAAGTATCTTCGCCAGTCAGTTCTTTTGAAACAGGTATGATGAATATAAAGAATTGGCAAGGGGCCTGGATCGGCGACGGAAAAGATATAAATTATGAGGCAGCCCCTTATTTTCGTAAGAAATTTGCAACCAACAAAACGATCAAATCGGCCCGTGCCTATATTGCTGTTGCCGGTCTGTATGAATTGTATATCAATGGTGAGAAAATAGGCAATCATCGCTTGGATCCGATGTACACCCGTTTTGACAGACGCAACCTGTATGTCGCTTATGACGTGACAGAACAACTTCGGAACGGACAGAATGCGATCGGTGTCCTTTTAGGAAATGGCTGGTATAACCACCAGTCGAAAGCCGTCTGGGATTTCGACCGGGCTCCCTGGCGTAACCGTCCGACTTTCTGTATGGACCTTCGCATCACTTACGGCGACGGAACTGTAGAAACCATCCCGACCGACCTTAGTTGGAAAACATCTTCAGGCGCATTGACCTTCAATAGTATTTATACCGGTGAACATTATGATGCCCGTCTTGAACAAAAGGACTGGAATACTCCGGACTTCGATGATTCCAAATGGCATGGAGTCGGTTTCAGAGGTGTTCCTTCTCAGAATGTGACGGCACAACAGATCCGTCCGATCCATAATGTACTGACTCTTTCGGCGAAATCTCTTAATAAGATAGATGATAAAACCTATGTTTTCGATTTCGGTCAGAATATGTCGGGTGTGACCAATATAAAGCTGTCCGGACAGGAAGGTACGGAGGTTCGGATTAAGCATGGGGAACGGCTTTTTGATAATGGCCGTATCGATATGTCCAATATCGATGTTTATTACAGGGGAGATAAAGAAAAAGATCCTTTCCAGACGGATATTCTGATCCTGAGCGGTCGCGAAGATGAGTTTATGGCTAAGTTCAATTATAAAGGATTCCGTTATGTGGAAGTAACCAGCGATAAGCCGATAGAATTGGATCAGAATAGTCTGACTGCCTATTTTATGCACAGCGATGTTCCGCCTGTTGGTACAATCAAAACATCGAGCGAACTTGTCAATAAATTATGGTGGGCAACCAATAATGCTTATCTCTCGAATTTGATGGGTTACCCGACCGACTGTCCGCAACGTGAAAAGAACGGTTGGACAGGAGACGGTCACTTTGCTATAGAAACCGCCTTGTATAATTTTGACGGTATTACAGTATATGAGAAATGGCTGGCAGACCATCGGGATGAACAGCAGCCTAATGGTGTACTTCCTGATATTATCCCTACAGGTGGCTGGGGATATGGTACGGACAACGGATTGGACTGGACGAGTACGATAGCTATTATCCCCTGGAACCTGTATATGTTTTATGGTGACAGCAAACCTTTATCCGATTGTTACGAGAATATCAAACGTTATGTGGATTATGTGGATCGCACAAGTCCTAACCATCTGACAACGTGGGGACGTGGAGACTGGGTTCCGGTTAAATCGCGTTCAAATAAAGAATTTACATCGTCTGTTTATTTCTATGTCGATACCAGGATTCTGGCAAATGCAGCCAGGTTGTTTAACAAACAAGCAGATTACGAACATTACACAGCTCTGGCTGAAAAGATCAAAAAGGCAGTAAATGACAAATATCTGAACAAGGAAACTGGAATATATGCAGAGGGTTCCCAGACAGAACTGAGTGTTCCCCTGCAATGGAAGATCGTTCCTGAAGAGATGATTGCCAAGGTGGCACAGAACCTGGCAAAGAAAGTGGAAGAAGCCGGATTCCATCTGGATGTCGGTGTCCTGGGTGCGAAAGCGATCCTGAATGCCCTGAGTGAAAACGGATATCCCGAAGTGGCCTATAAAGTAGCTGCGCAAGATACTTATCCGTCATGGGGTTGGTGGATTGTCAACGGCGCAACGACTTTGCTGGAGAATTGGGATTTGAAGGCTGAACGCGATATTTCGGATAATCATATGATGTTCGGAGAGATCGGCGGCTGGTTCTATAAAGGGCTGGGAGGTATTTTCCCCGATCCGGAACAACCTGGTTTCAAACATATCTTGTTACGTCCCAACTTTGTAAAAGAACTGAAGCATTTTGAAGCGCAACATAACTCTCCTTACGGGCAGATCATCTCCAAATGGGAGTGGAACAGGAAAAAGATCACGTATGAAGTAGTTGTTCCGGCAAATAGTACGGCGACCCTTTATTTACCTGATTATGTAAAAGGTGATAAAGTGATCAAGCTGGAAGCCGGTAAGCATAGTCTTGTCTTGAATGTATCAAAATAGTCAATAATAATACAATTTAAAATCGGATGATAATGAGACGTTCTGTTTATATGTCAGTGGTAATAGCCGGGATTGTCAGCCTGAACGCCTGTACATCGACGTTGCAGGAAGAGACAAATTTACCGGGTGTCCCGTCTTTAAAAGAATTGTACAAGCCTTTCGGAGAAAATGATGTGAAGAACTTCCAGTCACCTCCGAAAATTTATCATCCGGAAACCTGGTTCCACCTGATTGGCGGGAATGTTTCCAAACCGGGTATCACAGCCGATTTGGAAGCACTTTCTGCTGCCGGGTTATCCGGTATCCAGTTGTTTCACGGACAGTTTGGCGGTCCCTGGCCGGGAGTAGAACCTCAAATTGCCTGCCTGAGCCCTTCGTGGGAAGAAACGATAAAACATGCTGCAGAAGAATGCCGCCGGTTGGGTTTGCGTTTTACGATGCAGAACTGTCCGGGCTGGTCGATGGCAGGCGGTCCGTGGATTAAACCGGAAAATTCGATGCGTCATCTGGTATGGAGTCGGGTGGATATAGACGGAGGTAAACAGGTCGCAATGGATTTGGCGGTACCTCAACCGAGTAGTGAAGACTGGCGGGATTATAAAGATATCACAGTCCTGGCTTTTCCTACTCCGCTGGATGATACCAACCAGCCACTTCGACCGCAATCTATCCGAAGTAATATCGATTATCCTTGGAGTGATTTTTTGATTGAAAATAAAGATCAGGGGCATTGGATCAACCAGGAGGAAGGGCAACCGCATTGGGTGGAAGTCTCTTTTTCCCAACCGACGCCTCTTCGTACAATCGAATTGTCCGAAGTTCGTAATTATAATTATAACTGGTGCTACGAACCGGGAGTGAATATCAAGGTTCAGGCTATATTGCCGAATGGAACGGAGAAAGATATTCTGCAGACAGATGCCCCGCAAAGCAGCTGGCAGGATAATAAGTATTTTACATTAGCCTTGTCCGAAGTTCCTGGCGTAAAGACGTACCGTATCTCTTTTTCCCATAAGCGTCCTTTGCTTCTTTCACATATGAGTCTTTATTCTGCTGCCCGGAAAAATAACTGGGAAGCTGAGGCAGGATGGACGTTGCGTGATTTTGTCCGTGCCGGAGAGGAACCGCAACAGTCACCCGAAGCTTTCGTCTCTTTGGATCAGGTAAAGGACATCACCTCTTCGATGGATGCGAACGGACATTTGAATTGGGAAGTTCCCGAAGGAAAATGGACGGTCTTGCGGGTCGGCCATGTTTGTACCGGAAAACAAAACGGACCGGCTCCAAAAGAAGGAACCGGATGGGAATGTAATAAATTGTCGGAAACCGGACCTGATATACATTATGCGAATTATATCGGCCGACTGGCTAACGGATCGTTGGAGGGTGGTTTGTTAAATGGTATGTTGTTGGATAGCTGGGAGTGTGAGACACAAACCTGGACGGAGGAGATGGAGAATGAATTTAGTTTGAAATCGGGTTATCCTCTTCGTCAATGGTTGCCTGCCGTATTCGGTTACGTGGTGAATGACCATGAAACAACAGCCCGCTTCTTATTGGATTGGCGTAATACGATCGGTTCTCTTTTTGCAGATAAGTTCTACGGGCGTATGGTCCAGCTGGCACATCAGAATGGTCTGGCGGTTTCGTATGAAACGGCTGCCGGAGATATAGTCCCGGCCGACTTACTGGAATATTTCAAATATGCGGATATACCGATGTGTGAATTCTGGCAACCGCTTTCGGAAAGTTTTGTCGGTTCAAACAACTTCAAACCGATTAAGCCGACGGCTTCTGCTGCCCGGATGTATGGTAAACCCCGTGTGGCTGCCGAAGCATTTACCTCTTTTGAACTGACCTGGGACGAACATCTGTCGATGTTGAAGGAGGTAATGAATGTCAATAGTGTCGAAGGAGTGACTCATCTCGTATTCCATACTTATACACATAATCCGCGTATAGACTTTTTACCGCCGGGCACCTCGTTCGGTTCAGGGATCGGAACACCTTTCCTGCGTCTGCAAACATGGTGGAAATATATGCCGGAGTTTGTTAATTATCTTTCCCGGTGTACTTATCTGCTGGAACGTGGACGTCCTGTTTCCGATGTGTTATGGTATCTGGGGGATGAAATCAGCCATAAACCGGATCAGAATTATCCTTTCCCGGAAGGTTTTAAATATGATTATTGCAATCCGGATGTTCTGTTGAACCGTTTATCTGTGAAGAATGGTAAGATCGTTACTCCGGAAGGTATCGAATACAGCGTATTATGGTTGAACGATAACAAGCGGATGCTGCCGGAAACCTTGGAGAAACTTCTGGCTTTGGTACGTGAAGGTGCTGTTGTTATCGGAGATGCTCCGGAAGGACTTGCCACGTTATCCGGACAGGAGTCGGCTCAAAAGCGTTTCGATGCTGCGGTTCATGCACTTTGGGGAGAAGCGTCGAAAGGTTGTAATCGGATAGGAAAAGGAATGGTCGTAAGCGGCATGTCTCTCGATGAAGCATTACGTGAGCTGAAGATGTCTCCGGATGTAACGGCTACAGGGGATGCGTTATGGTCGCACAGGCAAACAAAGGGAGCTGACTGGTATTTTGTTACTGCACCTAAAGGTCAGGGCTTTAAGGGCGATTTGAGTTTCAGAAATTCAGGTTACGCGGAAATATGGGACCCTGTTACGGGAGAAATGGAACCGGCGGTTAACCGTAAGGATGGAGACCGGACCGTTGTTTCTTTAGATATGCCCCGGGCAGGAAGCTGTTTTGTTGTATTCCGGCATGATCGCAAGGGTGAGTCAAAACCTGTTTTATTGGAAGAAGCCGGAACAATACCGGTAGGGAATGAATGGACATTGGCTTTCCCGGATGAATGGGGCGCTCCTGCTTCATTAAAGACGGATGAACTGAAGGCTTGGAAAGACCTGGATATTTCACCGGAAGGGAAAGCTTTTTCCGGTACAGTTACTTATACTACCTCTTTCGATATAGAGAATGCGAAGGAGTATGCCGGTTATTCGCTGGATCTTGGTGCCGTAGAAATGATAGCCAGTGTTTCTCTGAACGGAAAACCGCTGCGTGTATTATGGACTCCTCCTTATCGCCTGGATATTACGGATGCCGTTCAGACAGGCAAGAATATATTAACGGTAGAGGTTACGGGTACCTGGTTTAACCGATTGGTGTACGATGCCGGCCAACCGGAAGAAAATCGTAAGACTTGGACGATTTCCGGACCATCCAAAGACGCTCCGTTGAGGGATAGTGGTTTGTTGGGGCCAGTCGTTCTGAAGACGTTCAAAAATTGAGATGGATATTTAAGACCTTCTTGCCTATGTGTCAACTTATTACAGTTTCCTTGTAATTCCCATCTCTGGAAACTGGAGTTCCCCCGGTAAGAAACTGTAATTTCCCAGGCAGGAAACGCCAGTTCCCTCCTGGGGAAACTACATAAAAAAAGAGAGATCTCAACGAGATCTCTCTTTTTTTGCTCTTCCTCTTGGACTTGAACCAAGGACCCTCTGATTAACAGTCAGATGCTCTAACCAACTGAGCTAAGGAAGAAAATATGTCTTTCAGTCTTTCCCGATGTCTTTTGCTCTTCCTCTTGGACTTGAACCAAGGACCCTCTGATTAACAGTCAGATGCTCTAACCAACTGAGCTAAGGAAGAATATGTCTTTCAGTCTTTCCCGATGTCTTTTGCTCTTCCTCTTGGACTTGAACCAAGGACCCTCTGATTAACAGTCAGATGCTCTAACCAACTGAGCTAAGGAAGAATTTTCAACCTTCAGGGGACATCTTGCATCCCTTTCTGAAATTGCACTGCAAAAGTAGAGGTTCTTTTTGAAATATGCAATATCTTTGCAGAAAAAATTTGAAAAAATGAATACGATAGGCTTAGGAAACGCTTTAGTGGATGTTTTACTACAGTTAGATAGTGACGATGTGCTCACAGAAATAGGTATAAAGAAGGGTGCAATGGATATGATCGGTCAGGAACAGATGATCGCTATCCGTAAAACACAGGAACGTCTGGAGAGAAGTCAGGCTCCGGGAGGCTCCGTTTGTAATACGATGCGTGCAATGGCTTGCCTGGGGGCAAATACAGGCTTCATCGGAAAGATAGGAACGGATACTGTCGGAGAATACTATGAGAAAGCATTGAAAGACGCGAATGTAGCTCCTTACTTTATAAAAACCGAAGGAATTTCCGGTAGTTGTACGGTGCTTATCTCTAAAGACGGCGAACGCTCGATGGGAACATTTCTGGGCCCGGCTCCGACGATTACCCCGGATGAGATCGGGGAAGAGATCCTTAGCCGATATGATTGCATCTATATAGAAGGGTATTTGCTGGTAAATGAGGATTTGGTCCGTACGACCATGCAAAAAGCCAAAGCGTTGGGGCTGAAAGTAGCTCTCGATTTATCTAATTTTAATATCGTCAATGCCTTTAGAGGATTGTTGGATGATATTATTCCTAAATATGTAGATACTCTTTTCTCCAACGAAAGTGAAGCGGAAGCATTTACCGGATTAAAAGCACAGGAGGCTGTAAAGGCCCTTTCCGGAATGGTTGAGGTCTCTCTGGTCACTTTGGGGAAAGAGGGGGCTTTGATTGGTAGCAACGGACAGATCATCGCAGTTCCGGCAGAAGGAGGTAAACCTGTCGATACGACAGGGGCAGGCGATCATTTCGCTGCCGGATTCCTGTACGGACAATCCGTCGGCGCTTCTTTAGAACAATCGGCCCGTATCGGCTCACTGCTGGCAGGCTATATTATAGATGTAATAGGAGCGCAGATACCGGATGATAAATGGGAACAAATAAAGTTAAAAGTAGATGCGATATTATCCTGAAATAGGTTTTATGTATACATTTACATCGTTAATTAACTAAATATTCTATGTTTAAGAAGATACGACGAGAAAGATTGATAGGTTTGTTTTGTTTACTGCTCCTGGCTGGGAGTATTATACCCGCACAAGCTCAGAAAGATAATCGTTTTGAAGTGAGTAAGAACCTGGACATTTTCAATGCCCTGGTGAAAGAGGTTGAAATGTTTTATGTAGACTCGGTCGATGTAGAGAAAACAGTTCGCAGAGGGATCAACGCCATGTTGGGCGGTCTGGACCCTTATACCGTTTATTATCCTGAACAGGATATGGATGAACTGAAAATAATGACTACGGGTGAGTATGGCGGTATCGGTTCTTATATCCGGGAACGGAAAGACGGCGGTGTATATGTGACCGAACCTTTTGAAGGAATGCCTGCTGCTTTGGCGGGGCTGAAAGCGGGAGACCGTATTTTGGCTATCGACACGGTAGATACGAGCAATAAAACATCCAGCGAGGTAAGCGAGTTGCTGAAAGGTGTACCCAATACCAAAATGATTCTGAAAATACAGCGTCCGAACGAAAAGAAACCGCGTGAAGTGGAGTTGATACGTAAGCAGATCCTGGTCGACCAGGTTACTTATTACGGTGTACGTGGCGATGGTGTCGGCTATATCTATCTGAAGGGATTTACCGATAAGAGTGCCCAGGAGGTGAAAGCTGCTTTGGAAGACTTGAAAAAGAATCATCAGATAAAATCATTGATCCTCGATTTGCGGAACAATGGCGGTGGTTTGCTGGAAAGTGCCACACAGATTGTCGGTATGTTCGTTCCCAAAGGAAAAGAGGTGGTATCTACTAAAGGCAAGATCAGCCAGTGGGACCGTACTTATCGTACCTCTAACGAACCGATCGATACGGTTATGCCGATGGCGGTCCTGATCAACGGTAATTCGGCTTCAGCTGCCGAGATTGTTTCCGGCGCCTTGCAGGATATGGACCGTGCCGTATTGGTGGGACAGCGTTCTTATGGGAAAGGATTGGTACAATCTACCCGCGAACTGCCTTATGAAGGACGTCTGAAAGTCACTATGAGTAAATATTATATCCCCAGCGGACGTTGTATCCAGCAGATGGACTATACGCATAGAAAGGCGGATGGCAGTGTGGATGCCATACCGGATAGTCTGACCTCTGTGTTCTATACTTCCAAAGGCCGTCCGGTTCGTGACGGTGGTGGCGTACGTCCGGAATTTGAGATAGAAGAGGAAGAAATGCCGACCATGATGTATTATCTGGCAACCGATTTTGTCCTGATGGATTTTGTTACGGACTGGGCACAGAAACATAAAACGATCCCTCCTGTCGAAGAGTTTACCGTTTCCGACGAAGATTTCGAAGCTTTCAAGAACTATGCGAAAGAAAAGAACTTTACATACGACCGTCAGAGCGAAAAGGTTCTCAAGAACCTGAAAGAGGTCGCTAAGTTTGAAGGCTATATGGATAGCGATTCGACTATCTTCAATGCTTTGGAGGCACGTTTGACTCCTGATCTGGACCGTGACTTCAACCATTATAAAGATCAGATCAAGAAGCTTATGGCATCGGAGATCGTGAAACGTTATTATTATCAGAAAGGGGAGTTGCTGGAAAGCCTGAAAGAGGATGAAGTGCTGGATAAAGCCATTGAAGTTTTAGGTGATCAGGAGCTTTATAACAAGACATTGAGTACACCGGAAGAAGGTGTTGCTCCGGCTGAAGAAAAAACGAAAGCTTCGACCGGAGACGGTGATATTGCATATGTGTTCGACCAGACGATAGGATAATACTTATAAGAGAATAAAGGAAGGGAGTAAGCTGAAGAGTTTACTCCCTTTTTTATGATGTCGAAAGTGTTTTATTTGAATTTAATATGCAGGACAACCAACTCTGAGACGGTTCCCACCCGGTAAGGAGGCCCGGCTATACCGATACCCGAAGAGACATAGAACTGGGTAGGTCCTTTTTTATGATACCCGTAAGGACATTCATAGATCAGTTTCATTAACAGGGGATAAGGCCAGAGCTGCCCGTTGTGGGTATGACCATGAAGGCCGAGATCGACACCGTTCATTGCCATTTCGGCGAATGACCAGGGCTGATGATCCAATACGATGATCGGTTTGGTTGTATCGATGTCTGCCATTAAAGTGTGTAAGGCTTTTCTCTTTTTGTTGACATAATCGTCCCTTCCGATCAGGTAAAAAGATGAATCCGGTTGTACGACCGAGTCTATCAGGAGCGTTGTCCCGGTTTTTGCTAGCCAGCGGTATTTAGCGAAACGGTTGGCACGGTATTCATGGTTGCCATTGACGACATATACGCCTAAAGGAGCCTTTAGCTGTTGCAGGTCGTCCTCGATATGTTCCATTTCTGCAAAACGTGATTCGTAATCCATTATATCGCCTACTAATACGACCATGTCCGGATGCTGTGCATTGCTCAAAGAGACATATCGCTGTACCATCTTTTTCCCTATCACTTCTCCGATATGCAGGTCGCTCATCATCACAACCGTAAGGCTGTCACGTTCGCTGCTACCTTTCGGAAGAGTCACATATACCTCTTTCACGATCGGATGGGCGACAGTCAGATAGGCTTTGATCATCAGTCCGGTAACTCCGATGATGATCACAAAAAACAATGTCAGTTTGGTTTGTTTCCAGTGTCGGGTAAGCCACTGGGGGAACCAATGGAAAAGACGGTTCGACAATCTGATCACTTCCAGCGTCAATAAGGAAAGCGTGATATAGACAGACGCTATATACCATGAATTACAGATATATTGAATAGGCGTCATGATATTATCCGGCAATTCTTTGCGGAAAATAAATCCGAAGAAATAGAGAGCCAGTTCAAGTACAAAGAATAACGTATAAGGAATACGCCAGCTCTTTTTTGCCGGTATTGCCTGATAACCCCGCCAAAAGATGTAGGGATTCAACAACAGTTGTGCTACGATCGATTGAATAAAGACTTTCATATTTTGCTTGCCTTACTTGAATGCAATATTGAATACCACCATTTCGCTGTTTGTCCCGATGCGGAAAGGCGGTCCCCAAAGCGATAAGCCTGAAGATACATAAATATGGCTGTTTCCCCATTGTTTGTATCCGTAACTTTGCTGGAACAGGCGGTCGGTCAGTAAACTCATCGGCCAGATCTGTCCGCGGTGTGTATGCCCGCTGAACTGGAGGTCTATACCGGCCTTTTCCGTTTCCTGCAGGTCATACGGCTGATGATCCAAAAGAATAACAGGTTTGGCCGGGTCAATGTTTTGTGATAATGTCCGGAGAGACAAGCGCGACGGATTATGGCGGTCATCGCGTCCGGCAATCTGTAATCCGTTGGGAAGTGTGATTACGGTGTCGCGTAAAAGTTTGATCGGTGTCGACCGGATGAATTCGGCGCTTTTCTTTATTCCGCTGATATATTCATGATTTCCGGGAACCATATAGATACCTTGCGGAGCCTGTAGCTGCGATAACTCTTCCTGCATATTCTCTGCGTAAAGAGGCGTCACGCTGTTATCGATCAAATCGCCGCCGATCAGAATTAAATCCGGTTTTTCGGCATTGATCATGTTTACATATTTCTTCAACTGTGCCTTGTTCGTTCCATAACCCAGGTGAACGTCGCTGATAGCAACCACTTTTATCGGGGATGAATTGTTGTTGACAACCTTGTTGATAACTATGTTGAAAACTTCTGTCTTTGGGTGTTGATAATGATAATATCCGTAGCTTAACAGGCTTAAAGTCAGTAGTAAAGATATATAGAACCCATATTTGAAACTCCCGTTGAAAAGTTTGAATATATCGAATGCAACCAGGAACAGCACCATATATAAGGTAAATACCAGCCAGCCGGTACCCACTTCATGGATCGTATGCGCCAATACATCCGGATATTTTACATTCCTGGCCAGCATACTGACGGCAAATGAAAGCGCACAACTCCAAAACAGAACTGTCAGAAGTACTTTCACACCAAAGGGTTGGGCCACGAGGGCTTGTGCCCCCCTCGTAAATATATAGATATTCCCTGCGAAATAAGCGCAAAAGAGGGCAATGAAAATTGTAGGCATTTTGTCAAATTTTCGGCAAATGTACATAATAATCTTCAATTCATTTGTGAAAAAAGGTTTTGGCTATTTTAGTCGGTGTCCGTTCTTATTTCGGGTATCCCACCGGATTGTTCATCATCAAAACCTGGCTGTCGGATAATTTAAGGATCTTTTTCAGGGCAGCCTGATCCATGGTCGCTCTGGGAACTGTCGATAATCCGATCCCGGCACAGCATAAATTGATATTCTGCGATACAATCCCTGCATCCATGGCTGCCATCAGTTTTGTATGATCACCTACATTTCCGAAACGGGAAAGATCGGATACCAAAACAAGAGAAACCGGAGCCTCTTTCACAAAATCCTGTCCGGCACCTACAGCCCCGCGATGATCGCCTTTAGCTATCGGGTTTAAAGCATGTGCTTTGGCGTCATACAGATAAGCACCGTCTTTCATGATCACATAAACGTCGATATCTTGTTTGTTTAAAGCGGAAGGAGCCGTACGTTTTCCATCTGTCCGGTTAATGCCGTTAGCTGCCCATAACAAGTCTGAAAGGTCCTGGGCGCTTAATTCTTTGGAAGCGAATTCGCGGTCGGAATGACGGTCGGAAAAAGCTTTCATGACTGCTGTTCCCCGTGTCTTGTCCGGAGCATTGAGTTTAATGACTTTAAGATCTTGTGCACTCATAACTGAAATGAATAATAAAGCGGTTAAAAGGAATGAAATCTTTCTCATATCTATATTTATTAATAGTAAGTCTTACAAATTTAAAAGAAATTCATCTAAACGAACAGCAAAATACATCTTTTACAAATCTTTAATCCTGTTAAATACGAACGTTTCGTAGAATCTTCTACATTTGCATCGGGTTTACACTTAAATTAAATAGTTATTTGAATAATAAATCAATCGATAACCTCTAAATTCTTTAAATTTGATGAAAGAAAAACTGCTCTACTTAGTGTTGGTGTTGATGATGGTTGTGCCTTGCAGTGCACAAAGCCAAAATGCCGCTGACTACACGATCAAGGGACAGGTCGTTGATTCCCTGTCTAATGAAACAGTTCCTTATGCAACGTTAAACATCGCTTTGGCAAATGCCCCTCAGAAAGCGATTAAATTGTTGGCTTGTGATGATGACGGTAAGTTTACCACTACCCTGAAACAACCCGGAAAATACATCATATCCATGCAGTCACTGGGAAAAGTCCCTGCAGTAAAACATTTTACCTTGTCTGAAAACAAGAAAAGCCTGGATCTGGGAAAGTTGTATATGAATGACGATTCTCAGCAGTTGAATGAAGTAACTGTCGTTGCCCAGAAACCATTGGTAACGGTGGAAGTGGATAAAATCACGTATAGCCTGGATGATGACCCGGAAGCGAAGACCAATAATGCATTGGAAATGTTTCGCAAAGTACCGATGATAACCGTTGACGGTGAAGACAAGATCCAGCTGAAGGGTTCTTCAAACTATAAGATTTATATGAATGGTAAACCTTCGAACCTGTTGAGCGGTGAAAATGCTTCAGACGTATTGAAGAGCATGCCGGCAAGTTCGATCAAGAATATCGAAGTTATTACTGACCCGGGATCAAAATACGATGCAGAAGGTGTTGGCGGTATTATCAATATTATTACGGCCAAGAATGCCATGCAGGGATATACGGGTACGGTTCGTGCTAATGCCAGTTCCTTAGGTAGCTTTGGTGGTGGTGGTTATGTTTCGTTGAAAGTCGGAAAACTTGGACTTACTGCTAATTATGGATATAACAACCGTAATTCTCCATGGAATAATTCTCAAAGTGAACAGAATAAGGATAAAGATGATTTGGCGGAGGATCATCCTACTCAGCTAATTGAAAAAGGACGCAGTAAAAATAAAGGTCCATTCCAGTATGGTTATCTGGAAGCTAGCTATGAAATCGATACATTGAACTTATTGAGTGTCGGTGCAAATCTGTTCCGTGGCAAATCGAACAATTTTTCTGAGTTGGATGCTGTTTTAAATCCGATGGGAGTCGGAATTGAAGCTAATAGCGCTCCGATCTATAGCTATTTCCGTAATAGTGAATCAAAAGCGACTTTCGGTTCTACCGATATTAACGTGGATTATCAGCATTCTACTTCCAAAAAGGATGAGTTGTTGACTGTATCCTATCGTTTCAGTCAGTCCCCTAATGATAGTGAAGACCATACGAAATTGTCGAATGTTGTGGGTAATTATGATCGGGTCGATGAATATCCTAAATGGAATATTAACGATGCTTCTACAATAGAACATACAGGACAAGTGGATTATACAACTCCTGTTTTTGTGAAGCAGACATTGGAAGCTGGTTTGAAATATATCAATCGTCAGAATAAGAGTAATACGTTGGAACAGATCTATGATGATGCAACAGGTATTTGGGTGGATCAGAAAAAAGATAACAGCCAGTTCCGTCATACTCAGCATATTTATTCTGCTTATTTGGGTTATTTGATACGTTTGGATAAATTTGGAATCAAAGCAGGAGTACGTGCCGAAGGAACAAGTCTGAATGCTGCGTTTGCCCTGAAGCCGGAAATGGATTTTAAATCAGATTATTTTGATGTAGTACCGAATGCTACTTTAACTTATCAACTGGATATGTCAACTCAAATTCGGTTAGGATATAATATGCGTATTCAGCGACCGGGTATCTGGTATCTGAATCCATACATAAACGATGTTAATCCGCAAAGAATATCTCAGGGTAACCCGGATCTGGATTCAGAAAAGAGTAATAATGTCAATTTGAATTTCAGTAAGTTTACCCAGAAGTTCAGTATCAATGCAAGTTTGAGTTATACCTTTATTAATAATCCAATCGAGCGCTACTCTTTTACGGCCAATTTCCCGGAAAGCGATCCCCGTTCACAATATAATGGTGCCATGTGGACTACCTATGATAATGTAGGTAAGAAGCAACAGGTTGGTATGTTCCTATATGGTAACTGGTCGCCGAATACCTGGTTCCGTATTTATATGAACGGAGGTGTTGATTATGTCAGCATGAAAGCCCCGACTCTGAATAAGGAAAAAGACGGTGTCAGCGGACGTATCTTTGCTGGTACGCAATTTACCTTACCGAAAGATTTCCGTATCAATCTGAATGGTGGTTATTTCAGTCCGTGGATTCAATTGCAGAGCGAGATGTCTCCGTTTTATTTTGCCGGTATAAATATCAGCAAGGATTTCTTGAAAAAGAAATTGTCGCTTTCTGTGGGTGCTAACAACCCGTTCTGGAAGACAATGAAGATGGAAACGACTACTGCTGGAAATGGTTTCCATGATGTATCGACCAACTGGCGCAGTGCCCGTGAATTCCGTTTCAGTATATCCTACCGTTTCGGAACAATGAAAGGACAGATCAAGAAAGTACGCCGTGGTATCAGCAATGACGACTCTAAAGGCGGTGGTGAAAATAATCAAGGCGGCGGAGAACAGTCGATGTAATTTTTAATTATAATATCTGAAAGGTCCGGATTTTTTGTCCGGGCCTTTTTTTGTTTCTATGCGATCTGTGTTCATTTACCTGCCTTACTAATTCAAATTACTACGGCTACTAATCAATGGTTGACAACCATCAACCGAACGGCTCATAATTATCGGCTGATTGGTTCATAATCATCAACCGAACGGCTGACAATTATCGGCCGCTAAATAGATAGGTGGGAAAATCTTCTAACATAGTATAGATGAGCAATGAAGAACGGTATGAAGATTCAGTATAAAGCTACTGATTTTTTTCTCTCAGTTACTCATAAAAAGCCATACTTGGACAAAAAAGTACCTTTTCTTAGACAAAAAGTGCCTTTCTTCCTGAAAGGATCGTTTTATCTTTGCTATCGGAATAAAGAAATAAATAACATGAAACACATTCTTATCGGTTTACTGCTGGTATTGTGCAGTACATTAACTTATGCCTCCCGCAAGGAGATACTTCTGAATAACGACTGGATGTTCCGTTTTTCTCACCAGGTGCAGAAAAACAGTGCAGAGAGAGTCAATTTGCCACATACCTGGAACAGTGGGGATGCCCTTTCCGGAAAACAGGATTATTATCGCGGAATGGGAAATTATGAAAAGAAATTTTTTGTAAAACCCGAGTGGAAAGGTAAACGGCTTTTCCTTCGTTTTGAAGGTGTCAATACCGTTGCAACGGTATTTGTCAATTCTGTTTGTCTGGGTGAGCACAGAGGTGGTTACGGTGCTTTTGTATTCGAAATAACAGATAAGGTAAAATATGGGGCTGAAAATGAGATATTGGTAAAGGTCAATAATGCCTTGCAGCTGGATATAATGCCATTGGTCGGCGATTTTAATTTCTATGGTGGTATTTATCGGGATGTGAATCTGATCATTACCGATCCGGTAAATATTTCATTGACCGATTATGCTTCCCCCGGTGTCTATCTGATCCAAAACAAGGTGACAAAAGAACAGGCCGATGTAAAGGCAAAAGTACTTGTATCGAATAGCTCATCTGAAAACGTGCCGGTACAGGTGAATGTAAAGATATGGGATGGAAACAAGATTGTGCAGCAACAGAATCTGAATCTGACGGTAGATGCCGGGCAGGTACATACGGCAGGTTTGGAGTTTTCTATTAAGAACCCTCATTTGTGGAATGGCCGGAAAGATCCGTTTATATATCGTACGGAAGTGACTTTGCTGGTGGACGGTAAAGAAATAGACAGAGTGGTTCAGCCGTTGGGGCTTCGTTTTTACCATGTGGATGCAGAGCAAGGTTTTTTCCTGAACGGTGAACATCTGAAGTTACGTGGCGTATGCCGCCACCAGGATCGTGCGGAGCGGGGAAATGCCTTGTATAAAGAACACCATGAAGAAGATGCTGCCATTATCGCAGAGATGGGAACGAATGCCATCCGTCTGGCACATTACCCACAAGCTACTTATTTTTATAATTTGATGGATAAATATGGCATTGTGACTTGGGCTGAGATCCCATTTATCGGACCGGGCGGTTATCTGGACAGGGGATTCAACGATCTGCCTTCTTTCCGTGAGAATGGGAAAGAGCAATTGAAAGAATTGATCCGCCAGCATTATAATCATCCGTCTATCTGTTTCTGGGGATTGTTCAACGAATTGAAAACACACGGGGATAACCCGATAGAATATATTAAGGAACTGAATGAACTGGCTCATCAGGAAGATCCGACGCGTCCGACAACGGCTGCCAGCTTCCTGTCGTATGACAGCGATATCAGCAAAATTACCGATGTGATTGCTTGGAACCAGTATTTCGGCTGGTACGGAGGTTCCCCCTCTGATATGGGGAAATGGCTGGATGCCAATCATAAAGCCCATCCGGACTATAAGATCGCTATCAGTGAATACGGTGCCGGAGCCAGTATTTATCATCAGCAGGATTCAATTAAGCCGGGCGTAGCTTCCGGTTGGTGGCATCCGGAGAATTTCCAGACTTTCTATCATATGGAAAACTGGGAGGCAATAGCTGAACGTCCGTTCGTTTGGGGATCTTTTATCTGGAACCTGTTTGATTTCGGAGCAGCCCATCGTACGGAAGGCGACCGTCCGGGTATCAATGACAAAGGACTGGTTACATTCGATCGTAAAGTGAAGAAGGATGCTTTCTATTACTATAAAGCGAACTGGAATAAAGACGATAAATTCGTTTACATCGCTAATCGCCGCCATCGCGATCGTACTACACAAGTGACGGATGTAATGGTTTTCTCAAATTTGCCGGAGGTTGAACTGTTTGTGAACGGCAAAAGCATGGGAAAACAGACACCGGATAATTATGCCACTTTTGTGTGGAAAGGAGTAAATCTGGCGGAAGGAGAAAATACGATAGAAGCTCGTGCCGTTCAAAAGAAAAACAGTATAACGGATAACGTGAACTGGACTTGTAAGTAATATAATAGATGGTTTTTTTCTACTAAATTGTAGTTCTTGCAAAAAGAATGATAATTGGATAAAGGTTATTGGAAATAATTTTAGTAGGAAAGTCTTTAAGGGATAGGGTGTTAGTGATTAACATCCTATCCTTTTTTTGTATGATGGATGTAGTTCTGTTAAGACTATGTCCTTGTGATGAACAAAATAGAACGACTGCAAAAATAACGTATCGTATGAAATCTTAACATACATTTTTGTCTAATATAGGTGCATCTATTGTCCACAATTAAA
>Ga0129308_1000328_pt1 | contig 77842 bp, 81 predicted proteins | sample L827metagenome_FD_94440 | JGI IMG/M metagenome (GOLD analysis project Ga0129308, IMG submission 94440) | Ring-tailed lemur group fecal microbial communities from Wisconsin, USA - L827 metagenome | ecosystem: Host-associated > Mammals > Digestive system > Large intestine > Fecal | place: USA...
CACACAATATGCCAAGCAAATGGAATATTCTGCTTGATCAGGCACTGGATTATTACATAGAATCGACTATGGAATTTTAGTTATGAAAAAATTCTGTTTTTTCATAACTTATTTGACACTACCTATAATTGAAGTTATTATAGCATAACTCTTATCAACAAGAAAGAAAATTATAAAATTTATTTAAATATAAAAAGATATCAAAGAAATATTTGATATCTCAAATAAATGATAAATTCTTTTACTACTATTTTTCCATTAATTTCTTAGCAAATGCATAAACAGCTTTACCATTCATCATACCATAATCTTTCATATCAATAACAGCACATGGCAAATTTAATCCAGCATCAGCAATAGTTTTTTCGATTTGTTTTTGTTGGAATCTTACTTGTGGGCCAAGTAATACACAATCTACTTCAGGTAACTTCTTTTCACCTTCTGAAATTGGTAATGCAAAAATTTCAATTTCATCTCCCATTTCTTTGGCAGCAACTTCCATTTTTGTTACTAATAAGCTTGTTGACATACCAGCAGCACAAACTAGCATAATTTTTTTCATAACTTTCAAATCCTCTTTTCTAAAATTTTAAAAAGAGAGTCGAAATGTAGTCATTTCAACACTCTTAGCATGTTTTTAAGACTATCCTAACATTGCCATAGCTTTTTCAAAAACAGCTTTACCATTCATTGTTCCATAGTCTCTCATATCAATAACATCTACTGGGATAACTCCAGCTTTTCTTCCTGCAGCTAATTTTTCAATTGCAGCCTTTTGGAATCTTACTTGTGGGCCAAGTAAAATGCAATCAACTTCTTCTAATACTCTAGGTGCATCAGAGAAAGGTAATGCAAAAATTTTGCATTCAACACCTGCATCTTTAGCAGCAGCTTCCATTTTTGTTACTAATAAACTTGTAGACATTCCTGCAGAACATACTAATAAAATAGTTTTCATATTCGTTACTCCTTTTCTTTTTTTCACTACTTATATTTTACCAATTTTTAATGCGATTGTAAACCCTTACTCCTTAAAATTTTTCTATTTTAGAAAATATCAAGATTATATCAACATAAAATGAAAAATTATTTTTTTTATGATACAATAAATATGAAAAGAGTGTGATTGAAATGAAAATATTAGTCGTCAGTGATAGTCATCTATACCATGATTATTTGGATCAAGTAACAAAAAAATATCAAAATGAAGTTGATCTAATGGTTCATTGTGGAGATTCTTCATTACCACTTCATGATAAAGTTATTCAATTATATGACATTGCTGTGTTAGGTAATCATGATTATGATCCTTATCCTCAATATACTGTCTATCAAAACATTTGTGTAACTCATGGGCATCTTTATCATGTTTATGAGGGGTATGGTCATTTAATTCAGTTATGTCATCAAAATCATTGTCAAATTTGTTTTCATGGTCATACTCATGTTCCAACTTATCAAATTCATGAAGGTATCCATTTTATAAATCCTGGTAGTTTAATGATGAATAGAGGAAGTTATGGATTTGGAACCTATGCAATTGTTAATATTGATAAGGGAAAAATGACGGTTCATTATTTTCACCATCAAACACATCAACCTGTTGATGAAAATCTTATACTTACAGAGGGAAATGATCTTTTAGAAGAATTTAAAACAATTGTTAAAAAACAAGGTTATTGATGCACCTTGTTTTTTTCTTCTAATCTTTTGCGTTTATACTCAATAATAAACATGACTTCTTTTAAATCATCATCTGGTAATTCTGTCAGCAATCGAGCAATATTGGCAATATTATAATAATCATATTTCTTACCACTCATAATTTCTTCCACACTTCTACCATATAAATGGGATAATATTTTCAATTCTCCTACTGTTACATCACGTTTTCCATTTTCTATATCAGAAATAGCAGAGTGAGGAACATTTAGATGAGCAGCGACATCTTTTTGTGTGAGATGCTTAAAATTACGGTAAACCTTTAATCTTTTTGCTAAATCCATATCAATAGCCATCATGTCACCTCCATGTCATACATTGTATCATATTTCTAAAACAATATCAATTTAGATTTATAAAAAAATATATTTACGAAAGACATAAATATATTTTTTATGACATTTTTATAAAGAATATTTAAAATATCCAGATGTTGTTTCAATATTTTCCTTTATCCTTGTCTTCTTTTGTGAATTTAGAACACGACATACTTCTTGGCAAATAAACTTTGTTATATTACTATTTTCATTTGTAAAATGAAGAAATACATTAAATTGCTGTACTTCTTTTGGTTCGATAAAAAGAGCATAACAATTAAGTAAATGCATTCGACATTTTTCATCTGTCATGATTGGAAACTCCTTGTTCTTTCTATCAATAATTGAGAAAGTAGCATTATGGCATAAATTGCAATTTTTCTTTTGATATCCAAAATAGTGTTGAGTTATTGGACAATAATCACTTATCATATTTTCTATTTTCCCATATATTTGAACACAATTATGATGAGATGATCGTATAGATTGAAGCTGTTCTTTATTCATTTCCAAAGATAATATTGCTGATTTTTGTATATGATCAGATGCATAGGAATTATATATATTAAGTCCTGTTCCAACAATTTGATTTTTTTCTTTAAAAGCATATAAAGCACCATATTCATTGACAATAATGTCATCAACAAGTCTATATATATTTGATTGACGAATATCTTCTATCTCTTTTTCCTTGCATATGCGTGGTAAAAAAAGTCCCATTTTTTTATGATATTTTTGACATATTTGATATGCTTCATAAGAATCACTTTGATAAGGATAGTAAATATAATCTATAGGTAGATCCATAACTGCTTGTAATTGTGCAAGATTGGAAGTAAGAACATAAATTTTTTGTTGTAGAGAATCACAACTTCTTAGTATTGAATGGGTATTGCTTTTTTCAGCGTAATGAACACTTCGATGTGAAAGTTTCTCAACTAATTTGCCAATAGCTTCTCTTCTTAATTCGTTGAGTGCTTTAATAGGCAAACTTATATCTTTATCAATATCTATCTTGATATTATTGATTACAAAAGGAGTTGTTCCTATTTTTGAAAGCTGCTGATATATTCGTTCATGACCTAAAGATGTCTTTAAAGCTCTTTCAACACAAAGCGTACTTTTTTGAATGACATAAAATTGACGACATTGTATCGTCAAAATAGCAGGTTCTCCAATCTTGGCAACAAAATGCATGGAAAGTGGTACTTTACGATATTCTTTATCATATGTTTGAATGAGTGTTTTCTTTAATTGAATATCTCCTGTCCTTCGCACATTTCCTTCATAGACTGGATAATCAAAATCTATTTCAATTAACATTCCTCGATGTGCCTGTGATACCAATTTTTCTTGTATATATATTTTATTAATTGGTCGCCCCTTATCTATCTTTTCAAAAACTACACTATCACCTTGATGTAAAGTTTCATTAAGAATAATTCCAACTCTTTTCTTATGCTTTTGATAATATTTCACTTTTCCAATAATTATTCCTTTATTACCAGAATAATCACCTTTAACTAGATTCTGATCATGAAAGATATAGCCTGTTGTATAATCCCTATTAAACATTGCTCTCATATCATGAATATCATTTTGTAAATTAATTTTTTTCTTATTTATATATGCATCAATTGCATGCCTATATGCTTTGACTACACTAGCCACATACTCAGGTTTTTTCATTCTTCCCTCAATTTTAAATGATGTAACACCTGCATCTATCAATTCTCCAACATGCTCTATAGTCATTAAATCTTTCGGTGAAAGCAAAAACGGATATTTTGACTCTAAAATATGCTTATCTTTTTTTAACCGATATTGCAAACGACATGGTTGAGCACATTGTCCTCTATTCCCACTTCTTTTACCTATAAAACTACTCATAAGACATTGTCCTGAATAACATATACATAATGCTCCATGAACAAAAACCTCAATTTCTAGTTGAGTATTTTGGCAAATATGACGAATTTCTTCAATAGTATTTTCCCTTGCTAATACCACTCGCGATGCCCCCATTTTTTCAAAATATTGACTCGCTGATAAACTCATGATTGAGGCTTGTGTGCTCATATGAATTTCAAAATCAGGATAACGTGCTTTAATGACATGAAATAAGCCAATATCTTGTACAATCAAAGCATCAACTTGAATATCATATAAGTCATCTATGTATGTTATCAATTCTTCAAATTCTTGATCACAATATAATGTATTGACAGTAATATAAATTTTTACAAAATGTAAATGAGCATATTCTACTGCCCATTTGAGTTCTTCATCATCAAAATTCTTGGCAAAAGCACGTGCATTAAAAAGTTTTCCACCTAAATAAATGGCATCAGCTCCATTTTGCACAGCTGCTATTAAAGACTCCTTATCGCCTGCAGGTGCTAATAATTCAAGCTTTCTCATTTTTTCACCTCCAAAAAAGAAGCAATAATTTTGTTATTGCTATAATTCAGAAATAAGTGCATAACACATTCGAGCTGATGCTAAGCTTGCCTGCCTTAAATATTCATCAAACTGTATAGAATTTTCACCTTTGTTATATATATCGCTCAAAGAACGTGTAATAATAAATTTTTTTTGAAAAACATGGCAAACTTGTGCAATGGCAGCAGCTTCCATTTCAACACACATAGCTTGAGGAAAATGTTTTTGTATCATAGTAACTTGATCATTTTTTGAAACGAATTGATCTCCTGAAGCAATCAATCCAACATGCGCAACATGATGTTGAGTTTGTAAAATATTTTGAACTCTTGTTAATAAATCTTGATCGGGTTTAAAATACAATGGCATACCTGGAATTTCTCCATATTCACGTTGAAAAGCTGTCACATCAACATCATAGTGAACAACTTGAGAAGAAATTACAACATCACCAACATTTTGATAAGAATGTAATCCTCCTGCTGAACCAATATTAATTACATAATCAATTTCATAGCAAGTCAATAATAAAGTTGTAGCTATCGCTGCATTGACTTTACCAATACCACCTTGTAATAAAACAACTTCGTGTTGATTCATCAATCCTTCATAAAAAATATATCCATGTTGTTTGCTTATTTGCTGGACCGTCATCATAGCTTTAATCTCAGCTACTTCTTCCTCCATTGCTCCAATAATACCAATCATATTTTACCCCTTTCTACATAGAAAAATAATACGTTCACAATCATCATGATAATCACCAAAATCACTAAAATATAAAATTTCACGAAATCCAGCCTCATTCAACCAATAACGATATTGATGAACAGAATAAGTTCTTTGATAATGATCTTCTTCAACCTTTTCTTTTTCCATTTTATCTTCAATATACACATAGTGATGGACATAACCGTCATCTAATGACTCTACTTTCCATTCAAAAGAATATTCATCATCTTCTTCCTTTTCATAATAATCTTTTAAAATAAGATTCATTTTATATAGACTATCAACATCAAAAATAAAGACTCCATCTTCTTTTAAACTCTGATAAACATTTTGAAATGTTTTCATAATATCTTGTGGTTCTATTAAATAATTTAAAGAATCACATAAACATAAGATCAAATCAACTTTATGAGAAGTTGAAAAATCACTCATATCAACTCTTTGTAATTTTAAATTCACATTTTCAGCCATTGCTTTTTGTTTTGCCACCTCTAACATATCTGCCGATAAATCAGTAGCAAAAACATTTTTATTCATTTTCGCTAATCGAATAGCAATTTCACCTGTTCCACAACCCAATTCAAGTACTTCATCAAAGGTACAATACTTTGTAATAAAATCAAAATAATCATCATAAAATTGAGAATCCATTAAGCTATCGTAATAATAGGCAAAAGCTTCATAACTCATTTAGCTAACATTCCTTCAACACTAATGCGTGGCATATCTCCCCATAGTTTTTCTAAATTATAGTTTTCTCTTTCATTAGCCTCAAAAATATGACAGACAATATCTCCTAAATCTATCAATAACCATTTAGAATTCCTCAATCCTTCAACACTTTTTACTTCATAACCATTTTTCTCACATTCATCTTTGATATTTTGTGTAATAGCTTGCATTAATCGTTCATTACTGGCTGTACATAATACAAATGTATCAAAAATTGGACTTGCATCTTGCATATCAATTGCAACAATATGAGTTGCTAACTTATCATCCATAGCTTTTACTACACACTCTAATTTTGTCATCTATATTTCTCCTTTTTTTACAAAATAATCATAAATTTCAAAGAAACATTCATCAATATGCCTTCCTTTTTTCTTTGAAAACTCATAAAAATTAATTAATTCATTTTTAAATCCTTCATGAATATTTTTCTTACATAATTTGATTTGTTTTGATGAATCATAACCTCTTAAAGGATCTAATTTATCTGCGACATAAACACATTTGCCAATTGGTGAAATAGTCAGTGATGCCGTTGTGTGATCCTCAATTGCTTTCAAAACAACTTCATCATCAATTAAAAATTCATGTTCACTCACATAACGAGATAACCATTGATGCCAAATAGGCACTGGTTTATCTACAAATTCAGGATAATATTTTTTCATAAGATCTAACGATTGATCATAATCCATCTCTTTTGCAACATCATGAAACATTCCTGCAATATACGCTTGTTTTTCATTGAGTCCGTTTGCTTTAGCAATTTCAGCTGCTAAATGAGCAACACTACATGTATGTTTCCATCTTTTCTTCTTCATTCTTGGTTCAACAAGTGTTTCTAAATATAAACCTTCAGATGTGATATATTTCAAGACAAGAGAATCTAACATTTCAATATGACCATGTCGAACCTCACTACTAGAAGCTTGCACTGGCTCATTATTTAATAACAAAAAATGATATTTTTCTATAAGCTTATAATTAGCTTCATATCCTCCTCTTTGAAAGGCAACAAGCTGTACCAACTGAGAAATCTTTTGGGCATCTTTCCATTTATCAAACGAACTTGCTTGATCCATTCCCATAATATAATAATATTGAACTTCTTGATTTTGTTGGATTAATTTTTCTATAGTATAAATTGTATAATTTTTTTCATGTATTAACTCATTGATTTCAATTGTATTTACAGACATTTGTGGCTCGTCATGAATAGCAAGTTGAATCATTTGAATACGATGATTAGCATCAGTATATTCAGTGTCCTTCCATGGGTTATTCCTTGTTGGAATAAATTGAATTTCATCTAATTGTAATTGTTGAAGTGCAACTTTAGCAATCATAACATGAGCTTTATGTATAGGATCAAAACTTCCTCCAAATAAACCTATTCTTTTCATGGTAATTGATAAATTCCTTTCTGACTGGCTTTATAAAAAACAATCGTATGTCCTATAATTTGAACAACATCTGCTTTTGTTTGTGCACTTAACTCTAATGCAACTGTGTGAACATTATCAGGACAGCTTTCTAAAAGCTTAACTTTGATCAATTCTTGTGCTTCCAAAGCCTCCAAAATACCTTTCACTTGATTGGCATTGACACTTTCTTTACCAACCTGAAAAATTGCATTCAAATGATGTGCCTCTGCTCTTAAATATCTTTTCTGTTTCCCTGTTAACATTTTACATTTTCCTTTCTTATATTATTGCTTCACGAATCATAACAGAAATTTTAGGTGGTGCATAAACACGTACTTTTCCACCTTGAGAATTTATTGTGATAAAACCTAATCCTGAAATAACAATATCACATTTTCCATTAGGAATTTTAAATTCATAGGCTTTCATGCAGTGAATGTTATCAATGCCTTCAATTTCATATTGTAATGCTTGATGACGATTATATAATTCATTAGCTTTTATTGTTTTAGTTCTATGTATCTTTAGATGCTTGGAAAAATAAGCAATGAAACTTGCCTGTTCTCCACTAATATAATCAATTCTTCCTAGGCCACCAAAATAGAGTGTCTGATCACTATTTAATTGATAAACCATAGGTCTTAATTCACTTTGAGGAATAATCTTTTGAAGATCTTTTTGTTTTAAGAAATGAGTCATTTGACTATTATTGATAATACCTGGAGTATCAAAAAGATATGATTGTTCATCTAATGGAATTTCTATAAAATTGAGTGTTGTTCCTGGAAATTCAGATACTGTAATCAAATGCTGATCTTCAACTTGAGCATAATGTTTTAATAATGCATTGATAAAGGTCGATTTACCAACATTTGTTGCACCAACAACATAAACATCACGACCTTTACGATAATCCATGATTGCATTATAAATCATATCCAAATTCATGTTTTTCTTACCGCTTGTGATGATCACATCAATCGGTTTAATTCCTTCTTCTTTGAGCTGTCTTCTCACCCAATGTTCAAGCTTTTTTTCTTTGACTGATTTTGGTAAAATATCTCTTTTATTTGCTAAAACAAGAACATCATTATATGAAATATGACGCATGAGTCCTTGAATAAGACTACCATTAAAATCGAACAAATCTATCATATAAACAACTAAACAATTTTTTTCTCCAATTGTTTGCAATATTTTTAAAAAATCATCCTTACTCATATGTGATTCCTGAAGTTTGTGATAATTTTTAAGTTGAAAACATCTTTGACAAAGAACATTTTCATGATTAACAGCACTTTTAGGTACATATCCAATATGTTTTTCATTTTCACTTTGTATAATGGCTCCACAACCAAAACACTTCATTTCCTTATCCATAATTAACCTTCTTTCTTTTTTATTTTACATGATTTCATAGTGTAAGAAAAGTCTAAAATGAAGTTATAAATATCAATATTTGTCATATAATATCACAGAGGTGGACATATTGACAACACTATTTTTATTATTGCAACAATTCTTATTTGTTTCATTTATTAAAACACAAACATTTAAAAAACAACTCTCTCCAGAAGAAGAAAACAAACTCTTAGAAAAATATTTTCAGGGTGATATACATGCACGTAATCTTTTGATTGAACATAATTTAAGATTAGTTGCTCATATTGCTAAAAAATATGAAGGTGGTAAAGATTTACAAGAAGATTTAATTAGCATTGGAACCATTGGACTTATTAAAGCTGTTGACAGCTTTAAGCCAAATAAAGCAACTAAGCTTGGCACATATGCTGCCCGCTGTATAGAAAACGAAATTCTTATGCATAAGCGTGCCAACAAGAAGACAGCTTTAGATGTTTCTATTAATGAAGTTTTGGGGATAGATAAAGATGGTGCTGAAATGACTCTTTTAGATATTCTTCCTGCAGAACAAAAAGATATTATCGATCAAGTACAAACAGACGAGCAGATTTCTCAATTACAAGAATATTTCACACAACTTACACCTCGAGAACAGGAAATTTTGATTTATCGTTATGGATTAAATAATCACAAAATCTTTACCCAAAAAGAAATTGCAGATTATATGCATATTTCTCGTTCCTATGTTTCTCGCCTTGAAAAAAGAGCACTCATTAAACTCTTAAAAGCTTATCTCAATCATAAGTAAAAGAATATGAGAGAACTCATATTCTAAAAATCATCTTTAAACAAGTCATCAAATGAAATTGGTTCAAAATGTTTGTTATCTTTTTCCTTTTTCACTGGTTGAACAATAACAGGTTCAACCTTTTCTACTGTCGATTTATTAACGTTTTCTTTTTCTAATAATTCAGGTTCTTTTGATGTCTCAAATAGCTGAGAAATATGTTTTTGATTATTTGATATAACATCATACATATCTGTAGAAAATGCCATTGCATGATAAATATCAATTATTTTTTGATCTTTCATAGACATTAAAAGACTTGGCTTTGTTAGTAATTGACTATAAGAATAATCTTTAACTTTCACACGTTCATATCTTTGATTAGCTACAAAAACCAATTCATCCTGTGTTGATAAGATAAATGACTTACATGCATGTATTGGTTTTGTTTTAGGAGATTTAAAAACAAGAGTCCCTCTTGTTGCACGATGACAACTTGGAATATCAGATATTTTTAGGCGTTTTATTCCTGGCTGATCACTAATTAATAAATAAGAATCTGTTTTCAACGGATTAAAAATATTCATTGCAATTAATTCATCATTCTTTAAATTAATTCCCTTTATTCCACCAGCCTTAACACCTAAAATGGAAATTTCTTGTTCACTATAAAGAGTAGCATAGCCAACTTTTGTTGTTAAAACAATACCTTGTTGACCATCACTTAAAGCAATCTGCAACAGTGTATCCTCTTTTTTGAGATTTATACATTTCATAGCTTTACTATAACGTGTCACCTCAAAGTCCTTTAAGAGCACACGCTTCATCTGACCTAATTTTGTCGCAAAAATAACATAAAGTGGTAAGTCAAATGATTTAACAAGAATGGATCCCACAATCTTTTCATCAGGTGAGACCTTAATAAGATAACTCACATGTTTCCCTAACTCTTTCCATTTAAATTCCTCAAGTTTGTGAACAGGAATATAAAGATAATTCCCTTTATCTGTAAACAAAAGAAGTTTATCTAATGTATTCGCTAAATGTAAATCAATTAATGCATCTTCCTCTTTCTTTCCTATCGGCATATTTTCACTTGCTTTATAGGATCTTTGAGAGATGCGTTTAACATATCCATCTCTTGTAATAGAAACGTAAATATCTTCAGATAAGACCATTGCTTCTTCATTAATTGTCACTTCCTGGACTTCATCTTTAATCTCTGTAAGTCTTGGACTTGGGTATTGTTTCTTTATTGCTGTTAATTCATTAATAATTACATCTCTTAAAACTTTATCACTGTCTAAAATTTCATTTAATTTTTGAATATGTGTTTCCAATTCGTATTTTTCATTTTCCAATGAAACAATATCAGTATTGGTTAAACGATAAAGTTGTAATGTCACAATCGCCTCTGATTGTTTTTCTGAAAAGCCATACTTCTTTTGTAAATTTATTTTAGCATCTGTCTTATCTTTAGAATGACGAATTGTATAAACAACTTCATCTAAAATGGAAACGGCCTTAATCAAACCATCAACAATATGTTTTCTTTCATTTGCTTTCTTTAAATCAAAGAGTGTACGTTTTGTAATGACCTCAATTTGATGATCAATATAGCCATCAAGAATACCTTCAATTCCCATTAAAACAGGTCTTTTGTCTTTAATAGCGACCATATTATAATTATAATTCTTTTGTAAATCTGTATTCTTATAAAAATAATTTAATGTATTTTGAACATCTACATCTTTCTTCAAATCAATGACAATGCTTAAACCACTACGATCTGATTCATCTCTCACTTCGATAATACCATCGATACTTTTATTAAAACGAATCTCATCTAATTTTCTAACCAAATCTGCCTTATTAACTTCATAAGGGATTTCAGTCACCACAATTTTATTCATATTTTTTTCTTCAACAACATGTGTTGAAGAACGCACAACAACTTTTCCCTTACCTGTTTGAAAAGCTGTTTTAATCCCCTCTTTTCCCTCAACAATAGCTCCTGTAGGAAAATCTGGTCCTTTCATATAAAGCATCAGATCATCCAATGAACAATCAGGATGTTGAATACGATAAATTGTGGCATCAATCACTTCTGATAAATTATGAGGCGGAATATCTGTTGCATATCCAGCCGAAATTCCTGTTGCTCCATTAACCAATAGATTTGGAAATTTTGCAGGAACGACCGTTGGTTCATATTCAGTATCGTCGAAATTTAAGGCCATTTGCACTGTATCTTTATCAAGATCCTTCAATAATTCTAAAGCAATTGCAGATAAACGTGCTTCTGTATAACGCATAGCTGCCGCTGGATCATTATCTATAGATCCATTATTCCCTTGCATATCAACAAGCGGAATACGCATTTTCCATTCTTGAGATAAACGTACCATTGCATCATATACGGAAATATCTCCGTGAGGATGATAATTACCTATCACATTTCCAACAGTTTTAGCAGATTTACGATAAGGTTTATTATGTGTATTGCCTTCTTTATACATAGCATATAAAATTCTTCTTTGTACAGGTTTTAATCCATCTCTAACATCAGGCAATGCACGATCCTGAATAATATATTTGGAATATTTTCCGAAACGATCACCCATGATATCATCTAATGACTGTGTAATGATTTTTTCCTTCATGCATACCCTCCTTATTGTTGAATAAAGAATGAATCTTCAAGTGAAAACTGAACATTATCTTCAATCCATTCACGTCTTGGCTCAACCTTATCTCCCATTAAAACAGAAACTCTTCTCTCTACTAATGCTGCATCTTCAATCGAAACTTGAATTAAAGTTCTTGTTTCGGGATTCATAGTTGTTTCCCACAATTGATCGGCATTCATTTCTCCTAAACCTTTATAGCGCTGAACAGTATATCCACGACCAATTTTCTTTTTCGCATTCTCTAATTCATTGTCATCCCATGCATAAATAATCTCTTCATGTTTCCCGTTTTTCTTAGAAACCTTATATAATGGTGGTAAAGCAATGTAAACCTTTCCAGCTTGAATTAGACCCCGCATATAGCGATAAAAGAACGTTAACAACAAAACCTGAATATGAGCTCCATCTGTATCAGCATCGGTCATAATAATGACTTTCGCGTAATGAGAATCATCAGCATTAAAATCAGCTCCAACACCTGCTCCTACAGTATTAATAATTGTGCTAATTTCTTCATTTTTTAAAATATCTGACATTGAAGCCTTTTCAGTATTCACAACTTTCCCACGTAAAGGAAGAATAGCTTGGTATTTACGATCACGACCTTGTTTAGCACTTCCTCCAGCAGAATCACCTTCAACAAGATAAAGTTCTTTTCTTTTTTTATCCTTAGATTGTGCTGGTGCAAGTTTTCCACTGAGAATTCTTTCAACCTTATTGCCTTTACCTTTTCGAGCTGCTTCTCTTGCTTTTCTTGCAGCTGCTCTTGCTTGAGCAGCCTTAATCATTTTATTAACAAGCTGATTTGCAACTTCTTTATTTTCTTCTAAAAAGTAATTAACCTGTTCATATACAACATTTTCAACAATATTTCTTGCTTCAGGTGTTCCTAATTTACCTTTCGTTTGTCCTTCAAATTGTAAAAGAGATTCTGGAATTTTTACTGAAATGATAGCTGTTAAACCTTCTCTAACATCATTACCTTCTAAATTTTTATCTTTGACCTTTAAAAGTCCATATTTTCTTGCATACTCATTAAAAACTTTTGTAAACCCAGAACGAAACCCAGTTTCATGTGTTCCTCCATCACCAGTTCTGACCAAATTAACAAACGAAATCAGATTTTCTTGATATCCATCAGAAAATTGAAAAGCAACCTCTACTTCTATTAAATTTGATTGATCATCAAAAGAAACTGTTTTATGAAGTGTTTTCTTATCGTAATTCAAATATTCAATGAAAGCTTCTAATCCATTATCATACTGAAAAGAATCATGTTTTCCTGTTCTTTCATCAATCACATTCATCTGTATACCTTTTAAAAGAAAAGCACTTTCTCTTAAACGTTCACAAATTGTTGAATAATTAAATTCTGTTGTTGTAAATATATGTGTACTTGGCTTAAAGTGAATTATTGTTCCAGTACGATTCGTTTTTCCAATTACCTTAAGTGGAGAAATCTTTTTAGCACCATCTTCAAATCTTTGATGATAGATTTTCCCATCACGATAAACAGTAACTTCCAACCATTCACTTAATGCATTCACAACCGAAGATCCGACACCATGTAAACCACCAGAAGTCTTATATCCACCTTCTTCACTGAATTTACCTCCAGCATGCAAAATTGTTAAAATAACTTCGGTTGTTGGTTTTCCAGAAGCATGCATTCCTGTAGGCATACCTCGTCCATGATCTTCTACTTTTATACTATTGTCTTGACCAATTGTTACAGTGATTTCTTTACCAAAACCAGCCAATGCTTCATCTGTTGAATTATCGACAATTTCCCACACAAGATGATGCAATCCACGATAATCTGTTGATCCTATGTACATAGCAGGTCTTTTTCTTACTGCATCTAAACCTTCTAATATTTGTATATCTGATTCGTCATAATGATTTGATTTCACTAATGATTCCTCCTCCCATAACCATTATATTATACCAAAATTTCTTATTTTATGCTAGATTTAATTTCATTTGTTAGTTTCTTCTAAAGTGAAAAGTTAAATTCCACTTTAAATAGGTATAAGTTGAATTTACTTTTACATTTTCTCTTTGGAATTGACTCTTTCACTTCAGAATTTATTATATAGATCTGGAACTGTTTCAATGTAAAAATATCGACTTGCCAAAAAAGGTCAAAGACAAAAAGAGAAGAGCAAAAAACAAAAGAAATCAGCAGACTAATGATTATAAAAAAGGCAGAAACTATGATCAGTATTTGAACTTTATAGCATCTCATCGAGATTACAATATTATTCAAATGGATACTGTTGAAGGTGCAAAGGGTGGAAAACTTCTCCATACTCTGCATAGTGTACATCAGCATTTTTAAATATCCTGTTTTATTCCTTCTAAGGAATCGAAAAATATCAGAATCGTTTTTGAGCTTTATAAAGATAACATAAATGATAATGAATTATTTGAAAGATTTTTTAAAGTTGTTTTAACAGATAATAGTCCTGAATTTTCTGATCTTCTGTTTCTTGAAGAATGAGGTTGCCATGTCTTTTATTGCAATCCAAACAGTTCCGACCAAAAAGGAGCATGTGAGAAAAATCATGAATACATTAGAAGAGTTTTTCAGAAAGGCATGTCATTTGATGGATATAGACAGAATCAAATATGGAAAATGATATCTATTATTAGTTCTATAAAAAGAGAATCACTTAATAATAAAAGCCCATATGAGGTTGTACATTTCATATGGGGAATAAAACTATTGCAGGCATTCAATATATACCAGATTGAGCCTGACGAAGTAAAAATAGATATCAGTTCACTCAAGAAATCAAAATAAAATTTAAAAATAACGAAATACAAAACCGGACGTCAGTTTTACACAAGATTTCCTTTTTATCTATACTTCGCACTTTTAGTATAATTTATCTTGGCCTGATTTTATATATTGATTTTATTTGTAAGACTAAAATCCGCCCATATCCTTGTTTTTAACCGAATTTCAGTTTTAAACCAAACCGGGCGTTACTTTTTTATTTTATCCTATTATATTCATAAAGAATAAAGACATGAAAAAGCTTACTTTTTTCATAAAATGATATACCAGTCTGCTTTTTAAAAGAGTCTTCAGAAATTAAATTTTAAATATCTGAAAGATTGATTTTTCCTATCATTCATGTATAATACTTTACAAGGGAAGTGAAAAAATGAAAATTTTCGTTTATATATTATTAATTATTATGAGTTATTTATATGGTTCTGTTCCTTTTGCTTTGGTAATTGGAAAGTTATTTTATAATACAGATATCAGAAAGAGTGGTTCAGGAAATTTAGGTGGTACAAATGCTGGACGTGTACTAGGTAAAAAAGCGGGAATAGCTGTTATTTTGCTGGATGCTTCAAAATGCTGTATTTCTATTTTAATAGCAAGAAATGTAAGTCTTCATATGGGATTAAATTCTGATATTATCTATCTATGTGCTTTAGCATGTGTAATCGGTCATTGTTATCCTATTTTTGCTCAATTTAAAGGTGGGAAAGCTGTTTCAGTTGCAATTGGATATGCTTTAATGACAAACATTTATGCAGCATTGATTGCTATCGTTATTTTTTTAATAACATTAAAACTTTCTAAATATGTTTCTTTAGCTTCGATATGTGCGTCAAGTTCAATTGCTCTTATTTCACCATTTATAGGATATAGTTTAACAGGTATTATAACAAATATATGTATTGTTGTTATTTTGATTTATAAACATAAAGAGAACATTCAAAGAATCAGAAATAAAACAGAAAACAAAATTAGTTGGATGTAAAAAAAATCGCATAAGCGATTTTTATTTTGCAAAAGACGCATTCATCAAATGAGGCAAATAATGACATTGATTATATGTCAGCAGTTGGTAATCTTCCTGATATTCAATCACTGTTAATGAACATCCCTCAACAACTTTTTGATTAATTTGAATATAGTCTTTTTTATCCATATGTAACATGGTTGCCAACATGACAATGAAATACATACCATGTGTTACAATAAAAATAGAACTTTGAGAATCAAGGTTTTTTAAATCATTAAGAAATCCTTCAACTCTTGCAATCACATCATCATAACTTTCTCCACCAGGAATATATGTAAATTTTTCAGGATGATACCACAAATTGTGATAAATCTCATAATCAGTCTCTAAAATATCTGAGATCTTTCTTCCTTCAAAAACACCAAAATTCATTTCCATTAACCTGTCATCCTGAATGATTTCTTGATTATCAAAAAGCAAAGTCGCAGTATGATAAGCTCTTAAAATAGGACTACTGAAAATATAATCAAAATACATATGAGACTCTTTTATATATTGCTTTAATGCTAAAGCATTCTCAATACCATCTGAATTTAATGGCGAATCACAACGTCCTTGTAATCTTTTTTCTTGATTCCAAACCGTTTTTGAATGTCGTGTTAAATATATCTTCATTATCATAGTAAAAATAAGGGATATTCCCTTATTTATATTGATCATTAATACTTTTCATAATTCTTTTGATTTGAGTCTCATTAGGTTTACGTCCCATTTCCATAAACATTGCACGAATCATTTTTTCATTAATTGGTGGATTCTTCTTTAAATTCTTTTTGAAAAAATAACGCGCCACGAAGAATCCTATAATAAGACCAATAATAAGTCCTATAATACCTTCTAACATTTTTTATTCCTCCATTTCAATTACCACATCATTATAACATAGAATGATTTCATTTGTAAAATCAATTATGCTTTAATCATATAAAAGTTTTGAGAAAATGCCTTCATTATATCAAAAATAACATGATTTTCATGATCTTCTTCAACTTCTATATCAAATTCATTCATTATAATTGAAATTGTTTCTTGAGTGATTGGATTTATGATTCGATGGACACCATGATAGTAAGAATAATCTTCTCTTTGTTGAATATGTTCTAATAATCTTTTTTTGCCATCATTCATAGGCTCAAACAAATGTTCAACTTGTTTTGTCTCAAAATGATTATTTTGTTTTAAATAAAGTAATTCCACAAGACACGGATATGTATAAACAGTTTGTAAGAAAGGATTTTTTAATTTCACAATTTTATAATGCATAATATCACCCATGAATCATCTTATCATAGTAGAAAATGAAAAAATGTCAAAAACGGTCTTAAAGACCGTTTTTTTTAATTTATTTGAATTTTTCTTGCTTATGATATGTTGTATGAAGTAATTCATGAGCTAAATGTGAATTTGGATGTCCCAAAAATTCTTCATATAATTTTTGAATTTGACTGTTTTGATGAGATTTTCTAGCTGGCATTGCACGATCCTCATCATACAATGCTTTAGCACGTGCACTTTTGAAATCAAAACCACTATTTCTAATCAAAGCATTAATATATGATTGTCCTCCACCATTTATGCATCCACCAGGACATCCCATAATTTCAATAAAATGATATTTTGATTTTCCTGCTCTAATATCATCTAAAATTGGCTTTGCAATTGTCATACTATGAGCAACCGCCACATTCACCGTTAAATCACCAACTTGAATGCTTGCTTCCTTCAATCCTCTTTGTCCACGAACTGAATGATATTCAATCGTTTCTAAGTCATCCTGAGTTAAAACATCAACAACTGTACGTAAGGCTGCCTCCATGACACCACCACTAGCTCCAAAAATAACACCAGCACCAGTGTATTCACCAAACATATCTTGATCAAATTCTTCTTCTTTCAGATCGACAAAGTTAACACCGAACATTTTAATGAGTTTTCCAAGCTCTCGTGTTGTTAAAACAGCATCAACATCTTTTATGCCATCCTTTATCATTTCTGATCTTTCTTTTTCTCCCTTTTTAGCAACACAAGGCATAATAGAAACAACATAAATGTTCTTTGGATCAAGATGATGTTGTTTTGCATAATGTGATTTAATCATTGCTCCTAACATCATGTGTGGTGATTTACATGATGAAAGATGATCTAATAAATCTGGATATTCTTTTTCACAGAAGTTAATCCATCCCGGTGAACAAGATGTAATCATTGGCAATTTGCCTCCTTCTTTCACTCGACTGATGAATTCATAACCCTCTTCCATAATTGTTAAATCAGCACCAAAATTAGTATCATAAACCTTATCAAATCCCAACAGTTTCAATGCTGCCACCATTTTACCAGTCACACGCGTTCCAATAGGCATACCAAATTCTTCACCCAAGCTTGCACGAACAGCTGGTGCTGTTTGCACAACAACATGTTTTGTAGGATCATTTAAAGCTTCAATAACATTATGAATTTCTTCTTTCTCTTGTAATGCACCAACTGGGCAAACATTAATACATTGACCACATTGCATACAATTGACATCATTAAAACTCTTATCAAAAACAGGTCCAACCTTTGTTTTAAATCCACGATCCATAAATCCTAAGACACCCAATCCCTGATGCTTCTTACATGCAGCAACACAACGCCCACATAAAATACATTTAGAAGTATTTCTAACAACACCTGGTGAAACTTCATCAAATGTTGGAACAGTTTTTTCACCCTTAAAGGCATCTTCACGAACTCCTAATTCCTGACACAATCTTTGCAATTCACAGTTTGTATTACGAATGCAAGATAAGCAATCCTTAGAGTGATTTGATACAATTAACTCGACAACTCTTCTTCTTGCATCTAAAGCTCGCATTGAATTTGTTTTGACTACCATACCTTCTCTAACAGGATAAACACAAGCAGCACAAAGATTTTTAACACCTTCTACTTCAACTTGACAAACACGACAGGCACCTGTTCCAGTATAGTCCTTCAAATAACATAAAGTAGGAATGTGAATGCCATTTGCTCTAGCAACTTCTAAAATCGTTTTACCTTCATATGCTTCAACCTGACGGTTATTAATTGTTAATTTTATTTTTCCCATTCTTTCCACCTACTTTCTCGTAATGACACCAAAGTGACATGCTTTTAAACAGTTACCACATTTAATACATTTTTCTTGATCAATGTGATAAGGAACTTTACCAAGAATACCATCGATAGCATTTGCTGGACATTGTCTTGCACAAAGACCACATTTACGACATTTATCCTCATCAATTTCATAAGATAATAATGCCTTACAAACGCCAGCAGGACATTTCTTATCTACAATGTGTGCAATATATTCATCTCTAAATTGAGAAATTGTTGATAAAACTGGATTTGGTGCTGATTGTCCTAACCCACATAATGCTGTATCTTTGATTGTTGAAGCAAGAAGTTCAAGTTCGTCCAATGTTTCCATTGTTCCTCTACCTTCGCAAATATCCTCTAGAAGTTCTAACATACGTTTTGTACCAATACGACATGGAGAACATTTACCACATGATTCATCAACAATAAAGTCCATATAGAACCTTGCAACATCAACCATACAATTGTCTTCATCCAAAACAATCATACCACCTGATCCCATCATAGAACCAAGTTTCACAAGCTCATCAAATCCAATAGGTGTATCTAATTGTTTTTCAGTTAAACATCCACCAGATGGACCACCTGTTTGAACAGCCTTAAATTGCTTACGATTTGGACATCCACCACCAATTTCATAAATCACTTCACGTAATGTTGTCCCCATTGGTACTTCAACCAACCCTGTATTTGTAATTTTTCCACCTAAAGCAAAAACTTTTGTTCCAGTTGAAGTCTCTGTTCCAATAGATTTGAACCAGTCTGCTCCATTCATAATAATTTGTGCAACATTCGCATATGTTTCAACATTATTAATAATCGTTGGTTTTCCCCAAACACCCTTATGAGCTGGAAATGGTGGTTTTGGTTTTGGCATTCCTCTTTCACCTTCAATAGACTGAATCAAAGCTGTTTCTTCACCACAAACAAATGCTCCTGCTCCTAAACGAATTTCAAGATCAAAATTAAATCCAGAACCAAAAATATTCTCACCTAATAAACCTAATTCTTTAGCTTGTGCAATCGCATGCTTCAAACGTTCAACAGCGATTGGATATTCAGCACGAATATAAATATATCCATAATTTGCTCCAATTGCATAACCAGCAATTTCCATCGCCTCAATAACACTATGAGGATTTCCTTCAAGAATAGATCGATCCATAAAAGCACCTGGATCTCCTTCATCTGCATTACAGATTACATATTTTTCATTACCAGGTTCATTTAATGCGAATTGCCATTTTAAGCCTGTAGGGAAGCCCCCTCCTCCACGACCTCTTAAGCCACTAGCTTTAATGACATCAACAACTTCTTGTGGTTGCATTTCCGTCAAAACTTTACCTAATGCAAAATATCCATCCTTTGCAATATATTCATGAATGTTCTCTGGATCAATCACACCACAATTGTGTAATGCAATACGTTTTTGTTTTTCATAAAATTTTGTTTTGTTAATATCATGAACTTCATTTGTACTTTCATCTGATTCATTTAACATTAAACGATGTACTGGTCTTCCTTTATAGAAGTGTTCCATAACAATTTCTTTCACATCTTCTACCTTCACTGACTTATAAATAATATTATCAGGATATATAGAAACATTTGGACCAACACCACAAAGACCCAAACAACCAGTACGCAATACACTGACTTCTTTTTCTAATCCCATTGACTTGATTTCAGTTTTAAAAGCGTCAATCAATTCACCAGAATTTCCAATTGTACATCCAGTACCAGCACATACCAAGACTTGAATTCTTTCCATGCTTTATCCCCCTACTTCTTATATTTTCCAACTGTATATTCATCAATCACTTCATCATGCATCAAATGACGCAAAACAATGTCTTTAGCTTTTTTTGCATCTACTAATACATAAGTTGTTTTGTGCTCATCTCTGTCAAAAACTTCAACAATTGGTTCCAGTGTACACATTCCAATACATCCAGTTTGTAAAACTGTCACTGGCAATTTTGCTTTTGCTACCTCTTCTACAATTGCATTTAAAACAGGTCTTGCTCCAGCGGCAATTCCACATGTTGCCATTCCCACAACAACACGATATTTTTGTTCATCATCCATACGCATCGTCATTTTATTTTGGGCAGCCTCTCTAATTTTCTTTAAATCTTCTAATGATTTCATTTTCCTAATCCCTCCTTCATATAATCTTTTAACCACAAGAGAACTTCAGGCTCATTCATTTTAACATCACCTAAAATCTCTTTCATTTCCTTAGTATTCATTTGAAAATCACAATCATCTGTCTTATATTCAAAATAATAATCTATTTTTTCATCGGCTTGAATTAATGTTATTATTGTTTCAATAATATCACCCATCATTGGTGTATCAATATGATTTTTTATAAATTGTGCTTCCAAGCGAGTTCCTTGATTGATTTGTGAATCAATATGAAGATATCCACCCGTTAATTCAGCACTTTGTTTAAATAAAGGAATACCTAATCCTACACGTCGTGTTGTTCTTGTCGTATAAAATGGGTTGCTAACTTGAGTAACCATTGCTTCATCCATTCCTGTACCATTATCCTCAATCACAATATGAATAATATTATTTATCACACTATCAATAATAGTGATTTGAATAGATGAAGCTTTTGCTCTTATGGAATTGTAAGCAATATCTAAAATATTTAAAGCAATCTCATCCATAACGTTTTCTCCATAAATCATAAAACTCTTTTTCGTCTAATTGATGTTTTGGCTCACTGATCATTTCCAAACGATGAGCATCACTACTGATAAACCACATTGTCTCTTGTAAAAAAGGGAACATATTTAATAATTGTTTTTTTTCTTGAGGATTTGTGACTTCAATACCATCGAAATCTAACATTGGATCAATAGTCATCATATTATGCATAATCGAAAATCGTTCACTCAATGCATGTGCCAAAACAGCAATACCTTTAAACTGATGAATATATGCTATAATGTCTTTTAATGACAAGTCTAATGATTTAATAAGCAATCTCGACTCTTTTCCAATGACTTCATCAAATTCATTTAAAATATATTGATGTCCAAAATAATCCTCATCATTTGGTTCCTCTATTAAATATTGGTCTAAAAATTCTTGAATGGAAGATAAATCAGTATTTGGTAAAAAATATCCTAAAACATGAACTTCTTCTCGACTTTGTATTTCTACTCCATAAAGAAATTGAACCTTACCTTCAGCAACAATTGGTAAATAGGGCAATTGCTTCACGGAATTATGGTCTGTAATTGCAATGATGTCTAATCCTTTGATCCATGCCATATTCACAATGTTATGAAGTGTCATATCATCATCACTACAAGGTGATAAGGCAGAATGGATATGTAAGTCATAGTACATTTTATAACCCTGCTTTCATTAATTCTTTTGATAAATCATATGCTGTCAATGAACTATAAAATAATGGTATTCCAAGTTCAGTTGCTTTATCTATTGTGTCTTTTTCCGGATAAACATCTTGTACAAAAACAATTGCTGAAAAATCTACCAATTCAGCTACTGCAACAACATTTAAATGCCTTTGCACAGTTAACCATAATGTTTCTTCTGTTCCATTTCCCATCACAAAACTCAATAAATCACCAATATAAACACCTTTCACTTCTTTTTGCAAAGAAACATCATTAACAAACTTTAAGGGTATATTTTCTACTAACTCTTTTAATATCATTTTTTTTCACCTTTTCTGACACGACAAACATCAATATTGACTTTTCCATCAACTATTCCTTGAGCAAGACTACGACAATTAGCAAAACCACATGCTCCACAATCATATTGTGGTAAACATTCTAAAACTTCATTAACTTGCATAAACCAATCCATTCTTTCCTTCATGGATTTGATTTCATGACTACTAAATTCTCTTTGAATACGATATTCCTGTTCATCTAAAGCAATCATTTCTTCATGATAATGTGTCATCATACTTTCGATGTTATAACATCCCTCAAAAGGATTGGACCATAAATAATAGCCACCTATACACCCTTGATAGCATGCATACATTGCTACTAAATCAACATGTTGAATTCTATCAAATTCTAACAATTCCAATAAGCTTTTTGTTTGATTAAGTCCTTCAACACGAACAACTGATAAGCTTCTATTTCCAAATAAATCTTCAACACTACTTTTCACACCATATTTATTCATTTTCAACACATGTTTATCATTGCTTTTCAATTTATTGATTTTTGGAAACACATGTGAAATTGTCATTGCATAATCAATATTTGAATTTTCATTTCCAAATGGATATTTGGCAAGTGTCATTTTTCCTACACACTCACATAAAGAATATATGCCTACATTTCGACCAACAAGTCTTTGACGTATACGCTTTGCAGCAATTTCAACTGGATAATTATAAGGTAAAATGCGATCATAAAGAGTAGGATATTTCTTTTCAATCAATCTATTAATAGTTGGGCAAAATGATGTCAACCAAATACCTTCTTTTTGATGACTTTCCTCGATTGCTTTTTTATATAAAAAGCCTTCAATATCACTGTATTGAACAACCTCATTAAATCCTAATTTCAAAATAGCTGCACAAATTTTAGAAAATTCATCATACGATTTCATATCAGATAAAAGACTTGTTGGAATTAATGCTACATTATAATCATGTTGATGCATTGTTTCACTCATATGGACATTATCAACTTTTAATATACGTGATGGACATTCTTTAATACAAACATCACAATAAATACATTGTTCTTCATTAATATGAACATAATGATCTACAATAGAAATAGCATCTGTTGGACAGGATTTTAAACATTTGATACATTGTACACATTTTTTTTCAGAATACTTAACAACTGGTTTCATACAAATGTCATTTTCAAGTGAGTTCCTTCACTTGATGATTCTATATGAAATGTCGTTGCACAATTTTTCATGTTATCTAATCCCATTCCAGCGCCAAATCCAAATTCTCTTGCCTTTGGTGAAGCAGTTGACCATCCTGGTGTCATAGCTTTTTCTATATCTGGAATTCCTGGTCCAACATCGTCAAACGAAAGATGAATAATACCATTTTGATCTATTTCAAAAAGTATTGTTCCACCATCAGAATGAATAACCAAATTAATTTCCGCTTCATAACAAGCAATAGAAACACGTTTCAATGTCTTAGGATCTAAACCAAATGCTTTTAGAGTTTTTTTAATATCACGAGAGGCTTGTCCAGCATCTTCGTAATTGTCTTTTTCTACAGTATATTTTTTTTTCATTTTCCTAATCCTTTTTCATAAAGACGTCCACACGTTTCAAACATTGTATATTGTGTTGTAAAAACACTCACATCGCTCATTTTAGCACCCTGAATTAAATGCTCATCTATTGCTTTTCCTCTCACAATCAAAATAGCTGCAAGGTCTAATGTATTGGCAGTGTGAAAAATTTGCATATTTGCAAGTCCTGTAATTAAAAGCTCTGTCTCATCAGCGTCTCTTAGATGACACAAGGCATCTGACATTAAATCACTCCCAAATGCACTTTGAAAATCTATCTCATAGACATGGGGATCACTGACATAAATTTCTTGTCCATCCACAATATCTAAGATATCTCTCAATTTCATGCTGGAGCTTCCTCCTTTTTATAATTTAAAACAAGCATTTTTAAATCTTCTAGTTGCTTTGTGCATCCAAAAACAGTACCATCTACACTAACAACAGGTGCCAATCCACATGCTCCTACACAACGTGTAGCATCAATAGAAAAAACACCATCAGAACTTGTCCCATTAACTGGTGCACCAGTCATTTCTACAAGTAAATCTAAAATTGTTTGTGATCCATTCACATAACATGCTGTTCCTAAACAAACACTAATCACATGTTTTCCTTTTGGTTCAGTTGTAAATTGTGAATAAAAAGTAACAACCCCATAAATCTTAGAAATAGGTTCTTGTAAGACACTGGCCATTCTTTCCATAGCTTCAAAAGGAATATATCCTAATTCATTTTGAATTTCATGAAGCATCAATTTAATAGGTCCTTTTTCATCTTTATGTCTATAAATGACATCATCAATAAAATCTAAGGACTTTTGATTCAATTTTTTCATACTTTCACCTCATCTTTTATTTATATATATTTTATTATAACAAAAATCGCCAAACTATGAAACCGTTTTCGGTTATTTCTTATCAAGACCTCAAACATCTCGCTTAGAAAATTGATAAGAAATTTTTAAAATCAGTATAAAAAGAAAACTGCCCACATTTCTATGAACAGTTTATTATATTACAAAGATAAAAATGTATTCACAACATGATCTATAGTAAATCCATAATTTTCTATAACAACATGTGCTGGTGCACTTTTTCCGTAAGTATTAACAGATAAAACTTTTCCATCTAGACCAACATACTTATACCAGCCAAAGTCACTGCCCATTTCAACAGCTAAACGCTTACGAACATCTTTTGGCAAGATTGATTCCTTATACTCATCAGATTGTGCATCAAATAATTCCATTGATGGCATTGAAACAACACGAACATCACATCCATGTTGGAAAAGTTCTTTCTGAGCATTTATCGCCAATTCAACTTCACTTCCTGTTGCAATAATAATACCATCTAATTGATTTTTTTCTTTTGAAACAATATAAGCTCCATGACAAACATCTTCATAAGAAGCACCTGTTAAATTTGTAACATTCTGTCTTGTTAAAATAAGTGCTGTAGGTTTGTCTGTTGTTTCCATAGCTTTTTTCCATGCTGCACACATCTCAAAAGCATCTGCTGGTCTTAAGACTTGCACATTTACCATTGAACGCATCATTGCAAGTTGTTCAACTGGCTGATGCGTTGGACCATCTTCACCAACTGCAATAGAATCGTGCGATAATGGTAAAATAATAGGTAAATTCATTAAACCGGCCATTCTTAAAGCAGCTTTAAAATAATCACTAAAAACCAAGAAACCTCCAGCTGCAACTTTAACACCTTTGTGTAAAGTCATTCCATTCATGATTGCAACCATTGCAAATTCTCTAATTCCAAAAAACAGATTTCTACCACCATAATCTTCACAACTAAAACGTGATGCAGTTTTAATCACTGTCTTTGTTGAAGAAGCTAAATCAGCAGTTCCCGATAAGAATGTTGCATTTTGACGTGCAATTTCATTGATTGCTTTTTCACTTGTATTACGTGTAGCTTCACTTAATCCTTTTGGAAAATCTTTAATAAATTCATCATAATTGAATGTATATTTATCACTTGCACTATTCTTCAATTCTTGATAAAGATCTGGATAAGAATTTTTATATTCTTTCATCATTCTTTTCCATTTATTGAAAGTTCTCTTTCCTCTTTGATAAACATTTTTTTGAAAATCATCATAAACTTCTTTAGGAACATAGAAATCATCGTGATCAAATCCATAAGATAACTTGGCAGCTTTACCATCTTCTTGACCAAGAGGTGCACCATGAACCTTACTCGTTCCTTGATTTTGAGAACCATAACCAATAATTGTATCAACAATAATTAATGTTGGTTTAAATTTTTCTTTTTTGCCTTTTTTAATTGCTTTTAAAATTGCTTCAATATCATTCCCATCTTGAACACAAATGACTTGCCAGTTCATTGCCTCAAAACGCTTTTTCACATCTTCACTAAATGAATAATCTAAAGGTCCATCCAATGTGACATGATTAGAATCGTATAAAACAACCAGTTTTCCTAAAGAAAGATGTCCTGCTAAAGAAGCAGCTTCATATGTTACACCTTCTTGCATATCACCATCACCACATAATACATATGTATAATGATCAATAACATCAAAACCTTCCTGATTATAACGATTTGCTAAAAAACGTTCAGCCATAGCCATACCGATTGCCATTGGAATTCCTTGCCCTAATGGTCCACTTGAAGCATCTACCCCATCTGTGACATAAACTTCTGGATGTCCTGGAGTACGACTATTCCATTGTCTAAATTGTTTTAAATCGTCCATCGATAATTGAAATCCAGACAAATGAAGTAAACTATATAACAATGAAGACGCATGTCCACTTGCAAGAACAAAACGATCCCTATTAAACCAATCAGATTCTTTTGGAAATATCTTCAATTCCTTCGTAAATAAAGTATATAAAGCTGGTGCAGATCCTAAAACCATCCCCGGATGCCCTGAATTTGCTTTATTAATCATATCAATTCCCAAAGATCTAATTGTTGCGATTGATAATTCTGATTGATTCATTTTTTCCTTTTCCTCCTCAAAATACATGTCGTATTATACACGAAAAAAAAGCATTAGAAAACACCTATTTACAAAATTAGTTTAATTTTTTAGATTTTTTTAATTTTTTAGGGGTTACATCATTACCTTTTTCATCTACAATTTTAATATTTTGAAGTTGTTGTTTAAACCCACTTCTAAAAGCCTTGATATATTCTTGACGTAACTTTTGTTGTCTCACCTTTTCTTCCTCAGTAAGACCTATCGTTTTGCTTTTATGAGCAAGTGCATTGATTTCCTTAATCATCTCATCTGTAATCTTTGCCATAATATCCTCCATATAAAAAGCCTAAGAGTTTTTTAGATATTATCCCTGGTCTGTACAGGTGGGTATCTTGTGTTCGATTTTAGGATTCCTATTCAAGATAGGCCTTCAACACCATCGACCAACAGTCAGATTCCCTTATCTATCGTGTAGGAAATACATATATCTCTTAGGCCACCCTCATTATAACATAAATTCAAAAGTTGTAAACCTACTTTGAGGTAACAATAAATGAACTCGTATATTCTAAATGAAATAATTTTTTCAAACCTTCAATATCATCAATTGTTAATGAAGAAATACAATCAATAAAGTCAAAAACCATAATACCTTCAAAATAATAACGGCTAAACATATTAGCTATACTTTCTGGACTATTAAACATACCAATTAACATTCCAATGTTCTTCTTTTTGACACGTTCAAAATCTTTTTCTAAAATTTGATATGAAGAAAAATGTTCAATTAAATTGAAAACTTCATCGCGTAATCGTTCAGGCTGAAAACTATCTCCTCCAATTTGTAAAAATGCATAATCTCTTTCTTGAGTAAAGTTAGCACTAAAGCTATCATTAATGAAACCCAAACGAGTCCATTCTTCAAATAATAATGAACTCTTTGAAAAGAGTAAATCTAAAAGTAAATTCATGCTTAATTCTCTTTTTAATTTATCATGAGGCTCTGTAAGCCTATCATTTATTTTCATGGAAACAATAACTTTTGGCATAACCACGTCCATCATTAATGATTCTGATTTTTTATCAATATCTTTTGGTTCATCAATACATGCTCTTTTTATCTCCATCTTCTGTGCAAAATGTTTCTTTTCCTGATTATTACGTATCATTTCCATAGTCTTTACAGGTTCAATATTTCCAACTACAAATAACATCATATTACTAGGATGATAAAAAGTGTGATAACATTTTTCTAATGTTTCTTTATCAATCATAGATACAGTCTCCACAGTTCCAGCTATATCAATCTTCACAGGATGTTGCTGATAGAGATTTTGAATACTACCAAAATAACAGCGCCAATCTGGATCATCATCATACATGCCAATTTCCTGATTAATAATTCCTTTTTCTTTTTGGACATTCTCATCCGTTAAATAGATGTCCTGTACAAAATCCAATAACAACTCTATACATTGTTGTTCATGAGAAGTTGTACTAAATAAATAGGCTGTCCTTGAAGAAGATGTAAATGCATTCGTTTGTGCTCCTAAAGTCGCAAATTGTTCACTTGCATCACCATTTGGCATTTCAAACATTTTATGCTCTAAAAAATGAGCAATACCATCAGGAACCCTTATCATTTTATCTTCACCAATAGGAACAAATGTTGTATCTATAGAACCAAAACGTGTTGAAAACAACCCATAAGTTTTAGAAAATCCTTTTCTGGGCAACAAATAAACTTTCAATCCATTTGACATTTCTTCATAATATAAAGTTTCTTGCAGTGTTTGATAGTTAATCTTTTCCATGAAAATCCTTTCCTGTCAAAAAGAAAATTGTATCAAGTTGAATGTGAGATGCCACTTCAATGATTTCTTTTCTACTGACATTTAATAATTTCTCAATGTATTCTTCATTTGTTTCTTGCTTGTGTGTTATATCTCTGTTATATGCAAGAGCTATCATACTTCCAGCATCATCTGTTGTTTTACGTAAAGCATTTTGCAACATGATCTTAGCCAAAGACATTTGTTCATCAGTGAATTGTCCATTTTGAATAGCTTTTAATTCCTGTTGAATTAAATCTATTGTTTTTTGATAGTCATTAGCTTCAATACCCGCATTGACAATCATGATACCATTGAAAGCATCATAACTCGATGACACATAATAACATAGACTGTTTTCTTCTCTGACAACCTGAAAAAGTCGTGATTGTGAAAATCCTCCAAATAAAGCATTAAAAACTGTCATCGCATAGTGATTTGAAGACGTAAAATCACAGCAAATTGAATAACCCATATTTAATTTAGATTGTGTGATATCCTGTTTTTCAATAACTTCTCTCAAATCTTCATGTGATGAAGAAAAAGTATAAGCAGAGGAATAATCGTTTTGATGATGTGGAAATGCTAAATATTTAGCAAACAAAGATACAACATCCTCTTGAATATCTCCAACGATATAAAGATGTTTTTCATCTTCTTGTATACATTTTTGAAAATATTCGTATAATTCATGAGAAGTGATATGTTCAATATCTTCTTCATAACCTGTGCTTGAAATACCAAGAATCTGATTATGACCCATGTACTCAAAAAGTTTATCTAGTGAATAAGAAAATTTGTCATCTTTATTCACTTGTAATCTTTCTTTTAATTCTTTTTTCTTCAATTCAACAATAGTTTCATCAAAACCTGTTTTCTTAATCAAAGGTTCATAAAAAAGAGCATGTAGTAATTGAATCTGTTTTTCCAATAACTTTTCAGGAGTTGGAAGATAGAGTTCATTGACAAAACTCGTATGCACATTGATAATTTGAGATTTTCCCTTAGTTGAAATATTCGCTGAGAGTCTTGCTCCATAATTCTCATCAAGATAAGATGACAATTCTTGTGTTGATGGATATTGTTCAGTTGCTGCAACTAAGACAAATGTCAAAAGTGTTCGTAAAGTTGTCGTTTCTCTTTTTAAAGGGCTTTGCAAACGCAACGAAATTTGAGTTGTTTTAAATTTCTTGGTAGGGATAAGATGTAAAGTATATCCCTGCATTTGATATACTGTTTTCATAAATCCTCCTTTTTAACATATATTACTATTATACTCATTTTCTTACAAAATAAAACAAAAAAGACAAGGACAAAGTCCAAGTCTCATTTAGCGTTTTCCTTTATCAAAAGGTTCTCCTTCAGCACGAGGAGCAGCAGAATTTTTAGAAACAAATGCCAAAACAATTAATGTGGCTATGTATGGAATAATTTTATAAACAACTGATGGAATTCCTAAATTCAACAAGAAAGGAATTGCATTAGATGTGGCAGCAATTGTTTTCATAAATCCAAAAAACAAAGCTGCAAAGAAAATTTTAAATGGTTTCCATTGACCAAAAATCAAAACAGCTAATGCTAAGAAACCATATCCAGCTACTGTTGCATTGAAAATCGTACTCGTTGGAATGACCAAAATCAATCCACCTAGACCTGCCAATAAACCAGAAATCAAAACCCCCGCGTAACGCATCTTGTAAACACTGATTCCCGCACTATCTGCAGCTTGTGGCAATTCACCACAGGCTCTTAATCTTAAACCAAATTTTGTTTTATAAATCAAAATATATGATATAAATAAAATAATAATTCCTAAGAACGTTGTCATATATGTATTTTGGAAAAACATAGGGCCTATAAAAGGAATGCTTCCTAAAACAGGAATATGGTCAATTCTAAACAAATTTTCAAAAGAAATTTGTTGTGTACCAAGCACTAATCTCCCAAAAAATATGCAAAACGCAGGAGCAAATGTGTTTAAAGCAGTTCCGCTAATTGTTTGATCAGCTTTCATATGGATTGCTGCAAAAGCATGAAGCAATGAGAATAACATTCCCGTTCCTCCAGCAATCAACAAAGCCACAATCAAATTAAGTTGGGGAGGTAAAAGATTTCCAAAAACATGCAAATAGGAAACACCAAACAAAGCACCAATTAACATAATTCCTTCTAAAGCAATATTAATCACACCACTTCGCTCAGAAAATAGTCCTGCTAAAGCCACGATAAGTAAAGGAATTGAGAATGTCCATGTTTGTTGAATGACAAAATAGAATAAATCCATTATTCATCACCTTCCTTTGTTTCAATTTTTTTAATATTCTTTGATTTTCTTTGCCCCAACCAAATCTTAATCATCAATGATAAAGCAGAACAATAGATTATTGCAGAAACAATAATATCCACAATTTCAGGAATGAATCCGAATTGTTGCATTAAATTTCCACCAACAGTCAAATAAGAAATAAAGATACCAGAAAAGAATATTCCAATAGGATTAGACAACCCAAGTAAAGCAACAGGAATTCCATTAAATCCCTCAGGTGCCAAAACTTCGACAATGCTAATAAATTTACCAGATCCAGCCAAATAAACAAGTCCACCACCTAAACCAGCAAGTGCTCCAGCAATAACCATCGCTAAAACAATGTTTTTCTTTTCATTGATACCAGCATATTTAGCAGCTTCAGCGTTAAAACCACAAGCCTTCATTTCATATCCAAATTTTGTTTTATTTAAAATGACATAAATCAAGATAACCATAATAATAGCAATAAAAATTCCTGCATTTAATGTCGAACCAGTAAAAATTTTATCCAAACCTAATTTTGGAATAACAGCAGATGAAGCAACAGGTAAAGATTGAGATCTCAAACTATCAAAAACTGTTTCTTTCACAAGATAGTTTACCAAATACATACCAATATAATTCATCATAATTGAAGAAATAACTTCATTAACATTTAAATAAGCTTTCATTAAACCAGGAACAACTGCCCATAAACCACCAACAATAAAAGCTCCAATTAAAGCAACAATCCAATGCAATCCTGATGGTAAAAAAGTCCAATAAACACCAATATATACTGCAGCAAATGCCCCCACAATAAATTGACCTGGTGTCCCAATATTGAATAATCCAGTCTTAAAAGCAAAACCAACAGAAAGCCCAGTCATGATAATAGGAACAGCGTAAAATAGAACACGTCCAATACCAGTCATTCCTAGTTTTAAAGGACCAACAATTAAATTCAAGAAACCATCAAGAGCTTGAGAAGGATTTGTTAATAAAATGATAATAAGTCCAAAAACCAATCCAATAACAATGGCTATACAAGAAGAAATAAAACTACTAAAGCCCTCACTTTTTAAAATTTTTTTCATTTGATATCCTCCTTCTTAGATCCTGCCATATATAATCCCAATTCTTGAATCGTTGTTTGTTGAGGATCCAATTCTGCCACAATTTCACCTTCATAAATCACAAGAATACGATCAGCAAGATTCATGACTTCATCAAGTTCTAAAGATATCAACAAAATTGCTCGACCTTCATCTCTTTCCTTAATCAACTCTGTATGTATAAACTCAATCGCTCCAACATCCAGTCCACGTGTTGGTTGTACAGCAATCAGCAACTGAGGATCATTGTCAATTTCTCGAGCAATAATGGCTTTTTGTTGATTTCCTCCAGACATACTACGCGTAATTGTTTGAGAACCTTGCCCACTTCTTACATCAAATTTCTCGATTAATTGATCAGAATATTCTGTTATTTTGGCATAATCCAAAAATCCATGATGATTAAATCGTTCCTTAAAATATGATTTTAAAGCAATATTATATGAAAGAGGATAATCTAAAATCAAACCATGACGATGTCTATCCTCAGGAATATGTCCCAAACCAACCATATTTCTCTTAAAAATAGAAGCCTTTGTAATGTCTTGCCCATCTAACATAATTGTTCCATCTTTGACAGGCATCAATCCAGATAAGGCATAAACAAGCTCTGATTGTCCATTTCCATCAATTCCAGCAATACAAACAATTTCTCCCTTTTTCACTTGAAAACTAATATCATTGACAACATCTTTATGATCCTTTTTCCCTACTCTCAAATGTTTGACATCAAGAATAACATCAGTTGGTTTTGCTTTTTCTTTCTTAACATTAAAATTAACTTTGCGTCCTACCATCATTTCTGACATTTCTTCTTTAGATGTTGTTTTGACATCAATTGTCCCTATGTATTTTCCTTTTCTTAAAACGCTACATCTATCAGCAACAGCTTTAATTTCGTTTAATTTATGAGTAATAAAAAGAATAGATTTTCCTTCAGCAGATAGATTTTTCATAATTCCCATAAGTTCATTAATTTCTTGTGGTGTTAAAACAGCTGTAGGTTCATCAAAAATTAAAACATCATTATCTCTATATAACATTTTTAAGATTTCAACTCTTTGTTGCATACCGACAGTAATTTCACTTGTAATTGCATCACAATCAACATTTAAATGGTATTTTTGACTTAAAGCATTGACTTTCTTTCTTGCTGCATCCATTGTCAATAATCCATTCTTAGTATCTTCAGCACCTAAAATAATATTTTCTAAAACAGTAAAATTATGAACAAGCTTAAAATGTTGATGAACCATTCCAATTCCTAAACGATTTGCATCATTTGGATCCTTAATAGATACTTCCTGCCCATTCATTTTAATGATACCCTTTTCAGGTTGATACATCCCAAATAGGACACTCATCAAAGTTGATTTTCCAGCACCATTTTCACCTAATAAGGCATGAATTTCTCCTTTTTTTAATTGTAAGGTAATATCATCATTCGCTATGATTCCTGGAAATTCTTTTGTGATATGACACATCTCAATAACATATTCCATCCAATCTCCTCCTTGATTATTATTATAACGTGTCTTTGAAGAAATAGAAATATTTTTTTAGAAAAATATGAAAAAGAAGGTTCTATTTTCATAAAACCTTCATTATTTTATACTATTTTACTAATTTAACATTTACATGAGTTACTGGGACATCAGTAGCTGTCTTAGCACCAGTATTGTCAAGAATGCTAATTTCACCATCTACAATTTTCTTATAAAGTGCATCATATTCTTCTTTTGTAAATTTTTTAAATCTAGAAGTTTCCATTGGTAAACCTGTTGCTTCATCTTTAGCACTTAAAACTAAATCCTTTCCACCTTGGAAAGTTCCATCATCAATAGCTTTTAATTGAACTTGAACAGAATGTGCAAGTTGCTTATATGCAGAAGTTAAAACATATTCACCCTCACCATTTTGATCAACATCAACACCAATTACCAAACCATTATTTTGTTGTGCAGCAGCACTAATTGATGCAAAGATACCTCCACCACAAGAGAAGATAATTTCTGTACCAGATTTATACCAAGAAGCAGCTTCTGTTTGAATGGCAGGATCAGGAATAAATGAATCAGTGTATTTATATTGTAATTCAATTGTAATACCTAATTCTTTAGCAGCATCATTAGCTCCTTGAATATATCCATATCCAAAATTAATAACAGCAGGCACTGCTTGTCCACCCATGAATCCTAATTTAGTATAACCTTCTTTAACAGCAGCATATCCAGCTAAATATCCAGATTCTTGTTCAGCATATTTAATACTTACTGTATTTTCAGCAGTTTTGAATTCTTGATATAGACCATCCTTATTTGGAACACCATCAATAAGAATAAACTTCACATCAGGGTATGTTGTTTGCTTTTCAAAAATTGATGCTTCAAATAAATAACCAGGAGTCACAACAACATTTGCTTTATAATCGTTAACAGCTTGATCTATAGCTTCATTATAAGCTTGAGTTGTCCCATCAGTTGGTTTTATGTACTCAGTTCTAGCGCCAGTTTCTTTTCCATACGCTTCAATACCTTCCCATGTTCCTTGATTAAATGATTTGTCCTCAATTGTTCCTTTGTCGGTAATCATGACAATTGTTTTTTTGGCATTATCGCCAGTATCTGTTTTATCGTCATTGCCACTACTACCACATCCAACTAACATCATAGATAATGCTAATAAAGATGCCAATACTTTTTTCATATTCAGTTTTCCTCCTTTATTATTATACTCATATCTTATCATTATTTTCTTCAAAAGAAAAGAGAGATTCCTATTATCCTCTAAAAAATAACATTTTTCTCTCCTTATAAATCTTCCTCATGATATTGACGAATAAAAACTTCTCTCGGTTTACTGCCAAGTTGTGGCCCAATGACTCCTTCTTCTTCTAAACGATCAATAATACGTGCTGCTTTGTTGTATCCAATTCTAAACTTTCGTTGCAATAAAGATGTACTTGCTTTTTGAGCCTGAATAACAAATTCTCGACACATTTCATATTCTTCATCTTCTTCATCATAATCATCACCATGTCCTGATGAACCAGAAGAAAGAGTTTTTGCATTCAAATATTTTTCATCATAAGAAGCTTCTTGTTGTTGTGAAACATAATGCACAATCGCAGCAACCTCATCATCAGACACAAAGCAGCCTTGAACACGTGTCGGTGAAGAAGAGCCCATTGGTGAAAAAAGCATGTCTCCTTTACCTAATAGTTTTTCTGCTCCTGATGTATCCAGTATTGTTCTTGAATCAATGCTAGAAGACACAGCAAATGCAATACGTGAAGGAATATTGGCTTTAATGACTCCAGTAATAATATCTGTAGAAGGTCGTTGTGTAGCAACGATCAAATGGATACCAGCTGCACGAGCCATTTGAGAAATACGCATAATACAATCCTCAACATCTTTACTAGCCACCATCATCAAATCAGCAACCTCGTCTAAGATCACAACATGATATGATAACACTTCCTTATGTTCTGATTCTTCATGATTATGATTAAAATCTTTCACAAATTCATTATATCCTTTTATATTTCTAGCGTTCACACTCGCAAACAAATCATAACGACGTTCCATTTCTGCAACAACTTCATGCAAAACAGCTGCTGCCTTTTTAGGGTCTGTGACAACAGGTGATAATAAATGTGGTACTCCATTGTAGACAGAAAGTTCAACTTTCTTGGGATCAACAAGAATTAAACGAACTTCATTAGGTTTGGCTCTCATAAGGATAGAAGTAATAATTGTATTCACACAAACAGATTTTCCAGAACCAGTAGCACCTGCAATTAACAAATGTGGCATTTTATCTAATTCAGCATAGATTGGTTGTCCTGAGACATCCTTTCCTAATGCTACCACTAATTTATTATTTATAAATTTTTTATTTGTTGATAATGTCTTATAAACATCTTTAAAAGCAACCATTGAAGCAGACTGATTAGGGACTTCAATGCCTACATATGGTTTTCCAGGAATAGGTGCTTCAATACGTATATCAGCTGTTGCTAAGGCAAGTTTAATGTCATCTTGTAATTGTAAGATTTTATTCACACGTGTTCCTGTCTCAAGTTTTAATTCATATTTTGTGATAGTTGGACCAATAAAGGCGTTTTCCACTGTTGCATTCACGCCAAACTGTTTCAAAACTGTAGTTAAACGTGCAGCATTTTTATTAGCTGACTGACGTTCTTTAGAAGCATTATTTGTTGATTTTGTTGATAATAATGTCAATGGTGGCAATTGATAATTTTCTGAGACTTTTGGTGTAATTGTCATTGGTTCTTCTACAACAACTTTTTTTTCATCTTTCTCCACTGAAGAACTCATCTCTTTAATTTGCAAATTGAGTTGTTTATCATCAAACTCAAACGCACTTGTAATTTGAGGATCAAGAGGCTTTTCTGCGACAACAGGATCATCAAAAACCTCATCAGGAAAAATAACAATATCCTCATCTTTATTCAAGAAATCAAAGAAATGAGATTTCTTTTTTAAAATAATTGTTTGAACCTGTGAATCATCTTCAATGTCATTTGATTCTTTTTTATTTTTCACCTTTTTTGACTTCTTTCTATTTTGCTTTTGATATTTTAAATAGAGTTTGCTTAACAAAAGAGCACTACCTATCATTATAATAACAATTGCCAAAATCATTGCTCCTAATTGATCAAATAAAGCACTAAAACACCCATAAAGAATATGTCCTAAAAAACCGCCTTTATGAAAAACCTTTGCCTGTAAATATGTATTCACAACACCTAATCCTTTGATTGTAGGATCACTGGGAATAGTTGCCAATGTCATTCCACCTATAAAAATAAGATAAATGCCCAACGCTTCAGGACCATTAAAATCAGGCAATTTAGCCTTATATATAACATAAAAACAAACAAGCATCAATGCTGCATAGATGACACCATACAAATTTCCAACTAAAAAAGCACACGACTGATGAAGAGCTTGACCAATTAAACCAAGTCTTGATGCAGCAATCACAACAACAAACAAAATCAATAATGTGATAATTCTTAATCTTAGTGTTTCTTCTATTAATTCTTGTTTAGATTTCTTTGAACGTTTTGTTTTTGCCATGAGATCACCCTCTTTCGCTTATCACATTATAACAAAATAATTCTTTGTTGAAAAGAAAAAGCAAGATTTCACTTGCTTATATTTCTACAACCACTCCAATAAAAACAGGTTTTTTACCAGTTTCTTTTATAATATACTTCATTGATTGATCTTTCATTTGAGCCCTTATTTCCGCAATTTCCATCAGTGGATGAGTTTTTAATTGACTTACAATGTGTTCACAAATATCAATCACATTCTTAATCACATATTCTGAATCCTTTAAATAAACAAAACCTCTCGTCTGACAATCTGTTTGAGCAATAATATCCTTCGTATCACGAGAAATTGTTAAACCAACAATCACAACACCATCATTAGCTAATTGAATACGATCATCAATAACCTTTTCACCAACATCACCAATACCAATTCCATCAATCATAACATCCTCAATTTCAAAAATATCACGATTTGGTTCTAGCAATCCTTTTTTAAAAGTAATACGTTCACCATTGTCCATAATAATAATATGATGATTATCTATACCCATTTCACAAGCAATATGCATATTCGCAACAAAATGTTGATATTCTCCTTTTATTGGAATAAAATATTTTGGTTTAAAAATCTGAATAATGACTTTGATATCTTCTTCTGAAGCATGCATTGAAAACAAATCTTTATTTTTTAATAAATGAACATGAGCATCTGTTTTATACAAACCATTATGTGCTTTATTGGCAATTTTTTCAGTTCCTGGTAAAACTGGTGAAGCAACTACAAAAGTATCACCTTTTCTCAATTTTAACAATTCGTCTCCACCATCAATAATATCACATATATCATGATAAATACGTCTAGGACTTCCACTTAATAAAATAACATAGTTACTATCATATTGAGGTTGTCCAATATATTCTTTTTTTCCCAATAAATGCTCAGGAATATCAATGATTGCCTCTTTTGATTTTTTTCCAATACGCAACAAACTATTTGTATTATCATATTTATCGCGTCCATAAAAAACAATCTGACGCTTATACTTCTTTGTTAATTCTACAATTTCCTTTGTTCTAAAAACATTCTGTGCATAACTTGAAATAATAATTCTTTCGTTACTATCCTCGAAAATACGATCAATACGTGTTGTTAATTTGTGATGTGGAGAAGTATACCCTTCATGTTTAGCACCAGAAGATTCAACGAGTAAAGCCAAGACTCCTTTCTTCCCAATCTCCATCATCTTTTGTATATCACATCTAAAACCAGCAGGCGCTCCAAAATCAATAATAAATTCTCCACTGTAAACCAAATAGCCTTGATCTGTCCATAAAGCAACACCCACACTTCCTGGAATTGAATGAGTTACTGGAAAGAATTCTACAGGAACTCCTGCAATATCAAGAGAGGCATTTCTTTTGACTCTTTCTAATTGCAAATGAATTTTCACATGATTATGTCTTTGATAACGCTCAATCATTTGTTCAATTAAATCTGCTGTTAAATTTGGTGCATAAACAGGTGCTTGTATGGTTTGTAATAAATAAGGTAAGGCCGCCATTGCATCATCATGAGCATGCGTAATAATAATAGCAACAATGTGATCTGCTCTTTCTTCTAAATATGTAAAACTAGGAATGATGACATCAACACCTAGTTTATCTGAATCAGGAAAACGAAAACCTGAATCTATTATAAAAATCTTATCATTGATTTCAAAACAATACATACTTTTTCCCATTTCAGCTTGACCACCCATGGGAATAAATTTAATTACATCGCTTTTCATCTTTTCATCCTTTCTCTTTTTATCTTCTTTTTTATAAACATTATACATTTCTTTCATTCTTGTGTATAGCCCTTTTGAAAATTTATAATATCATATTTTATAACGTGCTTCAAATGCTTTTCTTGTATTTTTCAATTAATGGTGCCAGTTTGATTTCTGACTCTTCACTAATTGGCGTTAAAGGAGAGCGCAAGATATTTTGAATATACCCTAATTGACTTAAGATATACTTAATTGGTGCGGGAGAAGGTTCAATAAAAACATATTCACTAATCAATTTTAAATAGCGGTCATCAAAAATATTTTCATGACGACATATTTCTTCGATTAAAGGATAATCCAAATGACTTGATACTGAAATAATGCCATCTGCTCTTTGTTTCAAACCTTCTAATAAAAGATGATCATCACCTACATAGACTTTAAATTGTGGTAATGTCTCTTTGATCTGATGAATTTCTTCTAATGGTCCGCATTGCTTCATTCCAATAATATTTTTATGCTTATTGGCTAATCGAATGACTGTTGAAACTTCAATAGCAACACCACAACGACTTGGAATATTATAAATCATAATCTTTTTCTTGGTTGATGAAGCAATAAGATCAAAATGTTTAAAAATTCCATTTTGACTTGGCTTGATATAATAAGGGACAATAACCAAATAAGCATAAATTCTTGGATTATCTTTATACATGTCAATATGACGAATCACCTGTGAAGTACTATTTGAACATATTCCTACAATAATACGGATTTGAGGATATTTTTCTAAAATATTCTCAACCAATAATCTTCTTTCATCTAATTTTAAAGTTGAAGTTTCACCTGTTGTTCCACACAATACAAAGTTTTTATTTCCTTCTTCAATTAATTTATCCATAATACGATATAATCCTGGATAATCAATTGTTTGATCTTGATTAAATGGTGTAATTAAAGCCGTAAAAATTTCTTTCATATTAAACCTCCTTATATCCTAACATTACAGGCTGATATTGTTCATGTTGCAAAGCTTTTTCAATTGTTTCTTTCACCTTTGTTTTACAAGCAATCATACTGTTTGGTTTATTACGATAATCATCCTGATACATCGGAACAACATAATAGTTCTTTTTACTCATTAATGATATCAAGCTTTGTCCACTTTGAGATAATATATCATTTGAATAGACTCCTAAAACAATAGGAACATTATTGCGTAATGATGACTTCACAAGCATTGTAACAACATTGTCATTAATTCCATAACACAGTTTATTTAAAGTTGAAGCATCACATGGATAAACCAAAACAACATCCAATTTTTTCATTGGTCCATAGACTTCTGCTTCTTGAATCGTTAAATGTGCTTTTTTATGAATTTCTTCAAAAATCAGTTTCTTTAATTCATCACTAGAATGAAACCTCGTATCCATTGTATTCACATGAGGCGTTAAAAAGACCTCAATCTCATAATCATCTTTCAAATTCTTTAAAACATACAGCATATCGTCCATACTACAAAATGAACCTGTCAAACATAAACCTAATTTAAGCATCTTCCAGCATCCTTTCAATTTCATCAGCAATCATTTTTCCTGCATATCCATAAGCATATTTACAAGGAATGGAAGGTAATATTTGACTATTCATTCCATGTGATAGAGCATAATGATGATCTATACCATATGGATAAGAAGCAATATCAACAATCATTATACCTTTTTTAGCATTTTTCAACTCATTCTCTTGAATAATGAGTGCTGGTACAGTATTGATAAGAATATCAATATCACTCAATTCAATATCGTCAATATACATATATTTTGCACCCATTTTTTCAATGTCTTGTTGTAATTCATGACGACGTACAGCAACTTTAACATCAGCCTTCATTGCTAATAAATATTCAATAATTGGTTTAGCACAATGACCAAATCCTAAAATACAAATTCGACTCTGATAAAGCGGATATCGACGATGCATAATCAAATAAGAAATAAGTCCTTCTGCAGTTAAAATACTATTCTTCTCAATAAAGTCCTCCCTTTCTAATAAAGCCACATAAATCAAATGATATTGTCGAGATATTTCGGCTAAATGTTGATTATAAATGAGTGTGACTATTATACAGTTTTTCTTTAATTGCATAAATTGTTTTTCATCTATTGTCATTGTATCCAGATGTGTAACTAACCTATTTTTACAATCTATTCCCTTAGCTCCCAAATAAATCACATCAGCATAACGCATATCTTTCAACTCATCACTCACATAATAGCCACGATATAACATTTCTTCTGATAATTCCAAGGAACGCATATCATCATGATTGATATATATTAACACATTATCCACCTCACTATTAGATTATGTCAAAATACCCAAAATGTGAAAAGAAGACAAATTAATGTCTTCTTTCTTTCACAAGAGTATCAATTGTAATAATAAAATCAGTTAATGAGGGAATCATAGACTGAATACCTTCTTGAATCATCGTATCTTCATCATCTATTTTCCAATTTTCAAAATCAACAATATAGACCATCTTTAAACAAAAACGATATTCATATTGATTTTTTCCTACATAAGAAAACAGAAAAAATTTAACTTCATATTCACTCAATTTTTCATACTCAAAATTCACATAAACTTCATTTTCCTGAAGAAAAGGATTCATCACCTGAAGACTCATAGCATCTAATTTTGTTTTCATAAATTTACCTCCTTAACTTTATATACAAATTTTTTCATAATTTTTCTTTTTATTTTTCAAAAAAAGTATATAATTTTTTTGGAGGTTATTTATGTTTTACATTCTAATATGTTTTATAACAATTTTTTATGCTTCACGAGTGGATTTAATGTATGAAAATTTAACAGGGGCATTAATGCTTTCAAATTATCACAATTATATTATTCTTCATATTATTTTATGTGCCGTTTTTTTTGCATACAAAACAAATGTCCTCTATCAGCTATTACCTATTTCAACAAAGTCATATACAATAATTATCAAATGTTCTGCTATTATGATGATTCTTGGAGCTTTTTTTCCATATACTCTCAATGGACAAGATATATTCTCTCAATTACATGTTTATTGTACTATGATTCCATGTCTTTCCTTTTTAATTTTATTATTTATTTATAATAGACTTCTTTCCTTATATTTTCCAAGTATTTATCAAAAGGTTCATTTGTTTTATGATTGCTCTCTACAAGTGCTTGGTATTCTGATTGTTGTTTTGACAAGAGTAAATGGCTATATAGAAATCTTATTTTTTCTCATTGTATGTTATGATTTGTTTCTAATAGAAAATCATTTCAAGAAAATTTCATAAATTATTTTTAACTGACGCGTCAAATTCTTAATAAATTATGGAAAGATTTCCATAATTTCATTTATAAAAAGTAAATAAAAAACCTTGGCTATCCAAGGTTCATTTTCAATGGCGTCCACGGAGGGATTCGAACCCCCGACCGCACGCTTAGAAGGCGTGTGCTCTATCCAGCTGAGCTACGTAGACATCTGTTTTTCAACTGCTTATATATAATATCATAAGCAAGCTAGTGTTGCAAGTCTTTTTTTATATAATTTTTCAAAACAGCAAGAAAACTCAATTCTCTTCTTTGCTATTAAAAATTGAATTGAGTTTGACAATAGTGAAAAGAAGATTCTCTAATATATATTTGATTTAAATAAAATGAAAACTTCTTAAAATAGATAACCATAAAGTTAAGGAAAAGCCACTCATAAGTGTTGTCATCATAATAACACTTGAACTTAAGACTCCTTCATAGCCCATATTTTTTGCCATAACAAAACAACTCACTGTTGTCGCTGAGCCTAACATAACCAAAATAGCAATCAATTGCTCATGATGAAATCCAAGGCATATGGCAATTGGTAAAAAAAGAATACAAAATCCAAATAATTTCATAAAAGATGCTACAAAAGTTATTTTCATTTTAGCAACTGCTTTTGTAATATCAAAAGTTGCTCCCATTGCAATTAATCCCATAGGTGTTGCCATTGCACTCATACTTGACACAGTTTTATCAAGAACAACTGGCATAGGAAGTTCTAACAAGGACCATAATAGTCCAGCAATAATACCAATAATAATAGGATTTGTGATAATACCAAAAAGTGTCTTTTTAATTTTTGATTGATTTAAACCTCTTTCTTGGCAACCAAAAAATGATAGAACAGCGACTGCCATCACATTATATAAGGGAACACTCCCTATAATCATTAATGGTGTCATTGTAGATGTTCCATAAATATTTTGAATTAATGCAATTCCCAATAAGGCAGCACTACTACGATACGACGCTTGAATAAATTCTCCTCTCAAGTTTCTTTCTTGTAAAAAGCAAGATATCGCAAAAGCAATCATAATACTTAATAATGTTGCTATAAAGCAAAAACCAACAAAGCGAATATCCCAAACTTCCACAAAATCCACTGTTGCTAAATCTTTAAACAGTAATAAGGGTAAAGGAATTAAAAAAACAAATTTATTCATTTTCGAAGCAAATATATCATCAATCCACCCTATTTTTTTAAAAAGTATACCCAGAACCATCATCATAAAAATTGGTACTGTTGCATTCAAACTAAAAATCAAGCTTTCCATAGTTTTCTCCCTACTTTCTCAATTTAACCTCAAATATACTACAAATACATTAGATTTTCTATATAAAATAAAAATGTTTCATAAAAAAGACATAAATTCGTGTATAATAAAACTATACAAATGAAACTCATGAGGAGGTTGACTTATATGGAAATTTATGAACAATCTATAGATGAAACAATTCAAACCTTACAAACTGATCCAATCAAGGGTTTAAATCAATCAGTGATTGTAGAAAGAAGGAAGCAATATGGTGAAAACAAATTACAAGAAGCTCCTAAGAAAACAAGTTTACAAAAATTTCTAGATCAGTTTAAAGATGCAATGATAGTGATTTTGTTAGTTGCTGCAACTGTCTCTTTTGGTCTTGCCATACAGGAACATGATATATCAGCTTTTTTTGAGCCTTTGCTCATTTTACTTATTGTTATCTTAAATGCTATTATGGGTGTCATTCAAGAAAATAAGGCTGAACGTTCACTAGAAGCATTAATGTCTTTATCTTCTCCACATGCAAGAGTCATTCGTGATGGACAAGAACAAGTCATTGAAGCTAAAGAATTGGTTGTTGGCGATCTTATTCATTTAGAAGCTGGTGATTTTGTACCAGCAGATGCAAGATTGATACGTTCATCAAGTTTAAAATCAGAAGAATCTGCATTAACTGGTGAATCTGTACCTGTTGAGAAAAATGCTGATGCAAAAGTTGATAACCAAGCTCCAATTGGCGATCGTTTAAACATGGTTTATTCTGGATGCAGTATCACATATGGAACAGCTTATGCCCTTATTAGTGCTACTGGAATGAACACTGAAATGGGAAAAATCGCAGGACTTCTCAATAATGAAGTAGACACACAAACTCCACTGCAAGAAAAATTAGCTGAACTTGGTCAAAAACTTGGTATCATGGCTATTGTTGTTTGCGCAATTATTTTTGTCATCGGAATCATCGATGGGATTCCTCTCATAGAAATTTTTATGACATCTGTTTCACTTGCCGTTTCAGCCATTCCAGAAGGTTTACCTGTTATTGTCACTATTGTTCTTTCTTTAGGTGTTGGTAAAATGGCTAAATGCAATGCTATTGTTAAAAAATTGCCGGCAGTAGAAACACTAGGAAGTACAAGTGTGATTTGTTCTGATAAAACAGGAACATTAACGCAGAATAAAATGACTCTAGTTAAAATTTTTTCTGAATATAGTCAAAATCTTGAAGATGTCAGTGAGCATAATTCACAAGAAGCTATAGAATTACTCAAATATGGAACTTTATGTTCTAATGGATTAGTTACAATGAATGATAGTCAAGAGATGCATATTGGTGATCCAACTGAAACAAGTATTATTGCAGCCGCCATAAAAAATGGCATCAGTATTGATAATCTCCATCGAGATTACCCACGATTAGGAGAATTACCTTTTGATTCAGATAGAAAACTAATGTCTGTTATTGTACAAATTCATGATCAATATATAGTTATTACAAAAGGAGCTTGTGATGAACTCATGAAACGTTGTCAAAAAGGGAATCTTCAACAAGCAATTCAAATGACAGAGCAATTAAGCCAACAAGCTCTAAGAGTTATTGCGATTGCTTATAAAAAGATTGACAAGCTTCCTGATACATTGTCAAGTGATGATTTAGAAAATCAATTAACATTTATGGGTTTGGTTGGAATGATTGATCCTCCTCGCGAAGAAGCAAAAGTTGCCGTAGCAACATGTTTAAAGGCAGGTATCAAGCCAGTCATGATTACTGGAGATCACATTATAACAGCAAGTGCAATTGCCAAACAATTAGGAATTATGCAAGATGGTGATTTAGCTGTGACAGGACAGGAATTATCACAAATGAGTGATGAAGACTTAAATAACAAAATCCAAAATATATCAGTTTATGCTCGTGTCTCACCTGAGGATAAAATTAGAGTTGTCAAGGCTTGGCAAAAGAAAGATGCAATTGTCTCAATGACAGGTGATGGTGTTAATGATGCTCCAGCATTAAAAGCCAGTGATATTGGCTGTGCTATGGGAATTACAGGAACAGATGTTGCTAAAGGAGCAGCTGATTTGACATTAATGGATGATAATTTTGCAACAATTGTTGAAGCTGTGAAAGAAGGAAGAGGTATTTATCAAAATATTAAGAAAACTGTTGGATTTTTATTAGGAACAAATATTGGAGAAGTTCTTGTTGTTTTTACTGCAATGCTTTTCTTTAAACAGTCACCTTTACTTTCTATGCAACTGCTATGGATTAATCTTGTTACAGATAGCTTACCAGCTATTGCTTTGGGAATGGAGGCTATTGATGATGATGTGATGAATGATAAACCACGTCCTAAAAATGAAAGTATATTTGCTCATGGATTAGGTCTAAGAATTGCTTTACAGGGAATATTATTTGGCTGTTTAGCTTTATTTGCTTTCTATTATGGTCAAACAACGCAAAATACAATTGAGGCAGGAAGGACACTATGTTTTATGACACTTTCTTTATCGCAAGTTTTCCAAGCTTTTAATATGCGCTCTCATAAATCTCTATTAAAGATTGGTATTTTCAGTAATAGCACACTGAATAAAGCTGCACTGATCTCTTTTATTCTTGTTTTGGCAGTTTTATTTATTCCACCACTTTCTATGATTTTTGGTCTTGCTAAACTGCCAGTATCACTTTATATATTAGGATTAGGATTGAGTTTATCGCCTATTGTCATTATTGAAATTTTAAAAGCTGTTAAAATGATTCGTTAAAAAAAATAAGCTATAAATCATACATATTATGATGATTTATAGCTTATTTTAAGACTTTGAATTCACAATCAACAACTTCATGACCTTGAACCGTCACAACCGCATAACATTTTTGACTGCCTCCACGAGGTAAAGTTGTCGAACCTGGATTAATAAAAGTATATGGTCCATCTTGAATATACATTGGCATATGGGTATGACCACATAAAAGCAAACGACATTCATGACGTATTAAAGCATCCTTCATTGCCAATTCTCGATTAAAATATCCAAATCGATGTCCATGAACAATCAAAACAGGAACATCTTCAACCTGCAATATAGCTTCTTGAGGTAAATCAAGATACCAGTCGTTATTTCCCTTCACACAAATATATCCAGATAAAAGCTCCTTGTGAGAAGCTTCACTATCTCCACAATGAATATAATAATCAGCATGAGGTTCTAAATTCTTTACCACATTTAACATTTCATCTAAGCCGTGATTGTCTGACATCACAACAATTTTTTTCATAATTTGATCACCAGAGATATTATATCAAAGGTCCTTGTTTTTTACCACTTTTATTTTCATTTATTGAAAACTTATTCAATATTCATCATTTCTGCCATAAATATATTCCCTTTTGCCTCACTTTTCGTATGGACATATTCCATTATAAAACAATCTATATTCTCACATAATTATATTCAATTTGTGATGACTCTTGACTCCTTACATCCTCATCATTGATTTTAATTTTTACATCATTCACATTATCTAAAGTACACAAAGATAGAACAATTAAATCTTCTAGTGTCTTGTCAATCCTTTCATTATCTAATAAAATATTTGAATCAAGCTCTATTGTAAGCACACCATTTTCCAATGAAGTATTTAAAAGATGAATTTTATTTTCAACAAAACTTAAAATTGTTTGAACCTGCTTATTTAAAGCTTCATTTTCATCAATTCTAATCGTTGTAGGTACATAATAAGAATATTGATGAATCGTTTTTTCATGATAAGCCATAACAGGTATTGTTTGATGCAAAAATGTAGATGTTTCTTCAAAATTATTCAATCCTAAATCATGTGTTAATGAAGATAAAGGAATTTGACTATTCGGTAAATTAGAAATATCCTCTCCCTCAATTTGAAGACGAAGTTGTTGAATATCTTTATCATCTGTCATTGTATAAGTCATAGCCTCAATTATTTGTAAATCATTATGATTTGCATACAATTCATCATTAAAATTCAAAGTTAAAACATGCTCATTTAATTCTGCTGACAAGACTTCTAAATTCTCACTAAACACAGGATATAATCCATAACTTAAGAGCTCTTGAGATTTCATTAAATCAATTCTGTTTTTGACATCCATTTCTAAATCAACTGAACTATGAAAATTAATTGAAATAGGTATCAAATCACCCTCACTATCTTGAAAAACAACAGTTCTTAAATAAACATCCTCATTTTTCTCATCTTTTTTTTCATCCTTTAAATAAACATAAGAAACAAATGTTAAACAAATCAGCAATAATGATATTACCCCTATTCTCTTTTTCATAGAAACCACCTCAATATACTATATGAACTCTAAAATAAAAAAATGCATATCAATTTGATATACATTTAATCATGATTTTCTTGAGCATGATATTCTTCTAAAGTCATTTGAGAATTATATAAAAATAGAGATAACGAATTTCCAACATAGCGATAAATATGTGCATCATAACTATGATTTGTGATAGAAGCTTTCCCTTTAGGGTATCGTAAAATAAAACCATATTCATGGGCATGTTTCTCTAACCACTGAGAAATATCTGTTTGAGCAAAAGTTTCATATGGAGTCTGTGTCTTTGACACATTAATAGTTAAACCCAACTGACATTCATTGTATCCCCTTTGATCCTCTTCTAATTCCTGTGCACTAACATACGCTTTTCTTAAAATAAAACCATCATACTCATTGCTTAAATCTTGATACATTTTTACCAAAGCATGATAAGCATCACTTTGTAAATACATTGCATAACTTACACGAGGAATATCCTGCGTTAATAATAAATCATTTGGTTCATATTCTCCAATAAAATGTGTTTCATTCACTAATGTTGAAAGCTGATAAGGATTATAAACAATTGTTGTTCCCAAAGCCAACTCTGTTGTTAACAATTGAGACAAAGTCTCCTTTGAATAAGCCAATGTCAACATATGTATTGTTTCTTCAATTTCTTGAAAATCAGTAATACCCAAAAGTTTTAATGACTGAATATATTGATCCGCATCTAAAACATAAGAAGAATCATTATGATCATATAAAGTTTTTAAATCATTATAGATATTAATATACTCAAAATTAAACTTTTCCTCATTTAAAAAATCCGATTCTAAAGACGAATCAATTAAAATTTGAGCATAATCAAAAGCATCATCTTTATACAAATACTCTAAGCGTGTTGCTAAACTATTACCAATATTTAAAATATCACTTGTTTTTTTATAATGCTTTGAATCTTTTAAATAGTTGTAATATTGATAATTTTGCAAATGAAAATCATCTTTATCAATATAATCAATAAAAAGATCTATAGAAATCTGATTGTCTATTAGATAAGTCTGTTCAGACTTATCTAAATATTTCTCAATTAAAACACGATTATCATTATTAATCCCATTAACACGATAAAATTTGTCAAATTTTAAATTCACAACATAAAAAGAGCAACCAAAAAGAATAGTAATCAACAAAAATAAATATCCTGTTTTCATTTTCATAAAATCACCCTTTCTTGTCCATTATAATACATCTTACAAGCTTTTTAAAGAAAAAAGATTTGTCCTTCGCTTTATGGAAAGACAAACCTTTTCTATAATTCAATTTCCTTCATTTTAATCAATTCTAAAACAGCCTGAATACGGGATTCAACCCCTAATTTTTGAATAACATTTGAAATATGATTGCGAACAGTTTTTTCACTGATACATAAAGCTTCAGCAATCTGTTTTGTTGATTGATTTAAAGTCAGTAACGTAAAAATTTCTTTCTCTCTTTTGGTTAATAAGGAATGCATGACAACCCTCCCTTATTAATATATGAAGAAAATCAATCAGTGTGCTCGTCTTGATGCAAAGATTGGTATAATTCTATAGCCACTTTTTCAGGTAAAAGTTCTTTCAATTCTTCTATATCAGCTTCTTTCATCTTTTTAACACTTTTAAAATGATTCAGTAATTGTTTTTTGCGTTTTGGACCGATTCCCTCAACATTATCTAATAATGATGTAAATAGAGAACGAGAACGCACATTTTTATGAAAACTAATAGCATAACGATGAACCTCGTCTTGCATACGTGTTAATAGGAAAAATAATTCACTTTTAGGATGAATAGGAATTGGTTTTCCTTCATCATCTAAAAGTACAGCTGTAGAATGTTTATCATCCTTGGCAAGACCACAAACTTTAATTGGCATAGATAAAGCATCAATGACTTCTTTAGCAACATGAATCTGTCCTAGACCACCATCAACAATAATCAAATCAGGAGGTGTTAAACCTTCCATTAAAACACGATAATATCGACGATAAATGACTTCTCTCATACTTCCATAATCGTCAGGACCATCTACTGTTTTTATTTTAAATTTACGATAGTCTTTTTTAGATGGGACACCATCCTTAAAACAGACCATGCCTGCAACAGCATAAGCTCCTTGAATATTGGAGTTGTCAAATAATTCAATCGTATGTGGTGTTTTAATTTGGAGAAGTTCACCAAGCTGTTTCATAGCACCAACAGTTGCTGCCTCATTTTTTTCAACTAATTTGAATTTCTTTTCAAGAGATTCTTTGGCATTATCAACCGCCATTTTCACAAGTGAAAACTTATTTCCTTTTTGTGGTTTTAAAATTTTGCAATCTAAGATTTCTTTCAATAGTGCATCATCAACATCTTGAGGTAACAAAATTTCTTTAGGCAGTGTATTATTTTGATAAAATGTGACAATAAATTGTTGTAAATCATCTTGTATACTATCGCCAATTGGAACCAAATTTAAATCACGAGATAATAGTTTACCATTACGCATAAAAAACAACTGAATACTTAAATAACCATGATCAACATAGTACCCTAAAATATCACGATCAATGTGATCATTAAACTGAACATGTTGTTTTGCTGTTACATATTGAATATGAGAAATCAAATCACGATATTCTTTAGCCTGTTCAAAATTCAATTCATCACTGGCTTTCATCATTTTTTCAGTTAATTCATTCACTTTTTCTTTAATATCACCATTTAATAATTTGACGATAGACTTTTTGATATCTATATAAGCTTTGGGATCAACATCTTGAATACATGGAGCAAGACACTGATTGAGAGAATAATAAAGACAAGGTTTCTTTGGAATATGATTACACTTCCTTAAAGGATAAAGACGATTCAATAACTTGTATGTATCTCTTGCTGCTGTCGCATCAGGAAAAGGCCCAAAATGTTTGGATTTTTTTTGAGTAGCATTACGAACTATCTTCAAACGAGGATGTTCCTCATTGGTCATTTGAATATATGGATAATATGTATTATCCATAAACATGATATTGTATTGTGGTGTATAATCTTTAATTAAATTTATTTCTAACAATAAAGCTTCTTTTTCACTGTGAGTCACTATATATTCAAAATCAGCTATTTCACTCACAAGTTTTGTTGTCTTATAATCATGAACTCCAACAAAATAAGAATGCACCCTGTTTTTCAACTTTTTTGCTTTTCCTACATAAATAATAGTTCCCTCTTCATTTTTCATTAAATAACAGCCGGGTGATAGAGGTAATAAAGAGAGTTTATTTTTAATAAGATCATTCATCATTCAAAATAAACCAATGTTGCACCTAATCCACCCTCATTAGGTCCACCATCACGATAAGAGATAACATTTTTGTTTTTGTCCAGCATTTTACGAATCCCCTTTCTTAGTGCACCTGTTCCCATACCATGCACAATTCTTACATGAGGATATCCCATAATCAAAGCATCATCAAGAAATTTATCAACCAGCAGCATTGCTTCCTCATAACGTTTCCCAATTACGTTGATTTCATATGATCCCGTTTTCTTTACTGATTTCTTCACTGTCATCCTTTTGACTTCCCTTACTTTTGTCTGTGGATGCAAATATTCTACTTCGTCTTCATGTAATTTTACATTCAAACCAGATAAAGAAACCATAATCATATGATTTTTTAAAACTTCAATAATATCTCCCTCTCTGTTCATTTTTATGACTTTAACACGATCCCCTACACTTAATGCATGTTGCTGTTTTATTGATATTTCTTCATTCTTGAATATCATCGCATCTAAATCATGCTTTGCTTGTATAATTTCGTGTTGCTTTAATGAAGAACTTTTTATGGTTTCAACAACCAAATCAATATTTTCTTTAGCATCTCTCAACAGCTGATTAGCTTCATCTTTTGCTTTCTGAATATAATTTTCTTTTTGCTTTTCTAACTGATTCAATTGATGTTGATACTGTTTAAACAATTTTTGATTTTTTAAAATATTTTCATTTAATTCTTCTTCCTTTAAAAGAAGTTGTTCTTCTTTTTTAACAAGTTCCTCCATTAATTTTTCATGCTCACTCATAGCATCTTTCTTAAGCTTTTGTGCTTGTGCAATAATATCATCATCCAATCCAAGTAATTGAGCAATCTCAATAGCATAAGATTGTCCAATACTATCAAGTTTTAAATGATATGTCGGTTTCATATGCTCCAAATCAAAAGATACTGAGGCTAATAAGATTTGTGAATGCTCTTTAGCAAAAGTCTTCAACTGTCCATAATGTGTTGATGCTAAAACAAAAGCGCCAATATCCAAAAAACGTGTCAACATTGCTTGAGCTAAACTTGCCCCCTCTTGAGGATCAGTTCCAGATCCAATTTCATCTAACAAAACCAAACTGTGAGCACTTGCCGACTTTAAGATATACACTAATTTCATCATATGACTAGAAAAAGTTGATAAAGATTGCTCAATTGATTGTTCATCTCCCAAATCAGCAAAAATTTGATCAAATAAAGGAACTACTGCCTCTAAACAAGGAACTGGCAAACCACATAAAGCCATAAATGATAATAATCCTGCTGTTTTCAAAGTCACTGTTTTTCCCCCAGTATTGCTTCCACTAATCAATAACATATGATGTTCTTTTAAAACAATATTATTAGCAACAACTCTTTTTTCATCAATCAAAGGATGTCTTGCTTCTTTCAGTATCAATTGCTGACCATCTGCATCAATGACAGGAATACAGCAATGATGAAGATCCCCATATTGTGCTTTTGCAAATATAAAATCCAGTTCCTCTAATATTTCTAAATTAAAATGAAAATGAATATAATAGTTCTTGACTATTTGTGATAAAGCATAAAGAATACGATTGACTTCTTCTTTTTCAGCTATTTGTACTTCATTCAATTCATTATTCATCATAACAACAGCTTCTGGTTCAATATATATTGTTTGCCCAGTTGTACTTTGTGCATGAATTAATCCATGCAATTGATTCTTATAGTGGCTTTTAACAGGCAAAACAAGACGATCATTTTTTGTCGTCATTTGGTCTATTGATAACATATCTTTAGATTCCTTAACCAAAGTTTCCATCTTAGAACGAATTTGAAATTGAATAGATTGTATTTTCTTTCGCAAAGAATACAAACGTTCACTCGCATGATCGCTCACTTGACCATCCGGTAATATACATCTTCTCAATTCATTCAATAAACCATCATGTCCTACCAAACCGTGAGTCATTTCCAATAATAAAGGAATATTTACTTCACTAGCAAAAATATAATTCTGAACATGCATTATACATTCTAGATGAGTCATGATTCGATAAAGTTCTTCACCTAATAATGTTCCATCACGCTTAGCTTTTTCCAAAATTATCGAAATATCACTCAAGCCTCCAAGTGGCATGCGTCCTTGATGAGAAATCAATTGCATAGCCTCATGAACTTTCATGAGATCAACTTGAAGATCTTCTAAATCGTTATAAATTTTTAATTGTTCAATTTTTTGTTTTCCCAAAGATGAAGCACAAAAACTTTGTATTTGTTGCTGGATCTCATCCATTTCTAAAATTTCATATATTGTTTTCATTATTTATCACTCACATTTATTTTTGATATAATATGGTCTAATTGAGTTTCTACATAACCAGAATCTCGTAAAATATCTTCTAATTTTTGTAATTGATGAGAAGATAACGCGACATCATGATGTTCTAATTGGGTTTCAACATAAGTTTGAAATACATTCATAAATTGTTCATCATCAATCAAATTCATATCTCTTGCTGTTAACATGAGTTTCACAAGTACATCAGTATCTTGAGATGATGTCTCATGAAAAGTTTCTAAGCCAGAAATTGTTTCACTTAATTGATTCGCAACATCTGGAACAATTTGAATCACATATTTTGTAAGAAATGTTTTTTGAATATTTTCTGTACCATGATCATAAAAAGGAATAACAACAAATACTAAACAAAGATATGAAATAATGATTCCTTCGATAACTGAAAAAAGAATACCCAAAAGTTTATCTGTTAAAGTTGTTATTGTAAAAGAGTCCGACAAGCCCTTCAATAAAGGTTTTATTGCAAGACCTAATATTTTTTTTATAATTGTGAAAACAACTAATAAAATCACAAAAATCATGATTTGATTCATCATATGTCCAATCATGGTTGTTAAAGCATCAGTGGATTCATAGGGATAAATTATCCATAATGATGAGACAGGTCGCATGAAAAAATAAGATAAAAAAATCACAACAAAGGTTCCCACAATATCATACAAACGTGTAATAAAACCTTTAATATATCCAAATATAGCCATTATTGTAAGAAATAAGACAAATATAATATCATAAATATGAAAATTCATCACATCATCCTCCTTATAAACTAAGATATTATAACATTTGAAATTTATCCTGTCAAAATTAACAAAAATATGTTAAAATAATATAGAGGTGATTATCGTGGAGCCAATTATACTGAAAGTAGAAGATAGTACGTTGGAGAAAATGAAAAAATTTTATGACAGCCAAATGGTTCCCGTTGATGACAAAGACCTTTTATTTAAAGCGCATGCAATCGGTTGTGATATTATTGCTAGAATGGATGGAACGATTGAATTACATGGACAAAATGCTATGCAAGAAGCAAAACACTGGTCAAAAAAAATTGCTAAGGAGTTAGCTAACTTGACAACAAGTAATGATGTTTATCCTTATCATCATATTGGAACTGCTGAAACGGGATCAGCAGATTATTTGGGTCCAATTTGTTTTGTATCATGCTATGTGACAGAAGAAAATGTCAAATTTTTAAAAAGTCTGGAAATTAAAGACCTATCATCTCTATCCAACCAAGATATTGTGAATTATGCAAAAATGATTAAAGATCGTTTAATTTATAGTTTATTAATTTTGGATAATTCACATTATAATAAGATGGTTCAAGAAGGCTTAAATCAAGCAAATATTAAAGCTAAACTCTATAACCAAGCCACAGTCAATATCATGCAAAAAGTGAAACAAAATGTAAAGGTGAAAGTGATCAACCAGTTTGTTTCTCCAAAAACTTATTTTAACTATCTTAAAAATGAAGTAATTGTTGTGAAAGACTTTATGTTTGAAACAAAAGCAGAGGAAAAATATATGGCTGTCTTAGCAGCAGAAATTCTTTCTCGATATGCTTATTTGCAATATTATGCTAATATGACAAAAAGTTTAAAAATGAATTTATGTAGAGGAACAAGTTCAACAGTCGATACAATTGCTGCAAAGATTGCGTCAAAATATGGTGAGAGTATGCTTAGAAAAGTTGTCAAACTTAATTTCACAAACACAAAAAGAGTTAAAGCTTTGTTAGAGGATTTGTAAACGAGAAAGAATGGATGAATTTCCATTCTTTTTTTCTATCCAAAAAGAGCTCAAGCTCTTATTTTATTTCAATATGAAAAGCTTCCATTTTTGTATATTTGACATGGGCAGCATCTAACATACGTTTTGCCGCTTTATCGCTTGGTGTATCATTATATTTGTCATCTTCATATATAATTTCTTGTATTCCGCTTTGAATAATAGCCTTCACACATTCATGACATGGAAATAATGATACGTAAATACGACATCCTTGCAGTTTCTGAATACTGTTTAAAATAGCATTTAATTCTGCATGAACAACATAAGCATATTTTGTATCATACATATTTCCTTCTCTATTATCCCAAGGAAAATCATTATCTTCACAACCCCATGGTAATCCATTATAACCAACTCCCACAATTTTATTTTCGGGTGTGACAATACATGCACCAACTTGTGTATTAGGGTCTTTAGAGCGGAAGGCAGACAATTTCGCAACTCCCATAAAATATTGATCCCAACTAATTACTTTAGACATAAAATTCCTCCTACTCCATTTCTCTTCTTAATTCTTTTAATTTTTCTTGAAAAAATTCAGGCAATTCACTTTCAAAATATAAACTTTCTTGTGTTCTTGGATGAACAAATCCTAAAACTTTAGCATGTAAAAATTGACCATATGTTATATCATCTCGTTTCAAGCCATATTGCGGATCGCCATAAACAGGGTAACCAATATATTGCATATGAACACGAATCTGATGTGTTCGCCCAGTTTCCAAACGACATTCTACTAAAGACATCTCTTTAAAACGCTCAATAACCTTAAAATTAGTAATAGCTTCTTTTGCATTGACATCAGTACATGTCATTTTTTGACGATCATGAGGATCGCGACCTATTGGAGCCTCAATTCGCCCATATTCATGAGGAATTAAACCATGAACCAATGCCCAATAGCGTCGGACAACTGTATGAGCCTGTAATTGCTCACTCAAACTTTGATGTGCCATATCATTTTTAGCAACCATCAATAAACCACTTGTTTCTTTATCGATTCGATGAACAATTCCTGGTCTCATAATACCATTAATACCAGATAAATCATGGCAATGATATAACAAAGCATTCACTAAAGTTCCTGTATAAATACCTGGCGAAGGATGAACAATCATTCCTGTTGGTTTATTAATAACAATCACATCTTGATCTTCGTAGACAACATTCAAAGGAATTTCTTCAGGAAGAATATTTGTATCCTCAACATCAGGAATATACACTTGTATGCAGTCTCCCATTTCACCTTTATAGCTTGACTTAACAACTTTATTATTCACTTGAACATGACCATTTTGAATCAATAATTGAAGTTGAGTACGTGAAAAATCGTGTAACTCCTGTTTCAGAATTTTATCTATACGAATTCCCTTTTGATTTTCATTTATAATGATTTTGAAATTTTCCATGCTTGATACTCCTCTATTCCAACTTCTAAAATAATCAATCCCATTCCAATCACAATCGCCATATCAGCTACATTAAAAATAGGAAAATCATAACCAAAGATAATAAAATCAATAAAATCTCGAACATATCCAAAAGCTATTCTATCTATTAAATTTCCAATCATTCCACTAAAAACCAATACCAAACCGAAGCGTGTAAGTTTTTGATATGATTTTGATTGCATAAAATAATAAATAATACCCACAGTTGCAATTATAGAAACTATAAAAAACAAATTTAATTTTCCTTGAAAAACACCCCATGCTGCTCCAGCATTATGGGTATATCGAAAATAGAAGAAATTATCTATAATCGTGTATCCACTGCCTAATTGTAAATTATGATCAATCATAATCTTTGTAATTTGATCGCCTCCCACAACAATGAAGAGCGTAAGTATGTACAAAAAGATTGTTTTATATGTTAATTCTAGTTTTTTCATTTCTATCACCTCAGTTGTTTCCTATTATAGCAAAAAAATCTTAAAAGCAAAGAAAAAAATATCATTGTATCATGAATACTATTATTTTAAGATTATCATATAACAAAGCAAGATATATTTTATGACTTAATCTATCTATTTAAAAATAGTTATGAAAACCACTCCTCACATTTATAATATTGTTTTTATGAATGGTATCAACTATATCTTGTCATTTTTTTTAAAATCATGTATGATAGAAACGAGGTGATACCATGGAACATGAAGCAATATATGATATTTTAAATCAAGTTGAAAGCATCAGTAATTTAGAAGCAAATGATATTCCAGCACTTGATTTATATATGGATCAGATCATGACACTTTTTGATGTCCATTTGGCCAATAACAAAAGACATCCAGAAGATAAACTTTTAACAAAAACAATGATTAATAACTATTCTAAAGAAGGTTTATTGAAACCTATCAAAGGAAAAAAATATTCTAAAGATCATATTCTTCAAATGCTATTTATATATTCTCTAAAAAATACGATATCAATTCAAGAAATCAAAAAAGTACTTCAGCCCTATCATGATCAAACAGAAAAAATAGAACCTATATACACACATTTTTTAGAAACAAAAAAGGAAATATCACATTATGTAAAAAGAACAACTGAAGATTTTATTGAGAAACATCATTTGCGATTTGATGATCCAGATCAATTAACAATTGCCCTTTTACTCGTCTGTACATTGAGCAATGAATACAAAATGATTGCTGAAAAAATACTCGATACATATTATCAAGAAGATAAATAATCATCTTCTTCAAGGATACCCAGTTGCTTTAAAAGGAATTGTCCATTTGTTGTTTGTGAAATTCCTTTTTTTATTTGATAATCAAAATAAATATGAGAATCTTGATAATATTCATCAAAATGGTAATTGACTATATCACTTTGAATTTGATAACATAATTCCACATCATGAGTTGTTAAAAAAGTCATCATAAAAGGTAAAGAAAGTTTTTGCAATGTGGCTTTTGCACCTGCTAAACGATCTAACGAATTGGTACCTTTAAAAATTTCATCAATCAAGCAAATCATAGGAGCTTGATTTTGAGCGTATGTAATCATCTCTTTAATTCTTAATAATTCTCCATAAAAAGTGGAAATTCCTTCCTCAACATTATCTTTTACACGCATGGACGTCATCATATGCATGAGTGAACATTCCATAGACTCTGCAAAAACATAACCACCAGCATATGCTAAAACAAGATTTAAACCAATCGTTCGCATAAATGTTGTTTTTCCTGACATATTAGAACCTGTAATGATGCAGACAGTTTTTTCCATTTCAAAATCATTGCCTACAGCATTTTCAATAAGGGGGTGCTTAATCTGATGAAAAACAAGTTTTTGTGATTGAGAAATTTCAGGCATGTGTACATTAAATCCATCAACATATAAGACGCATAAACTCATATAGCTTTCCAATTGATAAAGTCCTTCAAACCATTGTTTCATATTCTTTTGATAAAGAGAAGACCATTGCACATATTGATTTCTTACAATAAAATCAAACATTCCTAAAGCATTCAAAACAACATATGCAAAGATATTTTGACGATAATTCACACGACTAGCAATTTTTGATAATGAACTGATTCCCTGAACGGCGTGTCCATCCCGACATATTTTTGCTTGAATAGCCAGGAGTTCTTCACTTTGAAAATGTTCTTTTTCAATGAGATTAAAAATATCTTGAAAACAACTTAAACTTTTTTCTAGTTTCTGAATAGGTTCAAATAATCTTTGATGTTTTGAAAAATAAAATAAAGAAAAGCAAAGTTGTGAAACAGCTCCTATTTCAAAAATAACTCGACTATATGGATTAGCAATCGAAAAAAGAGTTCCAATGGCAGCCATGACCGTTAAAAAAGATACAATAAAAATATAATTTGGCATTTTTTGAAATTGATTTTGCATTGCAATATATTCATCTATCGTCTTTCCACTATGTCTTGGAAGAATTTGACCATAGGTTTGAACTTCTATCATAAATTCCTTGTGTTGTGATAAATCACGAACTGCATTTTGATGTTTTATGACTTCTTGATAAGATGATGGCTCTTGACATAGCATCATCGCTAAATTCTTTTGTCCTTGATCTGTAAAGGCAACATTGATCATTTGAAATAAAGAATGCTGGCCTAATATGTCTAAATCATAAACTTTATAGTTATGATCATCACACCATTGACTTCCATCACAAGAAAATGATGACCATTTATATTGAATACGATCTATATGTTGCTGATAAATATCAGATTTGGCCTGATAATATTGATATTGTTTTTTTAAATCATCATGATATTGAACAAACCATAAGAAAACAACCAAACTTATTCCCGAAAATAAATAAAGAAAAGAGTATTTTCCAAAATATCCCCATAATAGACATCCTAAGCAAATAAACATGAATAAAAATCTGAAAATAGAAATCATATTCATGCGTTTTTTTAACTTATCTCGTTTTTCTAATGTTTGATGGAATTCTATATCAAATTGATGTTTTTCCATAATGAAACCTCCTTTTCTCTTAAGTCTGATAATTAATGAATAAAACAAAGTCATTATTTAAAACGATTGTCAAAGCAGTTCATCTACTGTTTATTAAATGTTCTTTTTCATTGTTTTCATGGATTAGCAGATTTTCTGTCTTTTCTTATTGTACACAAAAATCCATAAAAAGAAAACACGATAATGATCGTGTTACCCTAAAAACATAAAATACAAAAGAACAATGATTCCTAAAACAATGCGATACCAGCCAAAAAATTTGAAATCATGTTTTTTAATATAACTCATTAAAAATTGTATAACTAGAATAGAAACAAGAAATGCAACAAGCATACCAATTCCTAAAATGATAAGTTCATGAGTTGTAAAGACAAAACCAAATTTAACAATTTTTAATAAAGATGCACCAAACATAACTGGAATAGCTAAAAAGAATGTAAACTCTGCAGCAACGGTTCTTGACACGCCCAATAATAACGCTCCGACAATTGTCGCCCCAGAACGTGAAGTCCCAGGAAATATAGCTGCAATCAATTGAAAAATACCAATGAAAAGAGCAGTATTCATACTTAATTCTGATAAAGAATCAATCCGAGAAAGACGCCCTTGATTGTAATTTTCAATAACAATAAAAGCAATACCGAAAACTATCAATGCAATAGCTACTGTCTGGTAGTTGTAAAACATGGCTTCTAATTGTTCATCAAACAAAACACCAACAATTGCTGCAGGAATACAAGCCACCAAAATTTTAATCCAAAGAATGATTTTATCTGTTTTGATATAAGATAAAATACCAGTTCTGCGTAATGGTTGAGAATTATCTTTACGGCCAAATGGAAAAAAATCATTCCAAAATAGAATCACTACAGCGAAAATTGCACCCAATTGTATGACGACCTGAAACATACTGTAAAATTCAGGACTCACATCAAGCTGAATAAATTCATCTAATAGTATCATATGACCAGTACTACTGATTGGTAACCATTCAGTCACACCTTCAACAATTCCAAAAAGAATGGCTTTTAATATTTCAATCATATAAAACCTCCTTATCTATATCCATGCTTTATTACTATATAACAATTCATATCAAAAGTATATGTTTTTTATCAAAAGTTATTTCGCAACATTTGCATTAATTATTTTAAATATTTATCTATAAAAGAAATATATGGTTTTTTCACAACATCTTGAGAATGTTGGAAATACCAATGATATGATTCCCTTAGCCCCTCTTTTAATGATTGAGTTTGTGTCAAATACCTATTTTGTTGAGAAACATCTAAAACATATTCATAATCATGAAAACTGAAATAATCTCTTTGTCGATCATAATGATAGACAAAAACTTCTTCTAACGGTGTTCCTACAATTTCATAACACAATTTAACAAAAGTTCGAATATCAACACTTTCTTGGTTTCCAACATTAAAAATATGTACATCAGGATGTTGATCCAAAATTATTTCAATCATACGACATAAATCTTCTACATAAAAAAATTGTAATTTCATTTCGCCATGACGGGGAATATAAAATTTTCTTTTTTGAAGTGCACATTCAAAAACAAAAGGTTCACGATATATATTTTGCATAGGTCCATATAAATAAGATGGTCTTAGAATGTATGCTTGAGGGTATTTTGAAAGTAGATATTTTTCTGCCGCAATTTTATTTAGACCATATTGTCCCCATATTGTATTGAGGCCAATCTTTTGCGACTCATGGAATGGTTGTTGATTGGTTTCAGGATAGACGGCTGAAGAACTTATAAATATGTAATCTTGAACAAGATTTAATTCATTTAATAAATCCTGAATATCTTTTAGATTATATCCACAAACATCTATTACAGCATCAAAATGATAAGACTTTAAACATCCTTGTAAAGAATGTCTGTCTGCACATATTAAATGAACGCCTTTGACTTGTTTTCTTGTGTTACGATTAAGCACGTAAACCTCATAATTTTTTTCTACAAAATAATGTGCTACGAATTTACTAACAAAAACTGTTCCACCAGTCACTAATATTTTCTTCATCTTACTCTCCTTAAAATACTTTAAAAACGATTTCAAACACAATACTTATGGTTAAAATGGCTAATATGACAATAAACAAAAGTGATCTTTCAAGCACAAAAAATTCTTGAGAAAATACAATCAATCCAACAACAATACAAGTTGTACCTTCAATATAGGCATGCTTCTTAATATCTTTTATTCCTTCATAGCAACGCAAAAATGGCATCTTTCCTTTTATGCAGGCATAAAGACCTAATGCAATCAAAACAATCGCTGCAAAATTCTCAATCATTTATTATTTCACCTCGTTTTTTAAACAGACAAGAGATTTTTCTTCTATCCCAATATACTGTGAAATCACAGCACACTTGACCATCAATAAAAAATATATATTTTTCTTTTCCTCACTTAAACTCTCAAAATTGGCCTGCCCTTTAGCAATTATTATGTCTGCTTGATGATAAAGTTTTTGAAACTCTTGACTTGTTCTTTTCAGAACAGTTCCCAAAGAGGAATCTCCATTACTAATAATTGTCGCATATTTATCCATACCTACTGCATAAGCATCTTCCTCAATATTATCGTTAACAACAGGTTGTCCACGAACTGCAAAATAGATTTGCAAATGAGGATTTAATGCCTTGATTCGTTTGATTAATAAAAGGTCTAAACAAATTTCCCCACAATTATCACCCAAATATAGTAATAATTTTGCATGCATAAGTTCATTCATTAATTTATGAACATGATTTATTGTTAGCGTTAATTGATCAATATTTTGAAAATATGTCATGATATCTTCTCCCACATTTTGATGAATAGGATTGAAATCAATAATATTTCCTATAATCGCATATTTAATTGCATCCTCAAAAGAATTTATTCTTTGATCAAAGTCTTGAAGATGTTGAAGGAATAAATCATTGTAATAGTGACGTAAATGATGATATGGATCACAATTACCCACATGTTGAATAACTTCCTGAAATGTTTCTCCAATAATTTCAGGATTTGTTTTTTCAAAATCCATTTGTCCCATATATTGGAAAATACTTTTATAAAGTGTTTCTCTTTGATGTGCATTTGTTATTTCTGCAATTTTTACAATTTGATTAACGAGACAAGGCAAACAATGCTCGTTCATTTTCATTTGACTCACTCCCTTCAGAGAAACAGTTCATAATAATTTAAATAATTTTGAATATGACTAATGTCAATCTTTGTTCTTCATAAAATAACAATAATAATATAATCTATCTATTCAGTTGTTTTTCAAAAAACAAGCCTGATTTCATAATAAATTCTGCAACTCCATTTTCTAATACATTTGAACATATATCATCTGCGTGTTCTTTCACTTTATCAGTTGCATTTCCCATAGCAATACTATGTCCAACAGCATCCATCATTTCAATATCATTCAATCCATCACCAAAAAAATAACTTTTTTCTCTTGAAATGTCTAATGTTGCTAAAACTTCATTCAATGCTGTTGCTTTTGTATATGTAGTTCCATATATTTCTTTGAGATAAAAGTTTTTGTCATCTGCACAAAAAAAGTTTTGACTATCAAGTACAAACTCTAAATAATCTTTTTCATCATGAAAATGAATATGTATTTTAAACAGATCTTCTTGAATTTCATCTAAGTATTTTATATTTTTTACAAAAGAGTCATCTAATAAAAAATTTTGAGCATATTTAACAAATTTTCCATCATCATTCATAACAAATGCATTTTTCTTTCCATAACCCACAAAAGTTAAATTTTTTTGAAGAACCTGTTGAATAATAGGAACAAGTTGTGTGTGATGAATAGGATGAACAGCTAATTCTTGATCTGAAAATAAAATATATGCGCCATCATCAAGAATATATCCATCAAAAGGGAAATCTCTAAATTCTTTTGGTAAATAGCAAAAAGGTCGACCTGAAGCAATCATAATATAATGCCCTGCTTCCTTCAGTGCTAAAAGTGCTTGTTTTGTTGGAGTCGTCATTCTTTTTTGTCCATGAATACAATCAATCAATGTTCCATCTATATCAAATAAAATAATTTTTTTATTCATTTTCTTATTCACATCCTTTTATCTTCGTTTACCAGTATTCTATATTGTCACTTTTGTCATGATAATCCCAGCTATATATTTATGAGTAACTCAAATTTCGATAGGTTCTGTTTTGCATCACAAAAATTTGTGGTGCTTTTCTTTTTTCTTCTCTACATTCTTTGGAACTTCACATTTTTGTGTTTATAATATATATCATTATTCAATGAAATCCTAAAAAAGAAAAATGGACAATTAATCCCCCTGACCAAAGTTTGATTAATTATCATATCCATTAAGAACATTATGATAATAACCAATTTTTTTTAAATTATCAAGAACATATCTCATTTATCTCAAAAATTATATTCCAACTCTGTTTCTTCTATCGATTTCTCCTCTCTTAAATGTCCTTACTTTCGCAAATGCCATTGGTCTTTTCGTGCATATTATAAAAAACATTCTCTTTTCATAATTTTTCCTGCTTTCAAAACATTTTCCTCCGTACCAAAATATGTTCCCCCTCTCTATATCAATCATCACCAACACATTGATGTAATCCTTAATTCCTCATTTTCTCACCTTCATCTGTAAACACAATATACTTATGAAAGTGTCTAAAATTAAGAACTTCTACATATTTTCCCTTTGTATCGTCACTATAATTTCCAAATAGCTCAATTATCCCTATTTGTACGATATTTGCCTTTTTCAAGTATGAAATTTAGACGGTTAAGTGTTCTAAAACATTGCCATCCTATTTCTGTAAACAACCAAATATATCTTTGAATAACATTCTTCTAAACTACAATCGTTCAACAATCTGAAATTTTCATTACTGTTACCTTTTTAGAAAATCGCTAAATTCTTTCAATTCCTTTATTGTATCTTCTGAAAGTCTGTTATATTCTATATCATGAATTGCTCCCTCTAATGTATATAAATGCACAAGACACACATTCGGGTATTTCTGCTTTAATCTAAGAAATGCCTCTTTCGCACCTATATCAATAAGTTCCTCGGAAGATTTAATTCCAACAGAAATGAGCTTTCTTTCCATTTCTGTGCCTATATTCAGCATTGACGTTAATTCTGACATACTTATTCCCAACTTTCTATCTTTGCTTCTTCTCACAAATTCTCATTTATACTATTGAATATCTTTGAAAACATCAATATTTTCATTTATCCCAAAAGGGCAAGCTCCACCAACTGCGTATCCTATCAATTTTTCAACACTATCAGAAGGAATCATTTTTGCTTTTGTATGAAATTTTGCTTTAAATTGACTATTATCTATTTTAGAAGTTCCTGCTGCCACAATTAATATAAGTTCATCATCTACAATAAATGATAATGTTTTTGCAATTTCTTCTTCCTTACAATTTGTTGATTTTTTTGTTTCCTCAACTGTAGCTGATGAAACAAAAAATTCCATAATCTTATTTTCTAATCCAAATTTTTGTAGATATTCTTTTGCTTTTAATAATGACATAATTTACTTCCTAATTTGCTTGTTTCCATAGCATTTTATTATTTTTAAATTCATAACATAATTTATTTTCGTCAGATAAATATGATAGATATGATCTTATTGTACTCCCTACAAGAACATACTGATTTCCATTCATTGTTAAGTTATATTCATCAAAGATATATTTCAATATTTCTTCAAAAGTCATTTCTTTTTCACAAATATTGTATATTTTATTTATAATTTCATTGACTTTATTTCTATTCAGTTCTATTAACGACGAAATATCTCTTGTTGCCTCACAATGAGAAGGAATATATAAACTTCCATTTAAACTACTCAAATAATCTAAAGTATTAAGAAACTCTCTTACATCATATATAAAGAATAAATGATATTTTGTTATTGTTTCTTCACTAAATAAGGAATCTGCTAAAAAATAGATATTATCACTTGTTTTAATTCCTATCATATCAAAGAAATGCCCTTTTAAAGTAAAATATTCTAATCCTTCTGGAAGATTATTTTCTATTGGTTTTACAACTGATTTTTTTGCTAATAAAAACTTATTTCTAATATCTTTAAAGGGGTAACCCCCATATAAAAAAGAAGATTCTAATATAGGAAATTCGGTAAAAGATTTTTCAATATTATAAGCGAATATAGTACAATTAGTTCTATCTTGAATCAACTTGTTTCCTCCAATATGATCTGCATTGGAATGTGTAGTTATAATCCCCTTCACATTCCAACCTTGTTCAACAATAATCTTTAATATCTTTCTTCCTGCATCTTTATCATTCCCTGTGTCTATTAAATAAACATTATTATCATCAATTTTATAAATGCCAATGTTTGTAGCATTTTTTATATAATAAGTTTTTTCTCCAATTTTTACTAATTCCATGAATAAAACCCTCCTTTACAAATTCTCATTTAACTGATAATCCAATGACTTGATTTATTATTTCTTGTAGCACTTTTCTCCCACCTTAAACTTGGAAGTTGTCAAGATCAAGATACTGATTATTACTGCTTAAATAATTTACACCACACATCTCTTATTATGAAATTTGCATAAGATATTGTGTTTTTCGGATCGGAATATTCTTTTACTTTTTCATTCCATTAGAAAGTGCTGTAGAATATGAACCAACATTTGTATATTTCATCATGATCTGTATTTGTAAACACCCACTTTCTCACAGCTTTTGCTGCTTCTTTGGCAAAGCCTCTTCGCCAATACTTTTTATGAATGTGATATCCAATCTCTGGAAGAAGTTCTCCATCGATATTTTGAATGATAATACCACAATCTCTTATAAATTCATTCGTTTCCTTCAAAACAACCGCCCATAATCCAAAACCATACTTATTATAATTATCTATATTCCAAGAAATCCAACCTCTCGTTCGTTCTACATCAAACGGTGCTGGATAATGCTTCATCGTTTCATTATCTGATAAAATCTCATACAATGCATCAAAATATTCCATTGAATGTTCTCTAAGCGATAGCCTTTCTATTTCAATTATTACATTCATAAAATCACTCCTCGTATTTTCAATTGGCAGAAGCCAATACAAAATTGACATTCATGCACCACCAAACAAGTATCATTAAAATGTATAAAACTGAAAATTAATGTTAAGTAGCTAATCATTGTTTGTTAGGCTATTTTTCTCTCTAAAATTTTTATATTTTTAAAGTCAATATTTCCGTATACTCAATACACTTCAATACTCTTATCTACCCAATCTTCAAAAATCTTAGATTTTATGCGGTTATCAGAGCATTTTCATCTCACTGATCTGGAGTTTATAAAGTGTGAAAAAGCCTTATATTTCAAGCATTTTCACACTTTCAATTATGTACTTTAGTCAACAATACTACACTTTCAACATGAAATTATTAGGCTATTCAAAAATTTCATTCCTAATCAATAAAATGCCCTTGTTTATCAACCTTTACGTGATGTTATTACTGCATGTTAAATACGTTTTTCTTGCTAACTGAAAGTAGGCTATTTAGAAAAATTGCCTAAAATAGTCGAATCATCATTTTCTTTTAATGGATCATCAGAATAGCAAAAACTGACGGTAGGTTCGTTTGCAAAATGCTTAAATAAAGTAGGTCTCAATATTTTAGTTTTGTCTGAGTTAAACTCACTTCTTTTCCCACCATTAGGGTTTCTTCTCATTTTATAACAATAAATTTTATTCGGATCTTCTGAATCACTTCTGCTGAGAGAACACACCATCGCTGTTTTTTCTTCATCTGAAACATTAGCAGGTATATTCTTCGGAATTGCTTTTCCCAAACGCTCAGTGAATTGCTTTAAGATATCTCCTAAGTTATCTTGATATTCAATATTAAAATATTGTCTCAATGTTCTTGCATCAATTATAATTCCATTACTGTTGGCTTCAACTTCTAAATCATCATTTAAATCATTGCGTTTCATAAAGTGCATTTTTACTAATGCGTATTGATTTATACGCTTTTCTTCACCAACAAATCTTTTTACGAGTACTATATACTCAACTGATTTATATTTGAAAATGAAGCTACATATCGTCCAATTCTTTTCTACCATGTCATTTTTCAATTCTTTTAGATTACTTAATACCATAAATTCAAAACACCTCACTTCTTTGAACTGTACTTCGTACTCTTTCTTTTCAGTCCATTCTCTATGTTTTCGACATTACTTCTTCTTGATTTTTCTTCCTGAACAGCATCAAATGTTTCTTTTGAAATGATAGCCGGATGAGAATTATTAAGTTTATATATCTGACCTTCTTCGCCACCTACATTAACTACCGCTACCCCAATATACTTTTCATTGTTCAGTATTTCTTCTACAGAACGTTTAGGCCAGTTATCTTTTCCCGTAGGTGATTTTATATTTCTATTTTGAAGTTCCTTAACAATACCTAATATGCTTTTGCCACTTAAATACAAATCAAAAATAAGTTTAACAATTTCTGCCTCTGTTTCGTTTATTACAAGATCACCATTCTCATTTTTATCATAGCCGTAGCACTTTCTACGATAGAACCCTAAGCTACCATTCTTGGCTCTCTGTTTTATTCCCCATTTGATGTTTGCACTGCGTGATTCGCTTTCTGCTTGAGTGCAGACTTCAATAGTAGATATCAAAAGTGAACTACCTACAGTTGCAGTATCAAGTTCTTCCTGCTTAAAAATAATTCGTACCTGTGCTTCCCTCAAGCTATTTATTGCATCAAGCACCTCAACAGTATCTCTACCCAATCTGCTTATGTTCTTTACCACAACTATATCTGTTAACCCGGCTTTGCATTCTTCTATCATCTGATTGAAAGCAGGACGAACAGAGCCTTTTTTAGAAGATGCAATATCTATATGAATATCAACAAGTTTCCAGTTATTATGCTTTGACACAAACTTTGTTAGTCCTGAAATCTGTGCTTTTAAACTATCAAGCTGTTCCATGCTATTTGAACTCACACGTGTATATATAACAACGCACTTCATAGGTTCATTTGTATTTGCTGGTATCACTCTTACCTTGCCCGACATAACTGCACCTCTTTTCTAAATAGACTACTCTTTTTCACTATGAATCAGATATGATTATTAGCCTATTTTATTCTTGATTATCTCCGAAAAAGCAGATAACTATTTTTGTCTATTCGACCTACTTCAATATTCTTATCTACCCAACCTTCAAAATCCATTGATTTTATGCGGGTTTCAAGGCATTCCTTATCTTGCCAAATCAGACTTCATAAAGTGCGAAAAAGCCTTATATTTCAAGCATTTTCACACTTTTAATTCTGTACTTTAGTCAACATTACTACGCACTCAACATGGCACGAGTGGATAAGAAGTACGTCATTTGCCCTATTACTCCGTCCAACTTAATCCACCACTATTTTTAGCGTTGAGGTTGTATGCGGAAACATATCTATGACATACTTGAATAGATCATATCAACAGCCTCAAGCAGGCTCAGGTCACTTGTAATACTTTTTTCAGGAATAAAACCTATATAATCCCTCTCACGCCACCATCTGCGCATTTCCTGTTCACCAAAAGAAAACTTATTGCGTTTCGTTGCGTGCCTTGCCAAAGTTTCTTCAAAAGGAATATCGTAATAATACGCAGATACGTTTTCGCCATATACCGCAACCGCAGTTTCAAAAAGCGGCTTATAGATATCAGAATATAAAATCCCCTCCAAAATGACCGTTTCACTATGCTCTGCGCCATACTGCAACAGGTTTATCATCAAATCGACAGCTTCATTTCCAATTCGGTCTTTTACCCATAGCATTTCTCTTCGAACAATATCCTGCGAAATAACCATTGTATTTCTGCCGAATTTGCGCTGAAGTGCATTTGCTAATGTTGTTTTCCCGCTTCCGGAATTTCCTCGAATAATAATTAGCTTAGCCATAATTTCACTCACCTTTCCGTGACATCAACACAATACTCTCCACATGCGTTGGGTGTAGAATATAGATTCAAGATCTATCAATGATTACTCTAAGCACTTTGTGTCAACGATGTTGTTATAGATACAACTTTTAAACTCTTTTACCAATAAATACTGGTGTTATCTTAGGAACTCCACTATACAAACAGTCCTGCGACAAAAAAATTTTTAATTTTTCTAAACAAATTTCAATGCTATCTGTGCGTTTATTATGGTTATCTAAAAAAATAAGTACAACTTGACCTTTTCTGTTTATGACAGTTTGAATATGTCCATGCATCAATGCGTTTCTCATTCTTGCAATGATATAGTGTTGCAATCTGTTCTCATCTATATTAGTATCTCGTACATATTTCTTAAAAGAGTTCTTATTATATTCAAACATGGAAACATTAACATCTCCATATTTAAGTTTTTCATAATCATCGTCTTCCGTTCTCAACACAAAATTCATCGCCTTAAGATAAGTAAATCCCAAATCAAATGCAAGGTTTGCACTCTCATCCTCTTTTAGTTCCAATATTTTTTTCTCTAACTGCTGTTTATACTTCTCTACTGTACTTACATTAACCTGTACACAATCATGAATGCAACAATATTCATACAACGCTTCATTAAGATTACTTATATGAACCAAAAAATTAGAAAGTTCCGTTTCCAAATCAAGCAATGTTTTTAGCCCATAAATATATTTTTCATAACTATTCAATCTATATTTTTTTGCTAATTTATTATATTTTCGTATGCTTATAATATCTTTTACTTGTATTTCCTTTATATTCAATTTTTCCTTATGCTCTTCTAAGAACACAAACACATTCTGTCCTTCATGAGATATTTGTGCAAATTCACTCATCAAATTCGCATTATATCCATTATAAATTTCCATCTTTTCTTTTTTACATGTTATTTCATAAAAATAAAGATTCCGAGTTATTTCCCTTTTCTCAAAAGAATATCTCGAAAAAAAAGTATTTTTAAACAATATTCCATAACTATAATTGCTAAAAAACACATGAACAAATTTATGCAAAAGAGGCTCAAAAACAATACCAGCATCTTTTCGTACACCTTTATCTTTATTATATAAAAAATAATACAACATTCTCCCATTCTCTTGCTGACAAAAATTTCCATATTGCATATGTGCCATTGCTTTTCGTATTGTATCAATCTGATTCCATGGATTTTTTTTAATCCCTTCTAAAGAATAGAAAAGATATGTGCCATCTATATCTGCACTTATTCTCTCTTTTTTATAATATTCAAGATATGGTTTTAGTTCATCATCTCTATTAATTTTATCCAAAAACTCCTTATAACAATACTTATTTTTATAATAATAATTAAGTTTTTCCTTGTTTAGCAATAACATGCAACTATCTATGAATACTCTAAATCTCCCATAAGCAAATGCATTACGAGTTACTAATTCTTCTGTCTTAAACTTTTCTATCACAGAATTAATATCTATTCCATTTTTATACAATTCCTGATACTCATTTATTAGGATTATATTATTATTCAAATAATTTAGCATATTATTTTTCTCCTAAGTCAACTCAATTTAACAGACACTTACTATTTCACTTATCAACAGATTCATTAATCTTATTTTCTAAACCAACATTTTGTCGATTTGGTGCTTTGGAATCTGGCACTTTGGTGAACTCAATTATGATGCACTACCTTAATCCGTGTGATAATAACCAATTACTTCTTAGCACTTTCCTCTAATTCTAATAAAAACTTATCATAATCGGACATAAAAATTTTATCTTGAACAATACGATATTTCTCAAATTCCGTTTCTGCTTTCGCTTTGGCTATTTCAGCAGTTATCTTTCCGGCATCCTTCAATACTTCTCGATCATCAGCCATTAAAAATAAATCAAGGCGTTTGCTCCAATCTTCCATAGTCATTGGGATGTGTCTTTCAGCTCGGTCTTCTGCCAAGTCAAGATAAGCAGATACAATTCTTTCAAGAGAACGCAGTTCCTGTTCACTCAGATAATTTTTTGCAATACTTACATCACTTTTTACAATCTTACCTTCTGGAGCATTTGCCCAAGTGGTAAGACCCATATGTAGTTTTTCCGCATCAACTCTCTCATATATCAGTTCGGCAGCCGTATGCCCGTGCACCGCATAGTGCATTTTATTTTGAACCTTTGCAAAGAATTGTTTTGTTGTCTTTGCAGTTCTGTCATAATCCAATGCTGTAGCATAAATATCAGTGATTTTCTGATAAAATCTTCTTTCTGACAAACGGATTTCTCGAATTTGTTCAAGCAAACGGTCAAAATATTCAACAGTCAATACTGAACCACCATTCTTCAGACGCTCATCATCAAGAACCCAGCCTTTAATCGTGTAGTCTTTCACAATGCTATTCGCCCATTTACGAAATTGGACTGCCCGATCATTGTTTACCTTAAAGCCAACCGCTATAATCATCTGTAAATTATAATGATTTGTTTCCCTGCTAACTTGACGTGAACCCTCAGTTTGAACTGTTAAGTATTTCTTAATAGTTGCTTCTGGTTCTAATTCCGAATCATCATAAACTTTTTTTATATGCTGACTAATTGCCGCAACACTTACATCATAAAGCACTGCCATCATTTTTTGTGTCAACCATATATTCTCATCTTCATAGCGCATCTCGATGCTATCTTCTTGTTCTCCCACAGAAGCAACATAGGTAAGATACTCTGCTGCACTTGAACGGATTGTTGTTTCATTTTTCTTTTTTGCCAAGATAAACACCTTCCCTTTTATAAATCTTAAACTATCTTTATTTACAATTCCTTAATTTTGAAAATAAATAATACTCAAACTCTTTGTGTCTTTATGATAAAAAATGATTGTATCCTTCTAATTCATATTGCATCTATTTAGCACACTCACGACCTCTGTATGGCACGAGAGGACAGGAAGTACGTCAAATAGCTACTCACTCCATCCGACTTAATCCACCGCTGTTTTTAGCGTTTCGGTCGCAGAAGGGAACATATCCACACAAGTAGATAAGCCATTTTTCAATCAAATTACATATTTTATTATTTGAGTTTTTTCGCCATATGTCACCTCATAGATTATTGTAATTCACGGCCTAAATATCAATCTTCACTTAGTAGGTTTCCATTATAGTAATTAAAACTTAAAAACTGACCATTTTTAAATTCAATATGTTCAACATTTTCTTGTTTAATGTCATCAATTATTATTTTTATCGCACGCATCGAATTTTGATGGCAAATAATCAACACATTTTTCTTCTTTTCGAGCAAAGGAATTATTACTTCATCTAAAAACTGACGAACTCGTTCACAAACATTACATAACGATTCTCCACCTTCGGGTGCCTCTGACCACCCTCTACGCCATGCATATAATTGTTGTTTTCCATATTCTTCTTCAACTTGTTTTTTATCAAGCCCTTCAAGAATCCCATAAGAGCGTTCATTTAATCTTTGATCTGAAAAAACTGGTATATACCGTTTATCTTCCACATCATTATTCTCCACAAAGTTCCCCGCAAATACAGGATATCGACACTTCTTCGCTTCATAATATGCCTGCATAAGAATAGCCGCTGTCTCTTTTGTCCGCAATAATTTTGAAGAAAAAACTACATCTATATCCTCCGCATATATCGAATCAAGCATAGCTAAGGCTTGGTTAATCCCATTAGACGATAACGGAACATCCATACAACCAGAAAATATACTCTCATAATTAAAAATAGTTTCTGTATGACGACCAACAATTAACTTAGACATATTACCTCCAATCCAAGCACTCGCATACATATTTATAAATTTCTTCAATGCTCATGCTATCACAAGCAATTATATAGCTTTTCTTAGAAAAATCATCAATGTGACTAATATAGTTTTCCCTCAATTTATAATAATAGTTTTCTAGTCCAATATCTTTACGTGTAAATGGGCTTTTAATAGCTCTTTGCATAATTGTTTCTAAAGATACATCCAAGAAAAATGTCACATCTGGTATGATTCCTCTAGATGCATAATCAACTATTATTTTCACAGTTGACTCATCAATCCCATATCGAGCACTAAAATATGAAAATACAGATAGAGCAAATCTGTCTATCACAATATCGCCATGTAAAGATTGAACACTATGTGATTTATCAGATAAAAGTGTACTATATAATAATAATTCCGTATTACTGTCAAATTTACCAATATTCTCAACAGGTCCAGTCACCGCCTTAATGCGTTGAGCAACTATACTACTTTTTTGCAACTTATTAGCGAGAACAAAGTGTTGTTCTTGCTCCAGCAATTTGCATAACGAACTTTTTCCTGAATTAGTAATTCCTTCAATGCAAATAATCATGTCAGATTCCTCCAAACACCTTGCTGCATATGTATACTACAACAGATTTTTTCAACTTGATCATGTAACGTGTTAGAATTACTATTATATTCTATTCGTTCAATTTCATTTATATCGCTATTGATATAAATAATTGCGCCATTTATATCTAATGGTATTTCTGATATTTCAGGAACATTAAAGGTTCCCATGATATGGTTATATATGCGCATAGAATCAGCTTGCGTTTCTGCTTTTTTAACTGCCCTCTTTCTTCTACTAATTCTATCTTCTACTTTATCAAAATTCGGACAATAGCAATACAACCAAATTATCTCTGGAAAATTTGAATTCTTGCGAATCATTGCATACACCTTTTTTCTTCGTTCTAATCGATGAAAAGAAGCATCAATAAGAACATCTGTCTCATCAAGACATTTGGCTGCTCGTTCAATTGCAATACCATAAGCTTCATCTCTCAATTTTTCATTCAGACTGTCATTTGTAGAATAATTTCCAACAATATCTCGTTTGATTTGACCTTCTTCAATATAAATGAAATCAATTGTTTTATCAGTCAACAAATATTTAGAGAGAGTTGTTTTCCCAGCAGCCGTGTGGCCTAATGTTGCATATAAAAAACGACTATTCATTTTTATCTCCTTTTTTATCATATTCCGTAAACAACCCGTTTTTCCTGGCTTGTGAATTCAAATCTTTAACTTGAACTTTTTTAACTCTTGCAGGAATATTTAAAGAATTCATTGCCAAATCGTCCATCGATTTTCTAATAGATTCAAGTTGCCTTTCAAGTTCACTTTTACTAATATCTTCCTGAGTCATCAGAAGTTCTAATTGCCTTCTTATAGCACCATACTTTGCAGAAATTGATTTATATTTTTCTGATTTTTCAGAAAACCGAAAAAATGTTTGTAACGCCGAGAGAATTGCAACTAAAATACTAAGAGAACCCGCCACATACGTTATAATGCTTGTTGCAGTCGATGGTGTTTGCTGAGTTGCAGTTGGCTGGTTAATCTGAGTAAAAAAAGTCGACGATACTATCGCACTTAACACAATTGATATAATGCCAACGATATAATGATACCGAAGGTAAATATTGCCCGTAACATAATTAAGCCTCTGACTTTGGCGACATCTTCTATGCCAATCAGCAATAAGAACTTTCTTTTTATCATCCATCATTTATGCCCAATCCTTCCAATAAATTCTTCACCCTCTCTTCAATATAATTCGAAAAAGCCAGCCTATGTTTTTCTGGTAAGTAGATAAGTTGCCCATTTTTATTTTTTTCAAATACCGCTTCCAATTTAGGCTTTTCAAAAAATCCTTCTGCTGGTCCTATATATCCTTGGCGAGTATAAGCTCCCGAATCAACTTGATAATAAATTATCAACAAAGTCATAAATGTATCTATGCTCACTTCTGTATCAGTAAACATTACCTGAATCCGGCATATTGCTTCATTTAATTCAATTTTTCCACGTATATAAAGTCCTAATGGATCATCAGAAATGAGCGCAATTGCAATTTTATATTCATGATCCGAAAATGGAAACAATCGCTTATAATTTTCAATCATTTTTACTGTATATTCCCATTGTTTCTCTTTCTGATTATCAAGTAGTGAATATGGCTTTCCAATATCGTGTAAACAAAGTAATAATCTAAATGCCGATATAGAAAATTCTTTATAGCAATAATTAAGTGAAAAAAGATTCTCAAACATTTGACAAACCATAATAGTATGCTCTTCGAGATTATAGCTTCTTTTTTTTGAATTCAAAAGTGAATATGCATGGCAAAATTCTGGAATTCTTTTCAATACTGTAATCGTTTCCTTGCAATCATATGTCGGCATTATTAATGCCGCATTTAAAAGTTCTCTAATATTGTCCGAAGTTTTCATTGTAATCTCCTTTTTGTATTAATACACTTAATAATTCCCTATAGAAATTTTCTTTCCATCTGATAACACAAATGCCTGTTCATATCTAACATCTAACACCTCAGCAATTTCCATCATTTCCTCAAAGGAAACTGTACCACGTTGCAACTTCTTATTAAAATTCTGCGGTGTCTGACCAATACGTCTGCAAAGCTCTGCCAGACTAATATTCTGTTTCTCGCACAACTCTCTTATCATATCCGATGTTGTCATGATTCACCTCCACTAATATAATCTTATTATAAACCATCTGGTTGATAATTACAAGATGCCTATGTGATAATTCACTGAAAATTTACCATGTATCAAGAAAGCACCCTGCATTTCTGCAAGGTGCTTCATATCGCAAACTATTTTATTATCGTTCCACATCTACCGTCATCCCTGATTTGAATTCCACCTCAAACCGCTCATCATAAACTGTGACCTTTTCAATCAGCCGCCGCACAAGCTGCTCATCATATTCCAAGACCTCTGTTGGCTGACTGTTCAAGAATTCCCGCATCTCAGCAATCCGCTTTTTCAATCCTTCCCGCTCAGCACTCTCTGTCAGCGCCTTCTGTTTCAGTTCCCGCAGGCGGTCTATCTCATCTGCCACACTGTTATAATCCTTTTTGGAATTTGCCAACTTCAACAGTTTCTTTTGCAGTTCCTCCAGTCTGGCATTGATCCCTGCCGCAGATGTTTCATCCTCCTGCCAGATGACTGTCCCTATGTTTTCCTGCAGAACTGCTATCATGCCGTCCCTGTCGCCAAGCGTCAGGTTGATTGCATGGATTACCGCTTCCTGCAAGTCTGATTCCTGAATGGTAGGAGCATCGCACTTTCCGGGACCATGCTCCACACGGGTGCAGCATCTCCAGACTATGGAGTGTTTGCCCCGGTTGTTCCATGCAATTCTGCGGTAAATATCACTGCACTTCGGGCAGTAGACAATGCTGGATAACGCATACTTGCTGCTGTAAACCCGTTTTTTTCGCTGCGCTCCGCTGTGGAGGTTTTCTGCAAAAGGGCATCCCCGATGTACTTCTCATTCTGCAAAATCTTCCGCAGCGTTTCCGGACGCCATTTTTCTTTACCGGCCGCTGTCAGGATTCCATCTGCTTCAAGCCCTCTTC
>Ga0129308_1000329_pt1 | contig 77700 bp, 74 predicted proteins | sample L827metagenome_FD_94440 | JGI IMG/M metagenome (GOLD analysis project Ga0129308, IMG submission 94440) | Ring-tailed lemur group fecal microbial communities from Wisconsin, USA - L827 metagenome | ecosystem: Host-associated > Mammals > Digestive system > Large intestine > Fecal | place: USA...
CTTCATTTTATAAGAATTTTCAGGGTTTTACATACTGTTCAGTTTTCAAGGTTCTTTGTTGTTGTTCTCAGCAGCAACTCTCATATATTATCATAAGTGTTTCTGTTTGTCAACAACTTTTTTGTTTTTCTTTTTTAAGAACTGCTCTCGTTATCTCGACAGCTTGGATATCTTACCATAACTTTCCTTTTGTGTCAACCACTTTTTTAAATTATTTCAGATATCAAATCGTTCTTTTTATTTTTAGTTCCAACGTTTGCTCACGTTGGAACTAAAATATACCACGTATACCGGCAACTTGTCAAGGAAATTTGCGGATTTTTTTGAACAATTTTTTTCTTTTCCCGACCAACCACCAGATATGCTCCTTTTTCTTGATTTTGTCTATATTTTGTATGCCCCTGATTTTCCCTGTTTACAGCTCTTTTTGCGTTTTTTTACCCAATTGTTTTAATTGTTGTAATTATATATTAAAATCTGTGCGCCTGCTTATAATATATTTTTCACAACAGCCATCACAAAGCCGCCCAGCAGATTATGTTCATACAGGAAGGCGAGCCAAAAACTGCTCTCTATCTGCTGAATCAGCATTTTCCCAAATGCAGTGGCAGAGAAAGCAGTGACAAACAGGCAGGCTACCCATAGATAGAGAAGGCCTTCTATGCCGCCCAGTATAGCTCCGGCAATTTTATTGATTCCGGACAGTACAGGCAGACGCGCCACCAAATCCAGCCAAACGGTGAGAATTTTTATCCCGGTGAATACAATCACAAACAGAACCAGGAATCCGACAATATTAATAATACTGTTGGCCAGATACCGGGCTACATAACGGCTGAAGGTCTCGACACCTAATACACGATATACTTCATTATTATTATTTTCCAGAAGAGCTTCTTTCAGCTGCTTGGGAAGCTCCAGCTCCTCGATTATAATTCTCTGCCCGGAGGGCGCCGCCATATCGGCTGCTTCGTCAATTTCCAGGGCCTCTCTCATATTTTCTTCAAAGGCCTCATATAGTTTTGTATTGTGTTTCAAAAAGTCAGTCACCTGAGGAGTCACTGCGTGTACAATGATCAGGGAAGCAATTAATGCCACCGCTGATACAGCAAGCTTGATAAAGCCTTTATAATGTCCGTAAAGTATCATGGCAATCAGATAGATTCCGACCGCAATTGATAACCATTTTTCCATTGTTCTTCTCCAAATACCAATTTAAGTCATTAACCGTGTTTAACAGGAAAGCGCTGCATAACGGAGTTCTCCATACTGCAGCGCCTATATTATTTTCATGTTGTTCCCAAAGCATAGCGTTCGATGGCCGCCGCCACCCCGTCCCGATCATTGGTCAGAGTTACTGCGTCAGCCTGAGCTTTTATAAACGGAGCGCCATTGGCCATGGCGACACCGATTCCGGCAGTTTTTATCATAGGGAGATCATTTTCCCCGTCTCCGCAGGCCATGGTTTCCTCTTTCGCAAGACCCAAATGAAGCCGCAGGCATTCCAAACCGCTTCCTTTGGTTGTTCCGGCTGCATTCAGCTCCAGATTCCAGGGAAGAGAAGAGGTTACCATAAGCCCCTCCAGCTGCTCCAGTGCTCTGCGCACTTCTGCTTTTACAGCTTTATCGCGGAAGGTCAGATTCATCTTCTGTACAGGGGAGCGGGTCTCCTTCAGAAAATCCGTCAAGTCCTCTACGGTCCGTCTGGTCTCCCGAATAAAACGGCAGTTTTCGGGCGAGAGGCCAAAGTCCTCCAGCACACTCAGGAAATGCCGCTCACAAATCCCGTTTCCAGCTACATACATGTCATAGATCAGCGGATAGTTTCTTAAAATCTGTACGGTTTTCAAGGCTGTCTGCCATTCGATGCATTGCTCTGCAATGCTTGCATTCTGAGCCATATCCCAGACGGATGCGCCGTTGGTAAAAATGCCATACCGCACACCGGGCAGTTCTAAAATCTCTCCCGGAACAGCCCCCAGAGCACGGCCGGTGGACGGCACAATCTGAATCCCTCTTTTTTTACATTCTTCCATCACGCTCCGGGTCCGGGAGGAAATCCGCTTATCAGTCGTCAGCAGAGTTCCGTCCAGATCCAGAGCAATCATTTTAATTGCCACAATATTTTCCTGCTTTTATTGATTTGTGTTAGTCAAAGAAGTGTTTTTCTTTTAAAATTAACAGGCCTTCTTTATCATATTTGGATGAGAAAAGTCCGCCAAAGGATTTCTTCTCCGCCTTATCTGCCGCTTCCTCAATCAGCTCTTCTGCATTGGCTTTCGTCAGCGGTACACCGTCCTCTTCCATCATCTCTACGCGCTCATAAAGAGCCAGAAGACTCTTTCCGGTAATGCTGCAGTCGATTTCTGATGCGTATTTGCAGGCGTACTGAGCGAATTCCTCCACATCCATCTCGCTGCCATCATCTTCTGCTTCGTCCTCCGGCGCATATTCATCCGCATAGTTCTCCCCGTACTCGCCGGTATCTTCACCGTCTTCCTCGTAGCGGGCCTGACGGCGGGCATCTTCTTCTTCATCGTACTCATCCCGGGAATACATCTCTTCTTCGCTCCGACGGTACTCCTCATCGGCTCTGTACTCTTCCTGGTAGATAGCCTCATCCGCCTCTAATTCAGCCTGATAGCGGGCAGCATTGGCAGCTTCATCTTCAGCCTGGCGGCGGGCAGCCTCCGCTTCATATTCGGCCTGACGACGGGCGTTAGCCTCTGCCTCTAACTCGGCCCGGCGGCGGGCAGCCTCTTCCAGCTCAGCCTGACGGCGGCGGGCCTCGGCATCACGGGCAGCCTGACGGCGAATCTCTTCTTCCCGCTCGGCAAGTCTCTGTCTGGCAGCCTCCGCCTCTTTTTCCGCTTCGATTCGAAGCAGCTCTTTCTCGCGGGCCATTTCCGGATCTTCCTCTGCTTTACCTGCAGAATCCTGACAGCCGATATACTGGAATTTGCTGGCCAATGCCGGATAACGGTTGTGCATCTGCTCCATCCGCGCCGGTGTGTCAATCAGGACCACAATCATGCCTGTTTTATCCTGTTCCATTAAGTCGATGAGTTCATCGACTGTTATACGATCTAAGTCTGCTGCGCTTTCTACCACCAGATCTTTTCCTGCCAGACGATCTGCAACCGAGGGGATTCCCTTGCGGTTTAATTTCTCTCCGCTGATCTTCGCTACCGGATTTTTAGTTCCCTGCTCCCGGTGAATCTTTTTTAAGGACTCCAATGCCAGAGCAAGCCCCTGCTCCGGAGCTTCCGCTTCAATCATCAAATGATTGCTGTCCTCTTCCTCCGGTTCCAGATCCCAATCCTCAACGATGGTTTCCTCTTCCTCTTCGAGTTCCTCAATCTTGGTCTCTTCTTCCCCGGCTGCTGCTGCCTCCCGGGCTGCCAAAGCATCCTCCGAAACTTCCTCTTCCGGAAGCTCATCCTCAAATGCTTCTCTCTCTGATAGATCCGGGGCATCTAAGTCTTCTTCGACGCTGGTCTCTTCCATTTCATGGTGGCTATCACGGGCCGGATTGAACACTCTTGTCGCATTGGCTGATGCCGCTTCCTCTTCGTCATACGGTGTCAGCCTGGACATTTCTTTTGCCAGCTCTTCTTCCGCTTTTGCTTCATGGAGACTGACTTCCAATTCTTCGCGGGAGCTTTCCTGCTCCGGTTCATCGTCCTCGGAATCCAGATACTCCTCTTCATCTGTCTCAAGGTCACGGCGGTATGTGCCGTTTTTATATTCTTCTTCTACTGCACGAAGCTTTTCTTCATATTTTTCCCGGTTTTCTACCAGATCCATCTGATACTTGGTCAGCGGGGCATACTGAAGCTTTAACTCCATGGCTTTATCCACGTATTTTCCCAGCCCGAAGAGCAGCATGATCTTATCGCAGATCCGGATGCAGTCTTCTTCTCTGCCGGCGCTCTGATAAAGCTCGGCCAGATGATACAGCCATTTTTCATCTAATTCCTCATGGCAGTAGCGTTCCAGGGTATTGATCTGCTGATCAATCGGCGCTTCCTTCGCTTCCAGTATCAGGAAACGGAGCAGATATTGACGTGGATCGTCTCCGGCCAAATCGCAGAATTCTCTGTAGTAGGCCTCTGCTTCCTGCACATTTTTCTCCCGAAGTGCAAGATCCGTCAGTTTGAAAAGAAGCCCCTTTCCGATGGGTGCACGCTCAAATGCCAGCAGCAGGATATCTTTGGCATCCTGATATTCCGCATTCCGCTCATATACCTGAGCCACCATAGTCAAAAGGCTGGTGCTGCGTACACGGCGCCAGTCAATGGTGTCGGCAATCTTCATTGCTGTTTCGTAATCACCTTTGTTTACCAGTTTTTTAATCTGTTCAACTTTAATGTTAAACTCGTACTTATCCATTTCTTTCGCATCTCCTAACCGCCCGTAACTGACAGGCGACGTTTCCCGGCTACAGCTCTGTCCGGCCGTCTAAGGCCCGAAGAAGCGTAACCTCGTCAATATACTCCAAATCACCGCCTACAGGGACGCCGCTGGCAATCCGCGTCACCTTAATCCCTGTGGGTTTAATGAGTTTGCTGATATACATGGCTGTCGTTTCACCTTCCAGGCTGGAATTGGTCGCTATAATCACTTCCTGGACTTCATCCTTCTGCAGGCGCACCATAAGCTCTTTCAGGCGAATATCTCCCGGTCCGATACCCAGCATCGGTGATATGGCTCCGTGCAGCACATGATAAACCCCTTCGTATTTTCCGGTTTTTTCATAGGCCGCCAGATCTCTCGTATTTTCCACCACCATGATCGTTTTGTGATCGCGCCTGTCGCTTTTGCAGATGGGGCAAAGCTCCTCATCCGTTAAGGTACAGCATTCCTTACAATAGCGTACATTCTGCTTTGCCTCTGTCATGGCAGAAGACAGACGTTCCACCTGTTCTTTTGGCATATTAATAATATGAAAAGCCAGGCGCTGGGCCGATTTGCTTCCGATACCGGGAAGCTTTGACAATTCTTCTATTAATTTTGTAATCTGCGTGCTGTAATAATCCATAATTCTAGAACGGGAATCCTCCGCCCAGGCCGCCGAGACCGCCTGTCAGCTTCGCCATTGCCGCGCTGCTCTCCTCTTCTGCCTGGCGAAACGCTTCATTGGTCGCCGCTACGATTAAATCCTGCAGCATCTCAATATCGTCCGGATCTACTACTTCCTCAGATAATTTCACAGCCAGAACTTCCTTTTTGCCGGAAATCGTTACGGATACAGCCCCGCCGCCGGCAGAAGCCGTATACTGCTTTTCTTCCAGCTCTTTGGTTTTTTCCTCCATCTGGCGCTGCATTCTCTGTGCCTGCTTCATTAAGTTATTCATATTACCAGGCATTCCGCCTGGAAAACCGCCACGTTTTGCCATGGTGTTTCTCCTCCTGATTTACATGTTTTTATTTATATTAAATATAGTTTCTTACAAAATAGGGGTATTCTCATCGTTGGGCCAAAAACAGGCCGCAACGCTTATTCCTCCTCCACCATAATGTCATCATGGATCACCTTCAGATCTTCGTCACTGACATAGATGGTTGAAACCGGCCTTTGAGAATCTTCCAGACGAGCCTTAAAGTCTATGCTTTTCTGGTATTTTTCCGCAACAATCTGCTTTAATTCCAGAAGCACGCTTTCCCGGTTTACAATGGAAAAATTACCGGGCAGCATACATACAATGCAAAGACAGCCTTCACCCGACGGCTCTACTATCGTATCCTTGAGCGCAGCCCGCACGGCGCCGCCCATCATCCGGGCAATTTTCGGCCATTCGCCCCGTATCAGCATCAAATCCTCATACTGGGCTCTGGGAAGGGTGACCGGTTTCGGCGCTTCTTCAGAAACGGCCACAGGAGCAGGTTTCTCTCCCGCATTCCCGCTTTTTCCTGCTTCGGCCCGGAACGCAAGTGCCGAAAGGTTCGCTAAATCTGCCGGCATCTCTTCCAGCTTTTTTTCTACTATGGAAAGCCTCTGAAGCAGAGAGTCTACATTCTGCTCCATAGACGGTTTTGTCAATTTAATAAATGCAATTTCTACCAGAACACGCTTCTGGCTGGCATACCGGATCTGGCCGGAAAGCTCGGAAAAAATCCGGATATAACGGATCAGCGTCTCTCCGCTGGTCTGCGCCGCCTCTTCCCGGAGAGCAGTAATATTCTCCGCAGACATATCCAGCATATCTTCCGCATCATCCGTTGTCATAACAATGAGAAGATTTCTCAAATACCAGACGAAATCATTGACCATCTGGGTCAAATCCCTGCCCTGAATCACCATCTCCTCAATGGCATCAATGCAGCCCTTTGTATCGCCGGATGCCGCAGCCCGAAACAGGCGGCTGAAAACGCTGTTATCCACTGCGCCGAGAACCTCCAGCACATTTTCGTAGGTCAGCGTTTCTCCGAAATGAAAGGCAGCACACTGGTCTAAAAGACTTAGGGCATCACGCATGGAGCCGTCCGCTGCTTTGGCCACGTAACGCAGTGCCTGCTCTTCCACCTTAATCTGTTCCGCCTCGGTCAGCTCCTGCAGGCGGTCTGCAATGGTCTGAATCGTAATGCGCTTGAAATCATAGCGCTGGCACCGGGACAGAATCGTAATGGGAATCTTATGCACCTCCGTGGTGGCCAGTATAAAAATCACATAGGACGGCGGTTCTTCCAGGGTCTTTAACAGAGCATTAAAAGCCCCGATTGAAAGCATATGAACCTCGTCTATGATATATACGCGGTAGCGTCCGTCCGTGGGCGGGTACTGGACCTGCTCACGGATGTCACGGATGTTTTCCACACCATTATTGGACGCCGCGTCTATCTCTACTACATTTAAGGATGCTCCTGCCGCAATCTGACGGCACATGGCACATTCTCCGCAGGGACTTCCGTCCACAGGGTGCTCGCAGTTGACAGCTTTGGCAAATATCTTGGCAATACTTGTTTTTCCGGTACCTCTCGTTCCACAGAACAGATAGGCATGTCCGATACGTTCTGACGTTATTTGGTTTTTTAAGGTTTTTACAATGTGGTCCTGACCCTTTACCTCATCAAAAGAGGCGGGGCGCCATTTCCGGTATAACGCAGTATAGGACATGAAAGTATCTCTCCTTTATTCGTCACCGAAGCTGATGCCAACCGATTTGGCTTCCCGGATGATGTCACTCTTCGGATCTACGGTCTTTAATTTTCCTGCAATGTCTTCCAGCGGAATCTTGGTAATCTCGCCTTCGTTCAGGGCAACCATGTATCCGTACTCTTTCCTGCGGATAAGCTCAGCTGCCTCGGCACCGAGACGGGTGGCAATCACGCGGTCATAGGGACTCGGCTCACCGCCGCGCTGCATGTGCCCCGGCACAGTTACCCGGATTTCCTGGCCTGTCTTAGCCTCAATCTGAGCGCCCAGTTCGTAGGCCACTGACGGATAGGACGGTCCGTTCTTTTTCTTTTCTTTCAGTTCTTTCTTGGAAAGGGCGGCATCCTCCTTCGAAATTGCACCCTCGGCCACAGCCAGGATAGTGAAGTTTTTGCCGTTTTTAATCCGCCCCTTAATGGCATCTACTACTACATTGATGTCATAGGGGATTTCAGGAAGGAGAATAATATCGGCGCCGCCGGCGATTCCTGCATAGAGTGCCAGCCAGCCTACCTTGTGGCCCATAATCTCTACAATAAAGACGCGGCCATGGGATGCTGCCGTAGTATGGATACAGTCAATGGCATTGGTTGCCACGTCGATGGCGCTGTGGAAGCCGAAGGTCAGCTCACTGCCCCAGAGGTCATTGTCAATGGTTTTGGGAAGGGATACGATATTGAGGCCTTCCTCCCGCAGAAGGTTGGCTGTTTTCTGGCTTCCGTTTCCGCCCAGAACAACCAGACACTCCAGCTTCAATTTATAATATGTGTGCTTCATGGCCGCCACTTTGTCGAGTCCGTTCTCATCCGGAGTCCGCATCAGCTTAAACGGCTGGCGTGACGTTCCGAGAATGGTTCCTCCCAGCGTCAGAATTCCGGAAAACTCAGATGGCTTCATAATCCGATAGTCTGCATACATCAGGCCCCGGTAGCCGTCTTCAAAGCCTACAATCTCTACATCGTCAAACATTTTGTATAAAGCCTTCGCAACGCCGCGCATCGTAGCGTTCAAACTCTGGCAGTCTCCGCCGCTGGTTAAGATACCAATTCTTCTCATGAATGACACACCCTTTCTTTTTCCATGTATTCTCCATTTCCCTGCCTGTTATAGCAGGCTACACTATACCCATTTTGTAATTATAATACAATCAACTTCTGCGGGCAAGAAAAAATTCCTTAAGATCTGTGGACACGCGCTTACTTTTCATATAGTCCAGGCGGTATGACGCATTGCGAATGAAAGCCGCAGGGGTGTGAGGTATAACGGCATAAATAAAAAGAGAACCCAATCTGGATTCTCTCAGCTTTATCTTTTTAATCCGCACGTCCTGCTTTGAACTGTCTCCACAGACGTTACCCTTGCAGTTAACTCGGCCCAGGCTGCCTCGCGGCACACAGAAGGTTCTGCTTAGTGCTGCTGCATTCCTGCCCTGACACGGTTCACAGATTCCTGTTGCGCAAGACCCAGACTTCAACGCCACTTACAAGGGGCAGCTCTGCAGAAAACAGCCCGGGGCAGGACATCACCCCCGCTGTAGCGGATTGCGGGTGCAGGGCACCGCTAACTCCCCGGCTGTGCGGAAACTTTATGACATGGTCTTGTACTGATGGAAAAATTGAGCCATCAGCCCATTTAGTATACATGGCCGAACCGGTTTTGTCAAGCCGAAGGCTCTTTTTGCTCGCTTTTCTTTTTTTCTTAATTTCTTAACTTTTTTCTTTCATAATCTTGCAACATGGACCAGAAGTTATTATAATAATGAATAATACATTTTTTATCGCTGTAACACGTTAACATCAGAATGATTCACAGATAGGAGTACAATTATGGAAAAAAAGAACATTGATTGGGCAAATATCGGTTTTGGTTATATCCAGACTGATTACCGGTATGTATCACAGTACAAGGACGGTGCCTGGGATGAAGGTACCCTCACCACAGACCCGACTATTACATTAAGCGAATGTGCCTGTGTCCTGCAGTATGCTCAGACATGCTTTGAGGGCCTGAAGGCTTATACAACCGAGGATGGCCACATCGTAACCTTCCGTCCTGATTTAAATGCAGAACGTATGATTAATTCCGCTACCGGCCTTGAGATGCCGCCGTTCCCGAAGGAGCGTTTTCTGGATGCCGTTCAGAAGGTAGTAGAGGCAAATGCTGCTTACGTTCCGCCGTACGGCTCAGGCGCCAGTCTTTATCTGCGCCCCTATATGTTCGGCTTTGACTCCGTTATCGGTGTGAAACCGGCCAAAGAATATCAGTTCCGCATTTTTGTTACACCGGTTGGCCCGTACTTCAAGGGCGGCGCAAAACCGATCACCATCCGCGTCAGCGATTTTGACCGTGCAGCACCTCACGGAACCGGTCACATCAAGGCAGGACTGAACTATGCCATGAGCCTTCACGCTATCGTAGATGCCCACAAGCAGGGATTTGATGAGAATGTTTACTTAGATCCGGGTACCAGAACCAAGATCGAAGAGACCGGCGGAGCCAACTTAATCTTTGTTACCAAGGACAACAAGGTAGTTACTCCGAAGTCCTCCAGTATCCTTCCGTCCATCACACGCCGTTCTATCCTTCAGGTTGCCAAGGATTACTTAGGCTTAGAGACAGAGGAGCGCGAGATTTACTTAGAGGAAGTAAAGGACTTCGCAGAGTGCGGCCTGTGCGGTACTGCTGCTGTTATCTCTCCGGTCGGCAAGATCGTAGATCACGGCAACGAGATCTGCTTCCCGAGCGGTATGGAGAAGATGGGCCCGATTACCCAGAAGCTGTATGATACCTTAACCGGTATTCAGATGGGACGCATCGAAGCTCCGGAAGGCTGGATTAAGGTAATCAAATAAACCGATTTCTCTTAACATAGTTTGGAAGCATTCATAAGTTTTATATCATAAAAAAAGGAGAACTCCCCTTACATCTGAGGGATGTTCTCCTTTTTCTTTTTCCGCAGCTCTTTAAAAAACTCTTTCAGCATTTCGGAACATTCTTCGCCCAGAATGCCCGTTTCCATCCGCACCTGGTGATTAAAGCCCTTTTCGTCCAGAATATTCAGTACAGAGCCGGCACAGCCCGCTTTGGGATTCATGGAACCGATGAAAATTTCAGGGATCCGGGCCTGGACAATGGCTCCGGCGCACATGGGGCAGGGCTCCAGCGTGACGTACATAGCGCAGCCCTCTAAGCGCCAGTCCCCCATCTTCCGGCAGGCCTTCCGGATAGCTGTGATTTCGGCATGAGCCAGCACGTTTTTGTCAACCATCCTTCGGTTATAGCCGCGTCCGATGATCTTATCTTCATAGACAATTACGCAGCCAATTGGGACCTCGCCTAATGCCCAGGCCTTTTTGGCCTCCCGAATGGCTGCCCTCATATATTTTTCTTCCGGTCGCATCTTCGTCATTTTTTCCGTCCTTTATCTAAATCTGATAGAGAGTTATTGTTCACGGGGCAGCTGTCCCGCGAGGTGTTCAGGTGCGGTTTCGCACCTGAATCCCGAGTTTTGCAGCGCGAAATCGCATGAAATGCGATTTCTGTGCATCGCAAAGCGTCGTTGCTGTTCAGACGGCTGCCATTTTGGCAGATGTCTGAACAGTAATGATAGAGATAGTATAACGGGCTTTCACCGCTTTGACAAGTTGCATGGAAGTAAAAAATGGACTATAATGGGGGGAATAAGAAAGGACTTGATGATTATGAAAATTTCCGGGCTGCAAAAAACCACGCTTTTGGATTATCCCGGCCATGTGGCCGCCACTCTGTTTTTGGGCGGATGTAATTTCCGCTGCCCCTTCTGCCATAACAGTGACTTGCTGGGTGCTGAAAGCCCGGAGGCATTTTCTGAGGATGAGATTCTGGCCTTTTTAAAGAAGCGTTCCGGAATTTTGCAGGGGGTATGTATTACCGGCGGAGAGCCGACCCTCCAGCCGGATCTGGAAGATTTTCTTTTTAAAATCAGGAGTCTGGGACTCAAAATCAAGCTGGACACAAACGGTTCCCGCCCCGAGATACTGAAAAACCTTTGCCGGAACGGACTGATTGATTATGCGGCCATGGATATTAAATCCGGACCGAGCAGTTACGGCACCGCGGCCGGACAGGCTAATCTGAATCTCGCTTCTATTGAAGCCAGTATTGCTTTCCTGTTGGAGGGCAGCATCCCCTTTGAGTTTCGCACCACCGCTGTAAAGGGACTCCACGCAGAGCGTGATTTTGAGGAGATCGGCCCCTGGCTTTCAGGGGCCCCCCGGTATTATCTGCAGTCTTATAAGGATTCCGAATCGGTTTTGCTGCCCGGCTTTTCCTCTTTTTCCAGAGATGAGCTTCTGCACTTTTCAGAGCTGGTGGCCCCGTTTGTGGAAGAAGTCCATCTGAGAGGCATTGATTATTGATGGTTTAGACCTCGCTTCTGATTAATCCCCAATCTTAATGTCTGTGTACCAATATCCGAAACGGCCGTCTTTGGGCGGCTGTTTCTTTGACAGGACGAAGTCAGCAAAGCCGAACATGGCAGCCATGTATTTCTCGTTGCTGTAATAATGGCCCGGAATACCAAGCAGGTAGCGGGCGCGGCCCGACGGGTTATTTAATCTGGCTAAGATCAGATAGCGATAGCTGTAATATCCGTGCAGAAGGAAGCTGTTGTTGCCGTATACCCATACCTCTCTGGGAAGAAGGCCGATATCCTGCGGCTTAATTGTAAGAATTTCACAGCCGTCGGCATAGTCAAAAGCCAGAATTTTGGGATACCGTTTCCGCAGCCGTTCCCACATCTCCTGCTCACTGCACGTATCTCCCGTTTCTTTAAACGGAATCACAGTACCGGACATAGGCTCTGACGGAGCCGGAGTTTCTTTATTCCATCCGGTCTCTTTTTCCTCCTGAAGCCGCCGGCCGGATGAAACGGCCGAAGGCTCCGGCTTTTTCTCCAGCACAGGCGCCGCTTCCTGCTTCTCCACCTGTCCGGACGATGTTCCGGGACGCATGGATACCTGGTTTCTGGTTTCCCGGCGGATAGCTCCGGGTTCCACAGAGGCTTCCGCCGCCTGGGACGCCCCGGAAGGCGTAATCCCGGTCTCCATCTTCAGCCGAGATTCTGCCGGAATCTCCGGTCTCGGCAAAGCTGTGTCATTTGCAGGCTGTTCTGTTTCCTGCATCGCATTTTTATCTGAATCTTCGGGCGATACCCGCACTTCCGACATATTCCGCACCGTTTCCGGCGTTTCTCGGACGGTTTCCGATGCCTCGCTCACTGTCTTAGGCATTTCACGGGCAGCTTCCGGCATATTCCGAACCGTTTCCGGCGTTTCTCGGACGGTTTCCGATGCTTCGCTCACTGCCTTAGGCGCTTCCCGGACAGTTTCCGGCACTTCACCAACTGCTTCCGATGTCTCGCACGCTGTCTCCAGCATTTCGCGAACCGCTTCCCGCGGTTTCGGCTCTTCCTGAAGCTTTGGCAGGCTTTCAAAGCCGCTTTCCTCCCGTTCCCCGAAAAGGCGGACTATATTCTCCCGGGGCTGGGTTTTAGGACGGATCTGTGTTTCAGGCATCCCCATCCGTTCCAGCTCTTCCCGCTCCAGCTCCTTTTCAATTTCTTCTGAAATCGGCAGAGAAACCGCTTGCGTCTTCGGAGGTTCTCCCTGACCCTGTCTCTGCTTTTTGGCGGTTATCTCCGAAAGCTCCACCTCTGCCGCGTGAGCCACCGCATCTGCCGCGTCCTCCCAGACCGTGGTATAGGATCGCCAGGCGCTTTCTGCATCATGCACGCTGAGGCCATAGCAGTCTTCCAGGCTGTACCCCGAATTTTCCACATCCTGTGTATGTACTACCGTGCGGAATTCTCCGGCCCCATTTCTGGCAAACAGAGTCCCGATCCGGATCTCATCCTGTCCGGCCAGAAGATAGACTCCTATGGGATTTCCTCCCACAAAAATCTTTTTTACACTGACCGTTATACGGCACTGGTTTCCTCTTGTTTCCAGCTTGGCAAAGCCAATATTTTTTCCTTTGATTCCTCCTTCATATGTATAGATATATGAAATTAATCTCTGATAATTAGACATGCCGCCACTCCTTTGCTGATTGCCGCTCTGATCCTGTGCCTAAACCGTAATGCACCACAACCTTTGCTATCTATTTTATGCGGTTATCCATTGAAACTATGACTTAAAAATGGTATTCTAAAGCAGAGAACGCAACTATTTCATATGGAGGAATTGTAATGAAAATCTACAAGGTAAAAAACTATGATGAGATGAGCAAAAAGGCCGCTGCAGTCATCGCCGCTCAGATCATCACTAAACCGGACTGTGTCCTGGGATTGGCAACAGGATCCACTCCGATCGGCACCTATCAGTACCTGGTTGAAAAGTATCAGAAGGGGGAACTGGACTTTTCAGAGGTCAAAACAGCAAATCTGGATGAGTACAAGGGGCTTACCAAAGATAACGATCAGAGCTACTACTATTTTATGAATCATCATTTGTTCAGCCAGGTGAACATTGATATAGCACAGACAAATATTCCGGACGGTACTGCCGAAGATGCTGATAAGGAATGTGAACGCTATGAGGATGTGATCCGCGCACTGGGCGGTGTGGATTTACAGCTTCTTGGCCTGGGACATGACGGTCACATCGGATTTAATGAGCCGGATGACCATTTTGCCGCTCAGACACATTGTGTGGATTTAACAGAAATGACCATTGAAGCAAATAAGCGCTTTTTCGCTTCCATCGATGAGGTACCGCGTCAGGCGTTTACCATGGGTATCGGAACCATCATGCGGGCCCGCAAAATTGTGTTCCTGATCAGCGGAAAGGATAAGGCAGAAATTTTAAAGAAGGCACTCTTCGGACCGGTAACTCCTGAGGTTCCGGCTTCTATTCTTCAGTTCCATCCTGATGTGGTGGTAATTGCAGATGAGGATGCCATGTCAGAGTGTTGATTTGTGTGCTCATATTATATAGAAACCGTCCCCGGAGCATGGGCCCCGGGGACGGTTTCTATATAAATCTTTGTAAAAAAGACGCTCTCCCGGAACACGTCGGGATTCCGTGGAGATCCACTCAGAATTTTGGAAAATCAAAACAGACCCTCTGGTCAACCACAGCAGCAAATAAAAAAGCGCTCAGCTTTTCTGTTTGCTGAACGCTTTTCATGCCGGCGACCGGAATCGAACCGGTACGAAGTTTAACCCTCGCAGGATTTTAAGTCCTGTGCGTCTGCCAGTTCCGCCACGCCGGCTTTCAGACGCCGAAAGTTACTTTCGGCGAATGGATGGAGGTGGATTCGAACCACCGAAGCGAGACGCAACAGATTTACAGTCTGCCCCCTTTGGCCACTCGGGAACCCATCCATACTTGCTCTGACAGTTAGAAATCATATCATAAGACTTTCAAAAAATCAAGTATTTTTGCAATTTTTTATCAAATTTTATAAAATAGGTTCTAAAAGACAGCGCCTATTTCGCTGCCAGTATCGCAGAACCAACCGGCGGGAGCTCAATCTCCAGGATTCCGCCCTTTACCGTGTAATCCAGAATCCCGGCATTGTACCCCTCTTCGTAGGTAAGCATCAGACGGCCCATCTCCTCAGAATCGGTCACCCCGATTTTCCATACCGGAATCCGGAACACACGCCGCTCCGGACAGGTATTGACCGCTACCACAGCTTTGCTTTCCTTTTCGCCGTGTACGCCTCTCTGGAAACGTCCGTATGCAATCATTCCCGGCTCTTCCAGAAGTTCAATCACGGAACCGTTTCGAAGCGCAGGATTCCGCTTCCGGATCCCTGTCAAATAGCGGTGAAATTCAATCAGCTCCAAGTCCTCCTGCCCCCATGGATAGGTACGGCGGTTATCCGGATCCGTCCAGCCGCAGACACCTGCTTCATCGCCGTAATAAATAGTCGGAGAACCCGGCCATGTCATCTGCATGACTACGCCCTGCCGGAAAATACCATAATTGATGCCTTCTCCGGCTGCCGCTGTTCCCTTTTTAGCCAGACGGCCAACAGTCCGGTTGGTTCTTGTCATGAAGCGGGAATGATCATGATTGGAAAGCTCATTCATGGCGCACATAACTGACGAGGTCTGCATCCGGCACATGCTGTAGCGCATGGAGTCAAAAAACGCGCGTCCGTTCCCGTACAAGCCATCATTTATCTCATCGCTGTGTTTTTCCATTCCGGTCAAAAACCAGGATACCGGTTCCATAAAGGCATCATAATTCATTACTGTATCCCACTGGTCTCCCTCCAGCCAGGAGGACGGATCCCCGTAATGCTCCGCGAGGATCACTGCCTCCGGATTCGCCTTTTTGACTGTCTCACGAAACTGTCTCCAAAATTCATGATTAAATTCCCCGGTCTGTCCCAGATCAGCCGCCACATCCAGACGCCAGCCGTCTGCATTAAAGGGCGGCGACACCCATTTTCTGGCAATCTCCATGATATACTGACACAGCTCCAGAGATTCCTCATAATTTAACTTCGGCAGGGTGGAATGCCCCCACCAGCCATCATAGCTGTCATTAAAAGGCCATGCCCCGTCATTATTGAATTTAAAGAAACGGCGGTAGGGACTGTCAGCCGATACATATGCCCCGCTGGGGTAGCCGCCCTCATGCTGGTAAATCAGTTCCGCATCCAGCCATTTATTAAAAGAGCCGCAGTGATTGAACACTCCGTCTATAATGACGCGAATCCCTTTTTCATGGGCCGCTTCCACAAAACGCGAGAAAAACAGATCACTGGCCGTCAGATTTTCCTCATCAGCCGTTCTGGCCGCATACTTTTCTGCGTTGTCATTGCCCAGGGCCCCGGGTTCCACCAGGCCGTCCCGGTCATTCCGAATCACGCCGTAATGGGGATCCACATGGTCATAGTCCTGGCAGTCATACTTATGATTGGAAGGAGACACAAAGATGGGGTTCAGATAAATTGCCTCCACCTTAAGTCCCTTTAAATAGGTGAGTTTGTTCCAGATACCCTTAATATCTCCGCCATAAAAACGGCCTACATCCATGGCAGCCGGCGGATCATTCCAGTCCGCGGCCTGCTCTACCGGCTTTCCCAGATAGATATATTCGTTCGATACCACATCATTGGACGGATCTCCATTGCAGAATCGATCCACGTAGATCTGATACATCACTGCCCCCTTGCTCCATTTCGGAACATGGAAGCCCGGAGTCAAACGGAATGCATATGCTTCTTCGTGCTCAGAAACTGCTCCCAGTCGGTTATAAAAACAAATCTCCTCATCGCTGTCCACACGAAAAAAATACCGCATCACCGTGCTGCCGACTGTCAGCACACAGCTGTAATAGTCAAACAGGCTGTCGCTGTCACTGTATTCCATATCATGCTCCTTCAGCCTGCCATGACTGTCATATTCTATTAAATAAACGGCCTCTACTCCGTCACGCTCTGTCCGGAAATAAAAGGTCACTTCCTGTCCTTCATCTGCTTCACAGGGATATCGGTAATCCTCTGTCCCGTCACAAAATAATGCCTCTCTGTTCATACCTTACTTTCCCTCTCTTTGAACATACAATTATATTGTAATAATTCCCGTGGAAATACACAACAAAAATTTTTATTTTTTCCCTTTCTTTCGACAAAGCAGGAATATTTTTTTACAGTAAAAAGGCCAGCGGGGTAGCTGGCCTTTTTAGGAGAAGGTATTTCGTTTTTATGGGGTGTAGCAAAAACTATATAATGTATTGGGGGGGTTACGTCTATTATAATAGCATAGGTGTACCAAAAAGTCTGCACAAACATCATAGAATTTCGCTTCCGTTTTTGTGCAAAATCGAACATAGCTGATTTTCCCCCCTCAAATGTCTGGCATCATCTCGCACAAAAGCCGCCGCAATCAGAGTTTTCCGATTGTGACGGCTCATTTTAACTAAAATAGTGCTTCGAATTCCTCTCTGCCAATCTTCTCTTTTTCAAGTAAAAGCTCGCAGCACTTGTGCAGAACCGCTTCGTGTTCCAGGATAATCGCTTTCGCCTTCTCATGGCACTCATCAATGATCCGCTTTACTTCGCTGTCAATGACGCCGGCCACTTCCTCTCCATAGCTTCTGGTGTGTGCCAGATCCCGACCAATAAAGACTTCACCATCATCGCCGCCGTAATTGATCATACCAACCTTATCCGACATACCATACTCTGTTACCATGGCACGGGCAATGGCAGTTGCCTGCTTGATATCCTGGGAAGCTCCTGTGGTGATATCGTCAAAGATAATTTCCTCTGCGATACGGCCGCCCAGAGAAACCATAATATTCTGCAGCATCCGTCCCCGGGTCATATGAAGGTCATCCTTCTCCGGCAGCGGCATGGTATAGCCGGCAGCCCCCATTCCCGTAGGAATAATCGACACCGTGTGAACCGGTCCCACATCCGGAAGAATATGGAATAAAATCGCATGGCCGGCCTCGTGGTAGGCAGTAATCCGTTTATCCTTCTCAGAAACCACCTTGCTCCGCTTCTCGGAACCGATGCCTACTTTGATAAAGGCCTTTTCAATATCGCCCTGGGTTAAATATTTTCTTCCTGCCTTGGCGGCATTGATAGCGGACTCATTCATCAGATTTTCCAGGTCTGCGCCGGTAAAGCCGGACGTAGTCTGCGCCACTCTGTGCAGATCCACATCATCGCCCAGCGGCTTTTCTTTGGTGTGAACGCCCAAAATCTCTTCGCGGCCTTTTACATCCGGTTTGCCGACTGCCACTTTACGGTCAAAACGGCCCGGACGCAGGATAGCAGGATCCAGGATGTCTACCCGGTTAGTCGCTGCAATGACGATGATTCCCTCGTTGGAGCTGAAGCCATCCATCTCTACCAGAAGCTGGTTTAAGGTCTGCTCTCTCTCATCATGGCTTCCGCCCATGCCGGTACCTCTCTGGCGCGCCACGGCGTCGATCTCATCGATAAATACGATACAGGGTGCATTTTTCTTCGCATCCTCAAACAGATCGCGGACACGGGAGGCGCCGACGCCGACGAACATCTCCACAAAGTCCGAACCGGAAATATAAAGAAACGGCACCCCGGCCTCTCCGGCCACCGCCTTGGCCAGCATGGTCTTTCCTGTTCCGGGAGGGCCCACCAGGATCACACCCTTGGGGATTCTGGCGCCAACTCCTGTGTATTTCTGCGGATTTTTCAGGAAATCCACAATCTCCTCCAACTCCTCCTTTTCTTCCTGAAGGCCTGCCACGCTTCTAAAATTCACATTGCTGGCATGGCTTAAGCGGGCGCGGCTTCTGCCGAAATTCATCATCTTGGCATTGGCGCCTCCGCCGGCGCGGGCATTCATGAACAGAAACAGGAAAATCAGGACACCGGCGGAAAGGGCGATGGACAGAATCAGGGACAGAAAATAATTTTCCTGGGTGATTCCCTGGGTTCCATAGTTGATGCCTGCCTCGCGGAGGGCCATCTCCACCTCACGGATATCCAGTACATGAAAGCTCTCCTTTTCTCCCGATGTCTTCCATATTTCGACCTCTCCGGTCGGGATCTCCCGGTTGGGACGCAGCATTGCCTTTTCAATGCTTCCGTTTTCCACATAAACCATAAAGTCGGGATAGCTTAAATGTTCATTTAAATTTACATTCTGACTTTTTGTTGTAAATAGCATAAAGAGGAGTATGAGCAGGACGATCATCAGTCCCAGTCCTCCTCCAAACGACTGTCTTTGTCTCAAACTGCTTCCTCCTTATACTTCTACCACACCGATGTACGGCAGATTTCTGTATTTCTGATCATAATCCAGGCCGTAGCCTACCACAAACTCATCGGGAATCGTGAAGCAGGTGTATTTGACCTGTACCTGCTTTTTAACCCTGCGTTCCGGCTTGTCGAGAAGCGTGCACAGCTCAATGCTCTTGGGATTTCTCTGTTTTAATACCTCAATGAGGTAAGCCAGAGTCCGACCGGAGTCGATGATGTCCTCAACGATGATCACATCTTTGCCTTCCAGCGGCTCATCCAAATCCTTTACAATTTTTACGATACCGCTGGACTGGGTGCCGGATCCGTAGCTGGATACAGACATGAAATCCAGAGAAACCGACAGATCCAGGCGCTTTGCCAGCTCGCAGGTAAAGAATACTCCGCCTTTTAAGATACAAATCAGATGAACATGGCGTCCTGCATAGTCCTGATTGATCTGTGCCGCCACTTCGCTGATTCGTCTATTTACCTCTTCTTCGGTCAACAATACTTTAATTTTGTCAGCCACCGTTTTTTCCTCCGTCTACTAATTGTACTTGTAAAATCGTCTTTGTCTCCTGGGTTATCTTGTAGAATTCACTCATCCGATACCCCACAATCCATAAAATATGGTTTCCGTCTGCCAGAAGAAGAATTCGATCCCGTTTTGTGCGCGGGATTTTTTCGTCTATCATAAAGGCCTTAACCGTTTTTCTTCCGCCTGAGGCCAAGGTGATATAATCGCCCGGGCGGCGGTATCTGACAGATAACGTATCTTTTATTTTATCATAATCAAACCATTTCGTATACTGGTTTTTGGGAAATTCAGCCGCATTTTTGCAGGGGAATACCTGCATTTTCAGGGAAGACCCGGATATCGCTTTCCCATTAGAATCCTGCTTTTTTCCCTGATTTAAGAAACGCAGAAGCCCGTATTCGGTCACTGCAAGAAAGTCATGCGGCAGCATAACGGTTTTTCCGGTTCCTTTATCTGCCAGCGCCAGGAGCTCTTCTATATGACGGGCCGTAATATCCTTAAGCGGACAGCCGCACTCACTCAGCATCCGGCGTATAATATAGCCCTGCTCAATTTCCTCGCATTCCCGCAGCTTTGATAAGGGCAGCGCATCTGCTCTCCGATGGCATTCCAGCCACTCCCCTGCCTTTTTCTCAAAATAATGATCTGCCCGGCGGATTTGCCCTCCGGCCTGTAGGATATGTTCCGCTGCTCTGGTATTAATCTGAGTCTTTAACATCGGCAGAATTTCATTTCGAATGCGGTTTCGGGTGTAGTCGTTTTCCCCGTTGCTGGAGTCCTCTACCCAGGAAATCCCTTCCTCCGTGAGGAAGGTGCGGATATCGCTCCTTCCCACCCACAAAAGAGGCCGGATAATCCGTTCCCGTACCGGTGCAATCCCTCCCAGTCCCTTTAAACCGCTTCCCCGGAGCAGATTGTGAAGAATAGTTTCCGCATTGTCGTCGGCATGGTGAGCCGTAGCGATGCGGACCCGCAGTCCTTCCGTTTCCCATCCCGCAGCCTCTTCTTCAAAAATCCGATACCGGGCCAGGCGGCCGGCCTCCTCTACGGAAATTCCCTGCTCTCTTGCCTCACGCTCGGCCTCGATGCGGACCAGACGGCACAAAATTTCATGGTTTCGGCAAAATTCCAGGGAAAACTGCGCATCGCGCTCCGCCTCCTCTCCCCGAATGCCGTGATGGACATGGACGGCCCGCAGCGAAATCCCCAATTCGTCTTTCAGACACCACAAAAGATACAGCAGGCATACGGAATCCGCGCCCCCTGATAAGCCGACTATGACCCCGTCTCCCGGAGCCGTCATATGATATTGGTTCATGTAATGAAGTGTCTGAGTTTTCATGGTATTTCCCTGTCTGCAGCAGATTGTGTCAGTCTGAATCATGATGATTTCTGCCTACAGTATACAGAATTCTCCTGATTTTCACAAGGCGTTTTTGATGCGGCCCGATTTTTAATGTTCAAATATTCCACCCACTAAAACCGTCATATCATCTCCCGGCATATCCTGAAAGGAGGCTGCAAAGCTCAATATCCGTTCCGCCATCTCCTGGGGATTTCCGTTTCCGGTTCCCTCTAGAAATTCCTTTAAGGTTTCTTCCTTATTTTCCCCCGGGAGGGCCTCCAGCACGCCGTCACTGACCATGATAATCCGATCATTATCCCAGAGCTTTCTGGATAAAAGAACCGGCTCTATGGATTTTACCACACCCATGGGAAGGCTTCCTGCCTCCATGATTTCCACGCCCTCCCGGCCCATAATAAAGGTGGGAACCGCGCCCAGCTTCATGGCCTCCAGTACGCCGGTATACAGATCCACGCAGCACAGATCAAGAGTAGCCGGGTTCTGTTCCGTTCCGGCCAGAAGAAGCACCGTATTGACCAGCTTTAAGGCAGAACGGGCCGAAAAACCGGTTTCCAGAAGCTGCTCGGTCAATTCCACTACCTTGCTGCTGTCCTCGCTGGCCAGCATCCCGCTTCCCATTCCATCGGAAAGGCTCATGATAACCTGCCGGGGCAGACCCTCATGAAAGGTAAAATTATCTCCTGATACCAGCTCGCCGCCCTTTGCCAGTCTGGCCACTCCGTACAGCATCCGGTATTTTCCCTCTTCCACAAAACGAAAGGTGGCCGGATTCCGGGTAATGATATTTTTGCTGTCTTTTGCCGCGATCCATCTGCTTCCGCCCACAGCCCGTCCCACCACCTGGGATGCATCCCGGGCTGTCATGCATCTTCCGTTGGTGCTTCGGAGTGTTAAAAAGGCTTCCTTCTGTTCATTTTCATACTCTAAAATCAGCAGATTTTCCACCCGCACATGGTAACGGCGGAACAGATAGCGAATCGAATCCTCCCAGCTTCCGGTGATATCCGTAGCGTTCTCCATCTGTCCGGAAAACTCCTCCAGAATGGCTGCCAGCTCCCGAAACTGCACAATCACAGTGTCCCGGCTCTCCAGAAAACGGTTTTTCCAGGATAAATTCATGGTGGCACGCCCCAGATTCCGGTTCAAATGCAGGATATATTCGTCCTTTTTCCGGCATGCCTCTTTAAACAGGCGCGGCATGTCCTCCATCTCGATTTTTCCCTTCTGCTCAAAGGAGCGAAGAAGGTAGTATAAATAGTAGCTCTCATCTCTCCGGCTTCCGCAGTATAAATTGCATCGGGTACACTCGCCGCAGACCGCCGCTGCGGCTGTCTGCATGGCAGCCAGGCCGTCATCCCTGGTCAGGCGTCCGCCTCCTCCAATTTCATCGGCAAAAGCCTGAGCCAGTCCGCTTAAGGACATGGCCATATCCTTCAGCCGCTTTGCCGTATACACATTGACATCCGCCATGTCTCTATGTAAACTCTTTTTTCTAATCACAAAAAATCCCTCCTAACCTGCATAAAAGCATTATATACAGGGTGGAGGGAAATATTTGTCAAATCAGTTGTCCCTTCTGTGAGAATCTTGCGACAGGTTCTCCGAAAATCCGCGCATCTTCCCGCAGCTTACTTCTTTTCCGACGGCTTTAACAGAACCTCGTCCTTATTCACCAGGCCCAGCTTTTCCTTCGCAATCTTCTCAATATACTGCTTGGTCTGCACATAGACGCGGTACTCCTCAAGCTCTGCAGAACGCTCTTCCTCTTCCTCGACCTGATCCATCAGGTTTTCCTCACGGATCCGGTAGTTCAAATCCTTTTTCTTTAAGTCGATCCCTTTTAAGTGTACGGCAACAGCAAGACTTAACACGACTAAGGTGACCCCGATGATTGCCATACGGTTATTCAGATTCTCTTTTTTCTTTCTTCGCATTTTTCCGTTTTCCCGCACGGCCTTCGTCTCCCATCTCTTTTTCTTTCTGCGCTCTCTTCCCGGCAGCTTCTTTTGCGATACGGCGTCTCTCTTTCCGCTCTGCTCTTTTTCTGCGCCGCATTTCTCTTTTTATTGTAATGTATTTTCCCGCTTTTTTCAATAGGCTTCTGTAAATCCTGCTGACCGTTGCATTGTAAGCCAGCATCCCGCCCAGAACGCCTGCGATGGCATACCACCGCAGAATCCCGTCATTCTGATAAAACAGCAGCAGAAAGGTCGCAATACTGGAGGTCAGCCAATAGGCCGCATCCTCAATGCCTGTCCAAAAACTGCCGTGCGGTACCAGCATCCGAAACAGGCGCAGTCCGTCATAGACTGCCATCAGGCTGACTCCCACAGCCAAACTGGCGGCCAGCAGAAGCAGTTCATAATAGATCATGGTGCTCATTTTAATCTGCCGCCCTTTTATTTAAATAGTCTGCCAAACAGTGATTCTCCTGATTTCCGGTAGCTTTCATTGGAGGAATAGGAAAAGCTGTCAAAGCTCCCTTCTATATCTACTTCTCCCTTTTCCAGGGTCAGGCGGCTTACATGCAGATTTTTTCCTTTTACGGTTAAAAGCCCCATATCCGTGTCCAGGATAATCTGGTTTTCGTCAAAAGAAACCACATCCTGTATCCCGGTGATGCCTCCCGTTCCCCGGTTTGCAATTTCCAGCTTATGGGGACGCCGGTTTATCTTTTCTTCCATGCAAAAAACCTCCTAACATATCTAACTATTGTTAAATATATTAGGAGGCAATCCTCTTTATGAATGATAAAGCGTTCTGCGATTATAAATAGCGGTATAACTCTTTGGCGTCATCCTTGCGCACCGTCTCAGCCACATCCAGGACCTCAACCTTTACGGACTTGACTCCAAACTGAATCTCGATGATATCTCCCACTTTTACATTCAGAGAAGCTTTCGCCGGTTTCTCATTTACCAGAACGCGTCCTGCGTCGCACGCTTCATTCGCCACAGTCCTGCGTTTAATCAGGCGTGAAACCTTTAAAAATTTATCTAATCTCATAAATTATGCGTTTACCATATCCTTTAATGCTTTGCCAGCTTTGAATTTCGGAGTCTTGGAAGCTGCGATCGGCATGGTCTCGCCTGTCTTCGGGTTTCTTCCCTCTCTTGCTGCTCTCTCAGCTACTTCAAATGTACCGAAACCAACTAACTGGATCTTTCCGCCCTTTACTAATTCTTCAGAAACAGCCTCAGTAAAAGCCTTGATTGCCTTCTCTGCATCTTTCTTGGAAATTTCTGCTTTTTCTGCTACAGCTGCGATTAATTCTGTCTTATTCATTACGATATTCCTCCTATTATCTCTTTTCATGAATCTTATGTTACAGCCCGGATCGGACACCGTATGTGTTCCGTCATTTTTCAAATAAACTATAACCAGATTTTTCTCATCAACATGCTCGTAATTCTTACCTTACATTTATATACATTTCTCTTTACTTTGTCAAGGTTTTTTACTCTTTTCCTCTGATTTTATACGGCGCCATAACGCAAGGCCTTCCTCGGGTGAATTTATCTTCACATCCCCGAATACATTGGGATGCCGCCGAATCATTTTAGCGCTGATCCCGTCAATCACATCTTCTATCGTAAAAAAGCCGTTTTCCTCAGCTATTCTGCTGTGAATCATGACCTGAAACAAAAGATCCCCCAACTCCTCACAGAGATTCTCCATATCCTGATTCTCAATCGCCTCAATCACCTCTCCCGCCTCTTCCTCCAGACAGGGAATCAGCGTCTCATGCGTCTGCTTCCTGTCCCAGGGACAGCCCTTCTCTGAGCGAAGTGTCTGCATGATAGAACAGAGAGCCTCAAATGTATATTTCTTCCTTTGTATTTCCATTTCCACAGCCTCCCTTATTACCGCACTTTAAATTGCCCCAAAAACCACACCGCTCTAAACCATGCTCCAAAAAACCGCACTATATCCCCTCCGGCTCCCGCGGCACGGTGCTAATAATCACGAAGTAGTATAACACGGCAGGCAGCTCCGTGCAAGAGACACCCCTAAAAGCAAACGCCGGCCGGGAATCCTCGGCAGCCAAGAACCAGGGGCGTATGTCCGGCAGCCCCGGATGCGGAAATGAGAAGCCCAGCGCTTCCCATTTCCACAGCCCGGGCTGCCGGACATACGCCCCTGACTCTCGGCGCTTCACAACACCCACCGTCTTTCTCTCCCCACTACCCTTCCATCTGCCGCCCCAGAAATCCCGCAGCGGTAGACGCCAGCTTTATCTCCGTCTCCCCAAATCTAACCCTCGGCTCCCGGCTCAGAATGGCCACCGCGCCGATGGCATCTCCCTCACATATAATCGGAACCACCACCTGGGCCGTTGCTCCTTCCGGCTCCTCCGAAACCAGCGGAATAAAATTCTTCTCATCCTTTACTGCTGTCACCGTCATTCGCTCTGTAATCGCATTTTCCAGCTGCCGGCTGACCGGCTTCTGCAGATAATCCTTCTTCGGGCCGCCGGAAACGGCGATGACCTGATCGCGATCCATGATACAAACCATAAGTCCTGTGGACTGGGCCATGGCCTCCGCATACTGAACCGCAAAGGCAGCCAGCTCCACCATGGGAGAATACTTTTTCAGGATAATCTCACCTTCCCGATCCGTAAAAATCTCCAGCGGGGTTCCCTCCCGGAGACGCAATGTACGACGGATTTCTTTTGGAATTACTACTCTCCCCAAATCATCAATTCTTCTCACAATTCCTGTAGCTTTCATAAAATGATTCCTCCATTTACTGTACTGTCCGTTTCTGGATCTAGTATCTGTAGATGGAGGAATTTTATACTAAAAACGCAGGAGAATTCCCACAGCCGCCGAAAAAACAATATAGACAATGGGATGCTTTTTGAACTTTTTCAGTCCCGCAAATACTGCCGCAGCCAGGATCACGGCTTTGATATTTAAACCAGGAAGAGCCGTCACACCGCCGTTGTCCATGACCAGAAATGCAATCTTGGCCACTCCTATGCCGGCAGCGGCAATCAGGGCTGCAGAAGCGGCACGCAGACCGTAAAGAGTGTTCTGCACAACCGGTGCATTTTTAAATCTATCCAGCATCTTGGATATTATAATAATGATAATGACAGACGGCAGCACCAGACTCAGAGGAGCCAAAAGCGCCCCTGCCACGCCCTCAATATGAAATCCCACGTAGGTAGCCATGTTGACGCCCAGCGGACCGGGAGTGGATTCCGAGATAGCAATCATATTGGAAATATCCTGGTATGTATACCAGCCTGTTTCCCTTGAAATTTCATAAAGGAACGGCAGGGTCGCCAGACCGCCGCCTACCGCAAAAAGACCGCAGCAAAAAAACCGGATAAATATTTCTAGAAATACGCTCATGCCTTTTCCTCCTTCTTCTCTGCTTTCGGATCATTCTTTCGAATTCCCTTTACCACTACGCCTGTAATTCCTGCTGCCACAACTAAAAGCGCAGAGGATACATTGGTAAACAGAGAAACCGCCAGAATAATTAAAAACAAAATCTTTGTCGTATTATCCACCAGAGATTTCTTTCCCAGCTTCCATACCGCATCGAAAATCAGGACACAAACGCAGGCCCGGATTCCGGCAAAAGCGCTGCTCACAAACCACAGATCCATAAAGTTAGAGATAAAAGCAGAGATTACTGTGATAATAACCAGAGACGGCGCAATCACGCCTAAGGTCGCCGCTATGGCCCCGGAAATTCCTTTTACCCGATACCCGATAAAGGTAGCTGTATTGATGGCAATAATTCCCGGCGTACACTGGCCGATGGCATAGCAATCCATCAGTTCCTCTTCTGTCGCCCAATGCTTATTGTTCACCACTTCTTTTTCCAGCATCGGAAGCATGGCATACCCGCCGCCGAAGGTAAAGCCGCCGATCCGTGCGAAAATCACAAACATTTCAAGCAATTCTTTCATGTTTCGTTTCACTTCCTCCTTGTTTTCTCGGTATGTTTCCCTTTATACCGGTATTTCAGGGAGTATCATAGCAAAATTCCCTGTAAAAGAATATTACCTAAAAAGTATAGCTTCTATATTTAAAAGATATATTTCCGTGATTATCTATACTTTTTATGATATTATAATATAGATACGTTTTTTATCGGTTAATCAAAATGCATTTCATTTATTTAGAAAGGAACCCAGTATGGAACTGCGTCAGCTGCATTATTTTATCACAATCGCAAATGAAGGAACCATTTCCTCTGCCGCCAAAAGGCTGCATATCTCCCAGCCTCCCTTAAGCCACCAGATGAAGCTTCTGGAAGAGGAGCTGGGGGTGACTCTGTTCGAGCGGGGAGCCCGCTCTATCCGGCTGACCATAGCCGGCCAGGTACTTTATGAGAAAGCTGCGGCGATTCTGGATTTAACCCGTCAGGCCAGAGAAGAAACCAGCTCGCTGGAACATGAAGTGGCCGGTACTTTAAGGCTGGGGCTTGTCTCTTCAGCCGGAGAGTTCGCGCTTCAGACCCTGTTTTCCCCCTTTCTCAAAGCCTATCCCAAGGTGGTTTTTGATATTCATGAGGCCAATTCCTACCATCTTCTGGAGCTGGTAAATGCCGGACTCATCGATCTGGCTCTTGTGCGCACCCCGTTCTCCGCCGCAGGGCTTAGCTGCCTTACCTTTGCCCCGGAGCCCTTCCTTGCGGTGGGACAGGAAGCCTTTTTTAAAGATTTTGCCCCGGCAGAGGAACTGGCTTTAAAGCAGCTGATCCATTTTCCTCTGATTATTTATAAACGCTGGGAGGCACTGATTATGGATTATTATACAAAGGCATCCCTGCAGCCACACATCCTCTGCAAAAACGACGATGCCAGGACCTCTGTTCTCTGGGCCCGGGCAGGGCTCGGTGTCGCACTGGTGCCTGCCTCTGCCCTGCGCTCCGATCCGGCCCCCGGTCTGATCCATAAAACGATCACAGATTCCTTTTTACATTCCAGCATCTGTTTAATTCATAAAGAAAACAAACATATCCCCCATACAGCCCGGGCGTTTTTAGAATATTCAAAAAAACTATTGAATTCTTCTCAATTGTAAGATAATGTATAGATAGATCTAAAAATCAGCACATTTTATTCCTCTATAATGTGCTAACCTTTAGACATGCAGATGCAAGCAGCAGAGTGCGGCGGCCTCTAAGCATCCCTGCACTCTTCTGCCAGAAAGGAACCGGGATACATGGCTTTTATATCCAGCTATACTTATAATGCCCAGGAAGGCTTAAAATATCACTGCCACAGCCATGGACACATCATTATTGTCCTGTCGCAGACCTTTTATGTGCGGTTTTCCGGCCGGGAATATCAGCTGACTCCAAAACAGATTGGTTTTATTCCTCCCGGAACCCCTCACGAATATGGCTGCAGCGGCCGGGCACTGACACTGAATATTCCGGCAGAGATGATCAAATCCACGGATCTTCTCTTTCTCACCGAGCACTGCGTGCTGGAAATCCACGAAAAGCTGGAACCTCTGGTTTCGCTTATCAAGCAGGAGGTGGAGAGCAGCAGTACAGGCAGCGATTCTCTCCGCTATCTGTTTTATTATCTGTATGACAAATTTGTGGAGCAGTATCGGATGCCCTCTCTGCAATACATGCATGAAAATTATGCGGATGACATCGGCATCGCCCAGCTGGCCGCACTGGAAAATTATAATGTTTCCTATTATACCAGCTGGTTCAAAAAGAAAATCGGCTGCAGCCCCAGTGAATACCTTCAGATGGTACGAATCGATAAGGCAAAGGAGATTCTCTCCACCACCCGTTACCGAATCATTGATGTGGCTATGCAGGTTGGTTATATGAACAGCTCTTCCTTTACCCGTACTTTTCGGGAGATTGTAGGGATCACACCCAATCAGTACCGCCGCCAGGCTCTGGAGGCAAAGGAGCAAAGCTCTGAAGGAAGAAGCGTTATGACACAAAGTAAAAGGGAGGAGAAATTATGAGAATTGAGCAGCATCCCATCCTGGAATTTGATCGCGGAGAAAAGGTCACCTTTTTCTTTAACGGTCAGGAGATCGATGGGTACACAGAGGAAACGATTGCAGCGGCTCTTCATGCGGCCGGCATCCGTGAGCTGGGTCACAGTCCTGAGCTGCACCGGCCAAGAGGTTTATTCTGTGCCATCGGAAACTGTTCATCCTGTTTTATGACAGTGGACGGACAGCCCAATGTCCGGGTCTGTGTCACCAAAGTAAAAGCAGGCATGCACGTGGAAGAGCAGGAAGGAAAGGGGGTTATCCGGAATGATTAGAGAAGCAGAAGTCCTCGTTATCGGCGGAGGACCCGCAGGGCTTTGTGCCGCAGCGGCAGCTGCCTCCCTGGGAGCAAAGGTTCTGGTCTGTGAGAGAGATTATGTGCCCGGCGGGCAGCTCGTAAAACAGACTCATAAATTCTTCGGCTCTGAAAAACAGTATGCCGGAGACCGGGGCATCCACATCGGAAAAATGCTGGTAGAAGAAGCCCTGGCAAATCCCAACATTGAAATTTTAACAGAGGCTACGGTACTCGGCATCTATGAGGATGGCATCGTAACCGTACTTCATGACAATAAACATTTGAAAATCCGGTCGAAAAAGACCATCGTGACCACAGGCGCTTCCGAGAAATTCTTAGCATTCCCGGGCAATGACCTTCCCGGCATCTACGGAGCCGGCGCAGTCCAGACTCTGATGAATGTGGCAGGCGTCAAACCGGCTGAGCGGGTTCTGATGGTAGGCGCCGGAAATATCGGCCTGATTGTATCCTATCAGCTGATGCAGGCAGGCGTGGAAGTGGCAGGCATCATTGAGGCAGCTCCCAGAATCGGCGGCTATCTCGTTCACGCCTCCAAGGTACGCCGGGCAGGCGTTCCCATCCGCACCGGCTATACCGTAAAGGAAGCCTACGGAAACGGAAAGCTGGAGGGCGTTATCATCTGCCGGCTGGATGAAAAATGGCAGCAAATCCCCGGTACAGAGGAGGATATTCCCTGTGATACCCTGTGTCTGGCTGTCGGCTTAACCCCGCTGACCGAGCTTTGCTGGCAGGCAGGCTGCCAGATGGCATACATCCGCGAATTATCCGGCCATGTGCCGTTAGTAAATGAAAATCTGGAAACCACCGTTCCCGGTATCTATGCCGCCGGCGACGTATCCGGCATCGAGGAAGCATCCTCCGCCATGGTAGAAGGCCGGCTGGCCGGCTATGCCGCAGCAGAAAGCTTAGGCTATGAGCCGGAAAAGGCAAAAGAGCTTAAAGAGGCTGCTGCTGCCGAGCTCTCGGAGCTTCGTTCCGGTCCGACCGGGGCAAGAATTCTGGCCGGTCTTGAAAAATCCGCCAGCCTGCTGGCAGCACGGAAGGGAGGAGAATAACTATGTTAATCCAAAACGGAATTCCCACAGCAGAAGATATTTTAAGCGTAACTCCTTCTGAAGAACGTTTTTCAAAGGGCCCTGTGGCTATCGCAGAATGTTTCCAGAAGATCCCCTGCAACCCCTGCACCAAGGCCTGTGTAAAAAAGGCTATCCGCGTGGAGCCCGATATCAATGAAACGCCTAAAGTGGATTTTGACACCTGCAACGGCTGCGGCGCCTGTATCGCCCGATGTCCCGGTCTGGCCATCTTTGTGGTAGATAAGACCTACAGCGAAACCGAAGCCCTGGTAAAGCTTCCCTTCGAATTTCTCCCCATCCCCAAAGAGGGACAGCTGGCCTGCGGCTTAAACCGCTCCGGCGAGGAATTGGGCTGGTTCCCGGTTGTAAAGGTTATTTCCGGCGGAAAGAAAAACATGACATATACCATCGGCCTGGCTGTTCCCAAGGAACTGGCTATGGAGGTCCGAAATATAAAAGCAGGAGGTTATCAGGATGGACGATAAGAATACAATCCTCTGCCGGTGCGAGGATCTGACAAGAGAAGCCATTCTTGACTGTATCAAGGCTGGCTACTGCACCATTGATGAGATTAAACGCGTAACCAGAGCCGGTATGGGCCCCTGCCAGGGACGCACCTGCCGCATGCTCATCGCCCAGGAACTCTCCTCCTATTACGGAATCCCTATGGAGGAGGTTCTGATGACCACCTTCCGTCCGCCTACCAAGCCTATCAGCATGGGAGTTCTGGCAGACGCATATAACGAAGGAGGTGCCGAAAAATGAAAAAAGGCTATGATGTAATCATCATCGGCGGCGGTATCATTGGCTGCTCCACTGCATTTGAGCTGGCCAAACGAGGCATTACCGATGTCCTTCTTATCGAAAAAGGCTATCTTTCCTCAGGAGCCACCGGACGCTGCGGAGCCGGTATCCGCCAGCAGTGGGGCTCTGAGCTGAATGCCCGGATCGCCATGGAAAGCACCCATATCTTTGAAAACCTGGAAGAATACACCGGCTATAACCACAGCTGCGGCCTCCATCAGGGCGGCTACCTGCTGGTTGCCTATACAGAGAAAGAATGGGCCCAGTTCCAGGAGAATTTAAAGGTTCAGCACTCTCTGGGCATCGACTCCCGGGCCGTTGATTTGAAGGAAGCAAAGGAAATCGTTCCCTACTTAAATACAGAGGGCATGTTCGGCGCCACCTTCTGCCAGAAGGACGGACATGCAGACCCCTTCCATTGTACTCAGGCCTATGCTCTGGGCGCAAAACGGATGGGCGTAGAGTTTTTAACCTACACGGAAGTCACCGGACTGCGTACCCAGGCCGGAAGGATTGCCGGAGTAGAAACCACAAAAGGATATTTTGAAGCCAATACCGTTATCAACTGTGCCAATGTCCGCGCACCGGAGCTGGCAAAGATGGTAGGCGAGGATATCCCGGTTGTTTCTGAGCGTCACCAGGCTCTTGTTACTGAGCCGGTAGCTCCGTTAATCGACTGTATGGTTATGTCCTTCCACCGCTCCTATTATGTGCAGCAGACCCCTCACGGCAGCTTCGTCATGGGAATCGGCCCCAAGGAAGAGCCCAGCTTTAACTTCAATTCCAGCTGGCAGTTCTTAGAGAAAAACTGTGCTGTCATGTGTGAGGCGCTCCCCATCCTGCGCAAGCTTAATGTAGTGCGTCAGTGGGCCGGACAGTATGATTTAAGTCCGGATCGCAACCCGATTATCGATGAAGCAAAGGAAGCAAAGGGCTTCTACAGCGTCTGCGGTTTCTCAGGCCATGGCTTCATGGTCGCTCCGCGTATCGCTATCCTGATGGCAAACCACCTGGCCAATCAGGAAGACACAATGGACATTAAGATGTTCAGTCAGGAACGCTATAAGACCGGCAAGTTACTATTAGAGCCTGCCGTTGTATAGACACAAGAGCATATCCCCCTATGATCTCTTAAAAGAAAAACCCTCTGGAAGCTTTCCAGAGGGCTTTTCCTTCTTATTCATCTTTTATTTTGCATTATCACTCTTCGGCAGAATCACAAACTGGTTTCTGCCGTTTTCCTTAGCCCGATAAAGAGCCTGATCCGCCTTTTTAATCACCTTTTCATAAGAGTCTCCACGGCTGAAAAAGGCAACTCCCATGCTGATAGTAAATTCCCCTTCATTCCGAAAAGCATTCACAATACGTTCCGCGATATTGCGCGCCACATACTCATCCTTCAGTCTCCAAAGCCAGATGCAGAATTCATCTCCTCCATATCGGCTGACCACATCCTCCCGGCGCACTTCCTGTTTCAGAATCGCCGCCGTTTTCTGCAGCGCCCGGTCACCGGCCATATGGCCTCTGCTGTCATTGATTTCCTTAAAATAGTCAATATCCAGGAAGAAGCAGCATCCCTCGCCTCCATCTTCCATATAATTCTCGAACAGATGCTTTGCCGTCTTCCGATCATACACATCGGTGAGAAAATCCTTTTTGCCTTTCTCCATCTCCTTTTGCAGCTGACGCATAATCAGACCCAGCAGAATAGAAGCGCTGATCACACAGAAGACAGCAATGGCCGTCACCACAAAGGAATCACGGCGGATTTCTCCCATCTCCCGCTGATATGCTACAGAATCAACCAATGAGACGATACACCAGTCCTCAATTCCTGCCGGACGATAGTAGAGCAGACGCTCCCGGCCGTTATGCGAATAACGGAAGAAGCCGCGGCCCCCGGAACGGATGGTATTTCGCAGCTTCTGCACTGCATCCGGTTCCGCGTGATCCATGCCGTCCATCATCTCATAAAAGTCCTTAAATTGCTCCATGCCTTCATAGCTGGAAACCATCGCACCGTCTCTGGTGAATACCAGGGTTGTACCGTTTTCCACCTGTTCCACAGTATTTAAAGCACGTCCTAAATCCACCGCATTGTATTCTGCACACAGAACACCGGTAATCCTGCCGTCCTTCTCCCGGATCGGCTCAGCAATCACCAGGCTGTCATATCCGTCAAATCCGCCCGGAAGCACCTCAAAAACCGTCTCTTCTCCGGCAATAGCCCTCTTAAAATAATTGCTTTCAGAAATATCCTTCTGTTGATCCTGCTCATACCAGATCACTCCATCCAGACCTGCCACGCCCATTCGGTAGGTATTATCTCCGAATTCCCGGATCATCTCCCGCCAGTTTTCCTGCCCCGATCCATCCGGCGCATCGCAAAAGGAGGCAATGATACGAAGGCGTTCCGTCTGACTCTGAATCGTCGTCTGAAGTGCTACCATGCCCAATTCGTTCGATTTGCGGAGTTCATTTTCCGTCTGATACGTAATTCGATCTCTTACCGAACGGTAATACAGAACGTTGCTTCCCACCATTACGCTGAGCAGCAGAAAAAGCAGCAAAATATAATATGAAATTTTCTGATTCTGTTGTTTTTTACGCATAGAGGTCTCCGTTTCTCTGCCGCTCAGTTTTTTTACTGCGGTTCAGCCTTTCTTCTTACACTTCAGCCAGCTGAACCATTTTACCCTTTTAGGATTATACCGCAGCCCGCACCTTATTCTTCTTATCCAGAATAATTAAAACAATCACCAAAAATACCAGCCCCGTTCCTGTTCCGATCCAGCCGTTTCCGGTAATACCTGCTGCCAGATAGCCGAAAAAGCAGCACACCGCTACACAGATAACATACGGAATCTGAGTAGATACATGATTAATATGATCACACTGGGCTCCTGCTGAAGCCAAGATCGTGGTATCGGAAATCGGAGAAACATGATCGCCGCATACCGCACCTGCCAGGATAGCAGAGGTAGAGATGGTCAATGCGTTCATATTTTCAGCACCCACTACCGCAAAGGCAATGGGAATCAGGATACCAAAGGTTCCCCAGGAGGTTCCTGTAGAGAATGCCAGGCCAGCTGCTACCGCAAACATGATTGCCGGCATCAGGGCGCCCACCAGAGCGCTTCCGCTTACCACATCTCTTACATAACCGCCGATATTTAAGTAATCGGCGCTGCAGATACCGGACAGAGTCCAGGCCAGACAGAGAATCATAATAGCCGGGATCATCGCCTTTGTTCCGATGGTGAAGGTCTCACAGAACTCATTAAAGTGAAGAACCCTTCTGCTCAAATAGAAAACAAAAATAAATACCAGCGTAAAGAAGGAACCCAGCACCAGGCTCAGAGACGAATCGCAGTCTGCGAAGGCATCCACAATGCCGGCGCCTTCCAGAATTCCGCCTGTATACAGCATTCCGCCGACACAGAAGGCGATTAAAACAAGAATCGGAGCCACCAGGTCAATGACCTTTCCCTTGCCGGCCACCTCAAAAGCATCTGCCTCTACCGTCTTCTCAACGCCGTCGCGCTCTACCTTTTCATTATACTTTTTCATGGCTGCAAAATCAAAGCCACCCAGAATAATAAACAGCATAAAAAGGATGGTCAGGATCGCATAAAGGTTAAAGGGAATCGTGCGCAGGAACAGGTTAAAGCCATCCACGCCGCTGTCCTCCGGCAGGGAAGAACCGACTGCCGCTGCCCAGCTGGAAATCGGTGCAATGATGCAGACCGGAGCTGCCGTCGCATCAATGATATAAGCCAGCTTGGCCCTCGTAATCTTATGCTTATCCGTCACCGGTCTCATAACGGTACCGACTGTCAGACAGTTAAAATAGTCATCCACAAAAATCAGGGAACCCAGAAACATCGTTGAGAGAAGTGCTCCCTTTTTGGTTTTGATCGAATGGGATGCCCACTCTCCATAGGCTCTGGAAGCGCCCGATTTTGTAATCAGGGCAACTACAATACCTAAGAATGCCAGGAATAACAGAATATTGGCATTTCCGCCAATCTTCTCACCCATAATTGCAACGATGGTCTCCACCGCATGCAGCGGATTCGGACCCACATACAGGAAAGCTCCGGAAAGGATTCCAATTAACAGAGACAAGTAAACCTCCTTCGTGGCCAGCGCCAGGGCAATCGCCACAATCGGAGGAATCAGAGAAAAAATCGTTCCACTCATTTTTCTACCCCCTTCTTTTATGAAACGGCATATCTTACCTATATAGCGTTTCACAAAGATCGCAATCCCATTCTGAAAGCTTTTATCCATAAGAAATCCCGTTTTAGAATTTCTTATATAATAAAACGCTCCGGCCGCTTTGTCCAGCACCCGGAGCGAATTCTTTAATTTTTTGTGCCTTTTTCCTCAATCAGGCTGCTTTGCCGCTGAAAAACTACTCAGCAGCCGCCTCGTCAGCCATCTCAAGAGCTGTTGCTTCGTATTTTGCAAGAATAATACTCTGAATCATATCGCGTGTGCCGGAATTAATCGGATGGGCGATATCACGGTATTCTCCGTCTGCAGCTTTGCGGCTGGGCATTGCAATGAACAGGCCCTTTTCCCCCTCTATAACTTTGATATCATGTACCACAAACTCGTTATCAAGAGTAATGGACACGATGGCCTTCATCTTGCCTTCTTTTTCAATCCTTCTCACTCTCACATCCGTAATCTGCATATCCTTAACCCCTCTCCGTCCATTTCTTTATAACGTAAATCTCTCGTTTTTCTCGATTACAATCTTCAGATTGTCCGGTGTACCGATATGTGTTGTGTTGGCACGGATTGTGTCACGGCTTTCTACGATACAGTTTTCAATTACAGTATTGTCTCCGATATATACGTCATTGAGAATAATGGAATTCTTAATCACGCAGTTGTTTCCTACGTATACTTTCTTGAACAGAACTGAGTTCTCCACAGTTCCGTTTAAGATACAGCCGCTGGATACCAGGCTGTTCTTTACATCCGCACCCGGATTATATTTTGCCGGCGGAAGATCGTCTACCTTGGAGTAAATCTCCGGGTATTCTTTGAAGAAGTAATGTCTTACATCCGGTTTTAAGAAATCCATGTTTGTCTTATAGTAGGAATCTACGGAAGCGATGTTGCTCCAATATGTATCCATCTTGTAAGCATAGATTCTCTTTAAGTTTTTGTAGCGTACCAGAATGTCTGTTACGAAGTCATAACGATCCTCTGCTGCACAGCGCTCGATCAGCTCGATCAGCTGACGGCGGCGGATTACATAAATGCCGCAGGAGATGGTATTGGATGTAGCTACCATCGGCTTCTCATCGAAGTCTGTGATACGGCCGTCGTCATTGGTCTTTACCAGACCGAAGCGGGTTACATCCTCTTCCGGTCCCATATCCTTGCAGACTACGGTAATATCAGCCTTTTTCTCTACATGATACTCCAGTACCTTGTTATAGTCTAATTTATAGATGCCGTCGCCGCTTGCTAACACAACATACGGCTCATGGCTCTTCTTTAAAAAGTCCAGATTCTGATAGAGCGCATCTGCGGTTCCTCTGTACCAGTCGCTGCTCTCTGCAGTAATGGTCGGTGTGAATACATACATACCGCCCTGTTTACGTCCGAAATCCCACCATTTGGATGAACTTAAGTGTTCATTCAGGGAGCGGGAGTTGTACTGAGTCAGCACTGCAACACTCTGGATATGGGAATTGCTCATGTTGCTCAGAGCAAAATCGACACTGCGGTAGCTGCCTGCGATAGGCATAGCAGCGATCGCTCTCTTATTGGATAGTTCTCTCATTCTTTTGCTGTTGCCGCCAGCTAAAACAATACCGATTGCTCTCATTGTACTCCACCTGCCTTTATGATATAGTCGCCGCTTTCAAGTATTCCGCCATGGTAATCCTCCGGTGTGGTTTCGCCGGAAATTGCTGTATTCTTTCCAACCTTTACGCCGCCCGGAATAACAGAGCGCTCGCCGATGGTAACCAGATCGAACTGGTAAACCTTCGGATCGTATTTGCTGGGTGCATATTCACCGATACCGATCTGGGCATGATCGCCGATCGTTACATCCTCAGCCACAATGGCCTTGTCCACGTAAGCTCCGGCTCCAATCACACTGCCCTTCATAATAATTGAGTCTTTGACAACAGCGCCTTCTCCGATGGTGACGCCGGCACCGATTACGGAATTGCTCACTTCACCGTAAATCTCAGTACCTTCACCGATGATGCTGCGTTCAATCTTTGAGTTCTCAGAAATAAACTGCGGAGGGATAATATCGCTCTTTGTGTAAATCTTCCAATACTCTTCGTATAAGTTAAACTCCGGAATGATATCGATCAATTCCATGTTTGCTTCCCAGTAGGATCCCAGGGTTCCTACATCTTTCCAGTAGCCATTGTACTCGTAGGCAAAAATTCTCTTGCCGGCTGCATGGCAGTACGGAATGATGTGCTTACCAAAGTCACATCCCGGCTCCTCAGACAGCTTGATTAATGCATCTCTTAAAACAGGCCAGCTGAAAATATAGATACCCATGGAAGCAAGGTTGCTTCTCGGAACAGCCGGTTTCTCCTCGAATTCTGTGATGCGGTTATTGTCATCGGTAATTACGATACCGAAACGGCTGGCTTCCTCAATCGGAACCTGCATCGCTGCAATGGTCACATCTGCATTGTTTGCCTTGTGATATTCCAGCATTACCTCATAATCCATCTTGTAAATATGATCTCCGGAAAGAATCAGAACATATTCCGGATTATAATTCTCCATATATTCAAGATTCTGATAGATCGCATTGGCTGTACCTGTGTACCAGTCGCTTCCTTTGCTTCTTTCATAAGGAGGAAGAACGGTTACACCGCCTACGTTGCGGTCTAAGTCCCACGGAATACCGATACCGATATGCGCATTCAGACGCAACGGCTGGTACTGTGTTAAAACTCCGACTGTATCAACTCCGGAGTTAATGCAGTTGCTCAGCGGGAAATCGATAATACGATATTTGCCGCCGAAAGAAACTGCCGGTTTTGCAACCTTCTGGGTCAGAACACCCAGGCGGCTGCCCTGTCCACCTGCTAAGAGCATAGCAATCATTTCTTTTTTAATCACGATATCACCCCTCGATGTTGAATTATGTATAGCTTAATTGTGTTTTTTATTATACCATACTTTTAAGAAATAGTGAACAAATTTTTAATAGAATTTGTCCGAAATTTGTACATTTTCCGACATTTTCCAGAGGGTTTTGGTTATATTTACGAAATTCCTACCTAACCGGTGGGCGATGCAGGGAAAATATGGCGTCCGAATGCCAACATTCCCGCAGGATCCGACAGCTGCCTCCCTTTAAAATATCTCAAAAATCCCAATGGCTGCCTGACGGAGGCGTTCCGATCCATTGTGCAAAACTCCCAGAAAACCGGGACTTCCCCTTGAATCCACAGAAAAAATACAGTATAATGGCCACATAGGCAGACAAGCCATGGTTAAAAAAGCCCAGCTCACGAAATTGGAAGATAAATCGAGTATGGCACAGTAATTATATAAAGGAGTAACTGTTATGAATTTAGTAACTGTAAGAGAGATCTACCGCTCCAGAGAAACGTATCTGGACAAGGAAATCCAGATCGGCGGATGGGTCAGAAGTGTCAGAGGCTCCAAGGCCTTTGGTTTTATCGTTGTCAGCGACGGAAGCTATTTTGAGACGCTTCAGGTCGTTTATCATGATACACTGGCGAATTTTGCCGAGATTTCCAAGTTAAATGTAGGCGCTGCCATTCTTGTAAAGGGTACTCTGGTAGCTACCCCGGAGGCAAAGCAGCCGTTTGAAATCCAGGCATCCGAGGTTACGGTAGAGGGACCGTCCGCATCCGATTATCCGCTGCAGAAAAAGCGCCACACTCTGGAGTATTTGAGAACCATTTCTCATCTGCGTCCCAGAACCAACACTTTCCAGGCCGTATTCCGTGTCCGCTCCCTGGCCGCCTATGCGATCCACCAGTATTTCCAGGAGCGGGATTTCGTCTATGTACACACCCCGCTGATTACCGGAAGCGACTGTGAGGGCGCCGGCGAGATGTTCCAGGTTACCACCATGGATCTGAACAATATTCCGAAGACCGAAGACGGAGCTGTGGACTTCTCCCAGGATTTCTTCGGCAAGCCAACCAACTTAACCGTAAGCGGACAGTTAAACGGTGAAACCTACGCCATGGCCTTCCGGAATATTTACACCTTCGGACCAACCTTCCGTGCAGAGAATTCCAACACCACACGCCACGCCGCCGAGTTCTGGATGGTAGAGCCGGAGATGGCCTTTGCCGATTTAACGGACAATATGGCAGTGGCTGAGGATATGTTAAAATATGTCATCCGCTATGTACTGGAGCACGCACCGGAGGAGATGAATTTCTTTAACCAGTTCATCGACAAAGGTCTTTTAGACCGGCTGAACCACGTATTAAATTCCGAATTCGGCCATGTTACCTACACCGAGGCTGTGAAGCTTTTGGAGGAGCACAATGAAGAATTCGATTATAAGGTATTCTGGGGCTGCGACTTACAGACCGAGCATGAGCGCTACTTAACCGAGCAGATCTTTAAACGCCCTGTTTTCGTTACCGACTATCCGAAGGAGATCAAAGCCTTCTATATGAAGATGAATGATGACAATAAGACAGTGGCTGCCATGGACTGCCTCGTTCCGGGTATCGGAGAGATCATCGGCGGAAGCCAGAGAGAGGATGACTACAACAAGCTGGTAGCCCGCATGGACGAGCTGGGACTTAAGAAAGAGGATTACGGCTTCTATCTGGATCTTCGCAAATACGGTTCCACCCGCCACTCCGGCTTCGGACTGGGATTTGAGCGCTGTGTCATGTATTTAACCGGCATCTCCAATATCCGTGATATCATTCCGTTCCCAAGAACGGTGAATAACTGCGAATTATAAAATTTAGCATATTGCCGCTTAAGATGGAGCTGCCGCATGATTGATAAAATCTGTTTGCGGCAGCTCCATCTTAAATCATAACAGAATTCTGCAGCCGGCAGAAAGAAAGGGGAACAACGTGAAGTTTATCCATACCGGAGACATCCATTGGGGCATGTCCCCTGACAGCGACAAGCCATGGAGCAGAGAACGGGCCCGGGATATACGGGATACCTTTGCCGCCATTATTGAAAAGACAAAGCAGATGGGGGCGGACTGCCTTTTCGTGGCAGGCGATCTGTTCCACCGTCAGCCTCTTTTAAAGGACTTAAAGGAGGTTAATTACTTATTTTCTACCATCCCCGGCGTAAAAGTGGTAATCATTGCGGGAAACCACGATCGGATTCGGAAAAGCTCTGCCGTTTTAAGCTTTTCCTGGTGCCCCAATGTTACGTTTTTGAACAGCGAAGAGCTCTCCTCTGTCTATTTTGAGGACATAAACACAGAGGTGACCGGTTTCAGCTATTACACTCCGGAAATCCGGGAGGCAAAGCTCAATCAGGCCGAAGCGCCGAAGGACGGCCGGATCCACATTCTGCTGGGACACGGCGGGGACATGAATCATTCCCCCATTGACCGTGCCTCTCTGGCTGCCTCCGACTTTTCCTATATTGCGCTGGGCCATATCCATAAACCGGAGGTTCTGGCCGAGAAAAAAATGGCTTACTGCGGCTCACCGGAACCTCTCGATAAGACAGAGACCGGAGAACACGGCATTTTTTACGGTGAAATCAGTCCGGTCAGCCTGGAAGTAACCGCCCTGACCTTTATTCCCATGGCAAGGATCCGGTATATTCCGCTGGTTGTCAACATTACCCCGGCCACTACCAACACGGAACTGTATCTTAAGATGTCCCATGAGGTGGAAAAACGGGGCACGGATCACATTTACCGCTTCCGCATCCGAGGCATGCGGGATCCGGATATCAATTTTGAGCTGGATTCCCTGCAGCTGCGCTACCGGATCACGGATATTCTGGATGAGTCTGAACCTCAGTATGATTTCAGCGCCCTGTTTGCCGAACATCCGAGCGACATGATTGGCTTTTATATCCGCGCGCTTCAGAAGCCTGATATGAGCCCCGTTGAGAAGAAAGCCCTGTTCTATGGAATCCACGCGCTTCTCCTCACCACCGATGAAAGGAGTTAGTCGAAATGCGTTTCCTTGATTTATATATCAGCGGATTTGGAAAATTCCATAACACTTCTGTCTCCTTTGAGGACGGGATCAATGTGGTTTACGGCAGAAATGAAGCCGGAAAGTCTACCATCCACACCTTTATCCGCAGTATGCTCTTTGGCTTGGAACGCCAGAGAGGACGCGCCGCCCGAAGCGACACTTACAGCAAATATGAACCCTGGGAAAACAGCGGCACTTATGAAGGTCAGATCCGTTTAGAATCCGACGGAATAATCTACCGCATTGAGCGCAGCTTCCAGAAAAACAAAAAGGAATTTACCATTATCAATGAGACCACCGGCCGGGAGGAAACCGGCGGAAAGGCTTTTATGGACGAGCTTTTGGGAGGCCTCAGTGAGATGGTTTACAATAATACCATCAGCATCAGCCAGCTCAAAAGCGCCACGGAAGACGGTATGATATCGGAGCTTAAGAATTATATTGCCAATATGAATACCTCCGGCAATATGGCCCTGAACATTACAAAAGCCAGCGCCTATCTGAAGAGTCAGAAAAAGCAGCTGGAAGCCCAGTTGAGTCCTGAGGCTGCCAAAACCTACACCATGCTGCTGACCGAGATCCGCAGCATCGAAAAGGAAATCTCTTCCCCGGAATATGAAAATCAGATGCTGGAATATATGAAACAGCGCGACAGCGTGAAGGAAGAGATCGACATAAAACAGCAGGAAAAGGACGAGCTGGCCGATAAGCTCTCCAGAGGCCGTCAGATGATGGAGGACTTTGAGTTTACGGATGACGCCTCGATCCAGTCCTATTTAAATAATGCAGAGGAGCTTTACCGCAACTACACGGAATCCACAAACATTGCAGAAAGTCATTCCGGCCGGATTCTTCCGAACATTCTGTTTGTCATCACTGCCGTTCTGGTGGCTGCAGCCGGCTGCTTTTTGTACCTGCATTTTAACCCGGACAGTGCGCTGTTTTTCGCGCTGCCTACCGTTCTGAATCCGCTTCAGGCTGCGGCCGGCCTTAACCTGGCAGCGGCTGTATGTTTCTGCGCCGGACTTTTCAGCATTTTCCGGCTGCGCAGGCACAGGAAAGAGGCAAGGCTCTGCTCTGCCACCTTGGCGGAGATCTTCCGGCGCCATCTGGGCGACAGCTCTGTCTCCGAAAAGGCCATGGAGGCACTGCGCATGCGGCTGGCGGAGTTTAACCGTCTCTATCAGATTATGACCCGTTCTGAGGAGACATTAAAGCAGCAGACAGAAACGATTTCTTCGCTGTTGGAGAGGCAGAATTCCTGCAGCGAAATCATTGAAAAGCAGCAGCGGATCCAATGGGAGCTGGAAAAGAAGCTGGAACACCTTTCAGACTGCAAGGACCGGGCTGCGGCTCTCAAACGGATTATCAGCGAAAATGACCGGCTGCACCAGGATATTGCGGCCATCGATCTGGCGCAGGAAACCATGCAGGAGCTTTCTTTGTCCATCCGCGATTCCTTTGGACTCTATTTAAACAAAACCGCTTCTGAGCTTATCAGCGGAATCACCGGGGGCGTTTACAGCAGCATGAGTATTGATGAGAACTTAAATGCATTTCTGAACACAAAGCGGAAGCTGATTCCCTTAGAGCAGGTCAGCAGCGGGACAGCGGATCAGATTTATCTGGCGCTTCGTCTGGCCGCCGCCAAATTTATCCAGCATGGCTCGGATCGCATGCCGTTAATTTTTGACGACAGCTTTGTGCTTTATGATGATGAAAGGCTGAAGACGGCGCTGGGATGGCTTCCGACGGCATATAAAGGACAAATGATTCTCTTCACCTGCCATAAGCGGGAGGAAAAGGTATTGAAAGAAATGGGAATGGATTTCCATCTTGTGAAGCTGTAGCATAGCTGAAACAGGGCGTCTTTCCGGATGGGAAAGGCGCCCTGAAATCGTTTCTTATTTCATTCTTCACTATTAATCCCGGATTCCGGCCCGATAGGAATCAAGCAGCCGGTTGATCCGCTTGGTCGGATTCAAAAGCTCGCTCAGTGAAGCATCGTGGTTTAAATTGTCAATAATCAGCGCAATGTATTTGCTCATATCTACATTGATATAATACGGTCTGGAAAGCAGATCCGGTGTCTGATAAACCAGATTGGTTGTCAGAACCCGATCGATCAGCCCGTTTGCATAGTATTCGTCAAACTTCCTGAGTCCGTTGGTAAACAGGCCGAAGGTTGAGCAGGCAAATACCTTTCTCGCCTTCCGTCTCTTTAATTCTTTGGCCACATCCAGCATACTGTCGCCGGAGGAAATCATATCGTCCACGATGATAACATCCTTGCCCTCTACACTGGCTCCCAGGAATTCATGCGCTACGATTGGGTTTCTTCCGTTTACAATCCGGGTGTAATCACGTCTCTTATAGAACATACCCATATCCAGACCCAGCACGTTGGCAAAATATACGGCACGGGACATACCGCCCTCATCCGGGCTGATAACCATCATATGATCACTGTCGATATCGAGTTCTTTTTCATTTTTCAGCAGATATTTGATGAACTGATAAATCGGCTGAACCGTCTCAAAGCCCTTTAACGGAATGGCATTCTGCACCCGCGGATCATGGGCGTCAAAGGTGATGATATTTTCAACTCCCATATTTACCAGCTCTTCCAGAGCCAGGGCACAGTCCAGAGATTCACGTCCGGATCTCTTATGCTGGCGGCTCTCATACAGGAACGGCATAATCACGTTGATGCGCTTTGCCTTGCCGCCTACGGCTGCGATGATTCGCTTTAAATCCTGAAAATGATCGTCAGGAGACATATGATTGACCATTCCGCACAGGGAATAGGTTAAACTGTAGTTACAGATGTCAACTAAAATATAAAGATCGTCTCCACGGACTGATTCCGAAATGGTTCCCTTGGCCTCACCGGTTCCGAATCTCGGGTTGTCTGCTCCAATGATATAGGAGTCTCTCTGGTATCCAGAAAAAGCAATCGTGGTCTTGTGCTCGCTCTCCCGCTCTCTTCTCCACTCAACCAGATACTTGTCCACCTTTTTTCCCAGTTCCGCACAGCTCTTCAGCGGAATCAGACCCAGCGGTCCGGCAGGGATCGTCTCAATAATCTTTTCTTCGTACAGCATCGCTTTCCTCCAGCCTTGTGCATCCACCCGATGCATCAAGTATTTTACGTACTTTTTACGTTTTCTTTATATCATTCCAGCTCTCATAAGTCAAGTAATTCCTAAGCCTGCGCCGGATGTCCTGCCTTTAGCATTCCCCTTCAGCTTCTTCAGAATCCGGATATCCTCGCCGTACAGCGGGATCACCCGGTATTTGCTGATGATTCGGGACATGACCCGATCCGTAAATTCATCCCGCATCTCATTGACCGGAAGGTTGGTGGAAATGATGGTTCCCTTTTTCCGGTTCATGCGCTCATTGATGACATAAAAAAGCTGCGAGGTAGTAAAGGTATTGACCAGCTCCGTTCCCAAATCGTCAATGATCAGAAGGTCGCATTCCAGCAGATACTGGGAGCGATCCCGATCCTCATCCGTGGAATCGTAGGAGAACCGCTCTTTGGAAAAAATCTCAAACATTTCCACTGCCGGCAGGTAAACCACACTGAAGCACCGTTCTATCAGTTCCTTGGCAATGCAGTTGCTCAGAAAGGTCTTTCCTAAGCCTGTCTTTCCGGTAAACAGAATATTGCCCTTCTCCCTGCTGAAATTCTCCACATACTCCCAGCAGGCGGATACCACCTGGCGCATATACTCTCTGGCCGTTTTGCCGCTGCGCTCGTCCACCCTGGTGTCATCGAAATATTCGTAGGAAAAATGGTCAAAATTCTCCTGCTTTAATATTTCCTTTATGTTGGACTGGGAATACAGAAGATCAATCTCTCTCTGCCGGAAGCAGTGGCATTTTTTCCCGCCGCTGTATCCTGTATCCTGGCAGTCCGGGCAGTCGTAACGCATTTCCAGATAGTCCTCCGGATAACCGTAAGCGGTTAAAAGGACCTGACGCTCTTCCTTGAGGCCTTCTATCGTCTTTCGAAGCCTGGCCACAGCCGTGGTATCGCCGGCCAGAAGCTGTCTGGCACTGCGCACAGCCGAGGATGCAATCTCCTCATTCATCTCTCGTATGGCAGGTATCTTCTCATAAATTTCTGCGGTTCTCTGATCCAGCTCATGCTTCTTTTCCAGCTGCTTCCGGTTATAGAGCCGCATAATGGAATCATACTGGGAATTACTGAGTGCCATCTTTTCCTCCCGTTTCCTGTCCTGAATTAATCATGGTCCAAATCATCTCATCGTAATCATAGCCGTGCTCTTCCAAATTGTGGAACCGATTCGATGCACGGCCTGTGCCTGTCTTTTTCCCTGCTGCCGCCGTTTCTTTCTGTGCCTTTTTTGTTCCGGCCTTTTCCTTTTCTCTGCGTACCTTATCCAGGGCCGCAATATCGCGCAGCGAACGTACACCGGCTTCCTTCCAGTCCGTCAGAATCCGATCCGCATACTGAAAACTGGGATTATGTATGGCCTTGATGGTCCGGCTGCAGGCCTCCACCACAATCTCCCTGGTAAATCCATAGGTCCGGAACCATTTCTCCATCAGTTCGTATTCAAAGTCAGCCGGACTGCGGCCGGTCAGGCCCATGGCCTTCATGACGGCAAAGGATTCCTTGGAAAAGCTGCGGGAATACGCTCTGGCCTCTTCCACTGTCGTTATCTTTTTCTCATGCCAGTTCAGCGCCACCTTTTCCGCATAGCGGAGGCTGGAGTGATTATTCTGGGCGCAGTATTCCATCAGATATTCCAAAAGCTCCGGCGCCATTTTCAAATTCGCATAGAGATTGCCCAGGATCTGACAGTCCGTTGGGGTAAAGGTCTTGTTTAGATATTTCTGGGCAATGTATACAAGCTGGGTGAAGGTTTCATCCCGGGACAGCCGATCCATATCGCAGGATGAACCGGATGCAGAAGCCGGAGATGGTGCGCCGGCCGATTCATCCAACACTCCGGCCTTCTGCCAGTAGGACAGAGCACGGCGTACATCCGCTTCGGTATGATTCAGGGCATCTGCCACAGATTCCACACTCACCGCTTCTCCCTCATGGCGCAGAAGATACAGATATACCTTTACATATTCCCCGCTGGCACCGGCCAGATACTGATCGATAAATATATTCGAGATCGTCGTGACACCCACAGTCAGTCTGTTTTTTAAACGCACATCCATCTTCTCACCATTCCTGTTCCTGTACTTTCTTCCTGTGTACTTCCATCATATCACACGTTTTTCCAAAAAGAAATAGCACGGTTTATCCACAGTATTGATTGTGGATATTGTGGATAATGTGGAAACCATACCATTTTTTCCGCGCGATTGCCGGCGTTTCCTGTCGAATGCTTTGTTTTATCAGCATTTCCGCAGTTTTCCTTTTCTGGGGATAAAGGGCAAAAAAATCCACATAGCTCCTTTACATAAAATGTTGAAAACTATGTGGATAATGTGGATAACTATCATGCAAGTATATTTTCTCCCACTTTTACAATATCTCCGGCCCCCATAGTTATCAACAAATCGCCCTGTGTACAATTTTCTAAAATAAATTTCTCCACTTCCTCAAAGGTAGGCAGATACCACGCTTTTGTCCCCTTTGCCTTTAAGCGGTCCACAATATCAGCCGAGCTGACACCCAGTGTGTCCGTCTCTCTGGCCGGGTAAATATCTGCCAGCATGACACAGTCTGCCAGGGATAAGGCATCTGCAAATTCATCCAAAAAGGCCTTGGTTCTGGAGTAGGTATGCGGCTGGAAGGCACACCAGATACGCTTGTGCGGATAATTTGCGGCCGCCAGAAGCGTTGCTCGTATCTCCTGCGGATGATGGGCATAATCATCAATAACGGTTACACCGTTCCATTCTCCCTTTTTCTCGAAACGGCGGTTGGTCCCGGTAAAGCCTTTCAGTCCGCTCCGGATATCTTCCATAGAAATACCGTTTTCCAGAGAAACTGCCACCGCTGCCAGTGCATTGTATACATTATGCTCGCCCTGAACGCCCAGGGTAATCCGCTCTTTCTTTTCCCCTTTTATATAAAGGTCAAAGGAAGGTCTCGCATACTCATCATAGACGATTCCGTCTGCACTGTAATCGTTGCTCTTATCATGGCCGAAGGTGATGATTTTTCCCTTCACTCCGGCCGTCAGCTCACGGTAATTATCAATATCTCCGTTGATTACAACAGCCCCCTGTTCCGGCACCCGTTCCATAAACAGCCGGAAGGAACGACGGATATCATAAATATCCTTGAAAAAGTCCAGATGATCCTCTTCCACATTCAGAACGACTGCCATGGTGGGGTAGAACGACAGAAAGCTGTTGGTATACTCACAGGCCTCTGTCACAAAAAACTCCGGGCCGCCCACGCGGATATTGCCTCCGATGGAATTTAAGATTCCGCCCACGGAAATAGTCGGATCATTGTCGGCCTTTAAGAAAATTTCGGTCACCATAGACGTGGTGGTAGTTTTTCCGTGGGTTCCGGCAATGGCAATCGCCTCTTTATAATTTCTCATCATCTGTCCCAGAAGCTCTGCACGGCTTAAAAGCGGAATCCCGCGCCGCTTCACCTCCTGAAGCTCCGGATTGTCCTCATGAATCGCTGCAGTATAGACAACCGCATCAATCCCGTCCTTTATGTTCTCTGCCTTCTGGCCATAGTAAAGAACAGCGCCTCTGGCCTCCAGATGATCGGTCAGCTCGCTTTCGTGTGCGTCCGAACCGGAAATCTGAAATCCCTCATCCATCAGAATCTCTGCCAGACCGCTCATGCTGATTCCGCCGATGCCGATGAAATGAATGGCCTGCGGTTTATTAAAATCGACTTGATACATACTCCTCTTCCACCTTTTATTTTCTATGTTATTTATATCCGTATTATCTTAATTTAACTTCTTTTTCGATGAAATGTCAACCGTTAGAGCGGCGTTCCGACTTACTTCCTTCCACTCTTCTCCGTATCGTAAAGGCAGCCGCCGAACAACCTTCCCTGATACGGCTCCAGAGCATGCAGAAGGATATTTCCCAGCACGCCGATCGCTAACACCTCCCCGATTCCTACGGTCAGCATGGCAAAGAGGATCAAGTCCTCCGAGCCGTAGGCATACCGCAGCACCCACGGGATAATCAGTGTATTGGAAAGAATCGGCGGTACACAGACCAGCCCTCTCCTCTTTCGCAAAGCACAGGATCCCGCTGCGCCCAGAAGCGTCGCCAGGCTTCCGAACACGATATCCAGCCCGGCCGCCCCGCAGATCAGGTTTGACAAAAAGCAGCCGGCGAACACGCCCGGAATCGCCGCCGGTGTGAAATAAGGCAGGATACACAGCGCCTCTGAGATGCGAAACTGCACCGGACCGAAGCTGATGGGCTGAAAGGCAGCCGTCAGCGCAAGGTAGATCGCGGCAATCACCGCACCGTAGGCTACAAAATAGGCATTTTTGTTGTTAGACATTCTCATATGTTATTTGCTCCTTTAGTTTTTTTTAAGGTCAGGAAGGTCTCGAACTGACCGGCCATTTCATGCAGACTTCCTGGAAAATGCTGTAAAATCAAGGGATTCTGCGACCTTGGTACGGCCAATACTATAGCATATGGGGGAGAGAAATGCAAGTATACCCTGCCATTGCCTGCAATCATCTGTAATCGCGTCTCATCCATGCAGGCTTCTGCTGCTGTCCGGATATCCGGCAGCCATACATACTTATCTACAGAGAGGTTCACGCTATCTTGATTTGGGAAATAAACCACAAAACCGGCTGGCAGAATAAAAAACGCTTGCATTTTGTCCACGTCTAGCGTATAATTGTCTTCACTACAAAAACAAACACATATAATTTCATCTGCCAGACGATGTTCGCAGAAAAGAGGCATACCATATGCCCGCCGAAGGAATAACACTCTCAGGCAAAAGGACTGTGAACGGATGGCACTCTGGAGACATCCGCTGCGGCGGGGGCCGAAGGTGCAAGCTCGAATAGTTCGGGTTAATCTCTCAGGCAAAAGGACAGAGGGGCTTTTTTCATACTGTAATAATACCTGTTGTATAAACTAAGCCTATTTGATCTTTTTGCAGGAGCGTGAGATTCCCCGGTCACTCTCCTGCTTATTTTTTACGATTTTGTATGGTTTGTTCTATTATTAAAAGGGAAAAAGTGAGGAAAAGCTATGATTACAGATTTATTAGTAAAAATTGACGATCTGGTCTGGGGTGTTCCCCTGATTATTCTGATTATCTCCTGCGGCGTTTGGCTGACTATCCGTACCGGTCTGCTGCAGGTCTTTCATCTGGGAAAAGCCCTTCGTTTTATGGTTAAAAATGAAGATGACGGCCATGGAGAGGTAACCTCCTTCGGCGCTCTCTGTACGGCTCTTTCCGCTACCATCGGAACCGGAAATATTGTCGGCGTGGCTTCTGCCATCGCAGCCGGCGGCCCCGGCGCTCTCTTCTGGATGGAGGTTGCAGCCTTCTTCGGAATGGCTACTAAATACGCAGAAGGACTTCTGGCCATCAAATATCGACAGATCGATGAAGACGGCCATGTGTTAGGCGGACCTTTCTATTATATTGAAAAGGGCATGGGACCTAATTTTAAGTGGCTGGCCAAATGCTTTGCTGCCTTCGGAGTTCTCGCCGGGCTGCTGGGTATCGGAACTATCACCCAGATCAACGGAATTACCTCTGCTGCCCAGAACTTTTTTGATCCGGAAAAGGCCGGCGTTGTCTTTACGCTCGGTTCCGGTGATGCAACTGCTGTTATCACCGTTACTACAATTGTGGCCGGTATTATTGTCACTCTCTGCACCGCTCTGGTTGTCATCGGCGGTCTTCAGAGAATTGCCAAGGTATCAGAAATCGTGGTTCCGTTCATGGCCATTGTATACGTTGTCTGCGGACTTTTGATTCTGATCACCAATATCGGGGCCATCCCCAATGCAGTCTATCAGATCGTTGCCGGTGCCTTCAATCCTCAGGCCGTTGCCGGAGGTATCGTCGGTGTTACCATCAAGACAGCGATTCAGAAGGGTGTTGCACGCGGTATTTTCTCCAATGAGGCAGGCCTTGGTTCTGCTCCTATCGCCGCTGCCGCTGCCCAGACAAAGGAACCGGTTCGCCAGGGTCTTGTTACTATGACCGGAACCTTTATTGACACCATTGTTATCTGTACCATGACGGGTCTTTCCATCATCATCTCCGGCGGCTGGAATCCGGAGCTTGGCTTAGAAGGTGCCGAAATTACCATGTACGCATTCCGCACCGCCCTTCCCTTCCCGGCACAGGTGGGCTCCTTCCTTTTAATGATGTGTCTGGCATTCTTCGCTTTCACTACCATTTTAGGCTGGGATTATTATTCGGAGCGCTGCCTGGAATATTTAACCGGCGGACGCATGGACATTGTAAAGGCTTACCGGTGGCTCTATATTGTCGCTGTAGCTGTCGGCCCCTATCTGACCGTAAAGGCTGTGTGGACGGTTGCCGATATCTTTAACGGACTGATGGCAATTCCTAATATCATTGCACTGCTGGCTCTGTCGGGTGTTGTGGCAAGGGAGACAAAGGATTACTTTCAGAGAAAAGCACATTTGAATTAACAGAATGAACGAAAAAGAGGAATGGTCCCGGTTGGGAATGCCATTCCTCTTTTTAGGTAAATAATTCTTGTTTTAATAGGGAATAGATACTCTTCTCATCTGCATCGGGGTGGTTTTCGATTGTATGAAAGACCTACTTCATCTACGGCGATAGGATCTTCTGCCTGCACAAAATAAAGATGCAGCCAAAAGCAGGGGGATGCTTTCAACTGCACATTTCAGTAAAATCCATGAATAAGTGAATCAATTAAGGGGGAAACACCGATTCACGGTTCTTGATTGCTAATTTTAGTTTCGCGTCTGTCGGACGCCGGATGCCGCCGCGCAGATGCCGCCGGCTCTTCGTTATCTGTTTCTCATTATAACGAATCTTTTTTCTTTCGTAAAACAAAAAAATGACATGAACTATATGCAAAACCTTCATGTCCGAATATTGTATACAGTATTTACAGAACCATTCTGCATGATATACTATACATATCACGAATGATTTGGAGAGATACTTTATGGATATTAAGGACATGCGTCTGTTTATTACCATGGCGGAAGAAAAAAATCTGACCAGGGCCGCAGAAAAAAACGGTTATACCCAGTCCGGTGCCAGCCATATTTTAAAAAATCTGGAAAAAGAACTCGGCTTTACTCTTTTTGTCCGGACAAAGAAGGGGCTGGTTCTCACACCGAACGGGGAACGGATTCTCCCGCTTACACGACGCGTTCTCTCAGCCCACTGCCTGTTTGAGCAGGAGGTGGCTGCTATCTGCGGTATCCAAAAGGGTCATATTATTATTGGAAGCTATATGAGCGCCTCCATCCACTGGCTTCCCACCGCGCTGGGCAAATTTTACAGCCAATATCCCGATATTACAGTGGAAATCCGGGAAGGAAACTTCAGTGAGATCTGCAGTTGGCTGGAAAACGGCATCATCGATTTCGGCATCACCGGACAGATCATCTCAGAAAAAATGGAATGGCTTCCACTAAAAAAGGAGCCCTTTCTGGCCATCTGCCCTCTGGATTCCCCTTATGCGGGAGAGGCTTACTTTGATTTAAAAAATTTGGAAAAGGAGCCCTGTATTCTCTTAGATCAGACCGAGGAACCGGATTTGACCCGTCAGATCCGCAATCTGGGAATACGGCCCATTTCCAATTTTTCTTCTTTAAACGATCATGCCATGATGGCCATGGTAGAGCACAAACTGGGAATTTCGATTCTGCCGGAGCTTGTCATCCGCGGACGCCTGCAGAATCTGGCAGCCCTGCCTCTGCAGCCGCCCATTGAACGGACTCTGGGAATCCGGGTTCCTTCGCTTAGGGAGGCCTCTCCGGCTGCCCGTCTGTTTATCAAATGCCTTCAGGATACCGTAAACGAACTGGAGACCCCAAATTAGATGAATCATATCCTTTCCTTTTGTACCATTTCGGCCTTGCTCCAGGGCCCTGTCCGGTAAAATCCTATGGACAAAACTGCTGCCGCTGACCAGCCAATCGGCCATGCACTCCAGATTCCAATTGTTCCGAATCTTTTGGACAGTACCACTGCCAATATTACACGCAAAATCAAATCGGTGAAGGTGGCTGCCATAAATTTATTCATCATTCCGGCTCCTCTCAGAATTCCGTCTGCTGCCAGCTTAGCGGATATCACGAAATAAAACGGAGCCAGTATCCGCAGAAACTGCATTCCGGTTTCAATCGCTGCCCCTGTCGGCTCATCCATAAACAGATATAAAATCCATCTTCCTCCCAGCACATACAGAAGCACCAGAGGAATACTGAGAAGCCATACCAGCTTTACCCCCGCCCGGAAGCCCTGTTTCACACGTTCGGCCTTCTTTGCACCGATATTCTGAGCGGTAAAGTTCGAAATTCCGTTTCCCAGAGTAGTAAACGAAGTAATCACCATATTGTTAAGCTTCACGGCCGCCGAATAGCCGGCAATGACGCTGGCGCCAAAACTGTTAATAACGCCCTGAATAATGATATTTCCCACGGAGATAAAGCTCTGCTGCAGAATACTCGGGACAGCAATGACTGCAATCTGCCTGAATATCTGCCACGAAAACATAGATGAGGCTTCCCGGATTTCCATATCGCGAAGGCGCTTCGTCACTACAATGAGCGCCAGCACGCAGCTGACTCCCTGGCATAAAAAGGTCGCCCATGCCACACCGGCCACACCCATGTCAAAGGCAGTGACAAAAAGAATATCCACCGCAATATTAGAGGTGGAGGAGACTGCTAAAAACGTAAAAGGCGTTTTCGAATCTCCCAGCGCCGAGAAAATACCTGTGGCAATATTATAAAAGAACATAAACGGCAGGCCCCACACGTAGATATCCAGATACAGTCTGGAATCCGCCATGATTTCCTCCGGCGTGCGGATCAGATTCAGAAGTCCGCCGCACCCCCAAATGCCCAGGGCCATTAACACGATACAGAGCACCGCGCTGGCAATCATGGTCGTATGAACCGCAGTCTTCATTTTCCCATACTCTTTTGCACCGAAAAAGTTAGATACAATGACTGAACATCCAATATTGCAGCCAAAGGCAAATGCAATAAAAATCAGTGTGATTTCATAGCTGTTTCCCACAGCCGCCAGCGCATTCTCCCCTATAAATTTTCCGGCCACCAGACTGTCTGCTATGTTGTAAAGCTGCTGGAAAATAATACTTCCAAACAGGGGCAGGCAAAACTGCCATAAAACCGATTCCGGTTTCCCAACTGTAAGATCCTGATTCATCCCTGGTCCTCCCATTTCACAATAAAATTTTAAACAAATCCTTGTTTCCTGCTTCCTTGCGTATTATACTTGGGATGTTGTAAGATGTAAAAGGTATATATGATATAGTTGATATATTATTTTGATATGATGTTCCAGCTCTGCCAAAGCCATGCAGAATCGGATCCCGGAAAGGAGCTTTCATGGCTGTTACGTATGATTATTACCGCATATTTTATTATGTTGCCAAATATCAGAGCTTTACCAGAGCCGCCAATATTCTGATGAATAATCAGCCCAATATCACGCGGGCTATGAACAATTTGGAACGGGATCTGGGGTGCCGCCTCTTTCTGCGCTCCAATCGGGGAGTTACTCTGACACCAGAGGGAGAAAAGCTGTTTGCCCATGTCCAGATTGCTCAGGAACAGCTTCAGGCCGGAGAATGGGAACTGCTGCGCGGCAAGAATCTGGAGAGCGGATCCGTATCAGTCGGGGTCAGCGAAACAGCGCTTCAGGGCCTTATGCTGCCTGTCCTCCGCCGTTTCCGCCTTACCTATCCCGGTATCCATATCCGTATTACAAACCAGTCCACGCCCCAGGCTGCGGCATCCGTCAAAAACGGGCTGGTCGATCTGGCAGTGGTTACAACGCCGACGGATATCTCGAATCCCCTCACAGAAATACCTTTGAAAGAATTTCAGGATATTCTTGTGGCTGGACCGTATTTTTCCCATCTGGCAGAGCAGACGCTCTCCTTAAAGGAATTGTCCGGATACCCCCTCATCTGCCTCGGACCGGACACAAAAACCAATGAATTTTTGAGCCGCCTGTTTGAGGAACACGGGCTGGTACTGAATCCCGATATGGAAGCCGCCACCATGGATCAGGTTTATTTAATGGTAAGTCACGATCTGGGGCTGGGCTTTCTCCCTTCCAGCTTTGCCGGGAATGCCTTAGAACGGGGGGAAATCTTTAAAATCCATCTGGCAGAGCCGATTCCCCGGCGCCATATCTGTCTGATAAAGGATCGGCACCGCCCGTTAAGCATTGCTGCCCAGAAGCTGGAAATGATGCTGCGAAAGGAGCGGGAAAATTAAGCGCTGCCGCGCCCGGACATCACCGCCGCAGACTACCGTTCCGGCAGCATCTCAAGCTCTTCATACACGATGCAGTGCTTTATGCTGTTTTCCCGCACCATACGTTTGCAGTCCTCCAGCCTTACCCATAAAACCCCTTCTATCTCTGAGGCCTGCAGCGTCATCTGCTCCGGCTCCATGTCTTTCCACAGCCAATAGACATTGCTCACCTGGTTATCCACAAAACGCCGGCCTCCAAACACTTCCCGATAGGAAATCCTGCGGCGGCCGCAGAGAATCAGCTCTTTTGGCTTTGCTTCTATTCCCAGTTCTTCCTTTAATTCCCGAAGCGCCGATTCGATATAGCCGTCTCCGGCCGGAATATGGCCGGCGCTGGAAATATCATAGCAGCCGGGATAGGAATCCTTTTCCTCACACCGCTTTTGCAGCAGCACCTCCACGCCGCCCGGCCGCCTCCGAAGCAGCCATACATGAGAGGTCCTGTGACGGATGCCCTCTGCATGGGCCTTACTCCGCGCCACAATCTCTCCGGTCGGATTTCCGTCCTCGTCCACAATGTCTAACCATTCTTCCTGTATCTCCCGTTTCATTCTATTCCCATCCTTTTCCTTTCCGGCTCCTTTACATTAAAAAACTCCTGCCGGAACATACTACCATACATTCTAGCAGGAGACTTTCAAAATTACAATCACGATTGCCCTTCCGCCGCCAGCTTCTGGGAATAGGTTACCACCAGATCGCCCTTCCGGATCTGTGTATTTCCATCCGGAATAATGACATCATCCCCCCGGGTAATCATCACAATGATTGTATTCTTATGGAATTTGGCTTCAGAGATACGCTTGTCACACCATCTGTGATCGGATGTGATCCGCACCTCCTTTAAAAGGATCTCCCGGTTGTCAGCAAAGCCCTGTGCGCCCAATACGACGGTATCTCCCTTTAAAATCATGGTCTGCCCCTTAGGAACTACTACCTGGCTTCCCCTCTTGATCACGGCAATCAGAGTTCCCGGTATCAGGGCAATATCACAGATTTTCCGGTTTGCCCACGGATGATATTCATCAATGGGAAGCTGGATAAACTGGATCTGTGTATTCTCCGAGTAATCCGTAAAGGTCTTCATAACATCGGCATTTTCATCAATCATGTTAAACCTTTTTGCCACCATCGGAAGAAGCGAGCCCTGGAACATGATAGAAAATAAAACCACACAGAATACAATGTGGAAAATATCATTTTTCATATACCCCTCGCTGACGGTCGCCATGATGGCAAATACAATGGAAGCCGCTCCCCGAAGCCCCGCCCAGGATATCACCAGATACTGCCCAAGCTTTGGTTTAAAGGGCGCCAGGAGAAGACCCACAGCAGCCGGTCTGGCTATAAAGGTCAAAAACAGGGCAATCCCGATGGCCGGAAGGAGAATCGCCGGCATCTGGGACGGAAAGGCCAAAAGCCCCAAAAGGAAAAAGAGAAGCATCTGCATCAGGCCGGTAAACACGTCAAAAAAGCTGACCAGCGTCTTCTGGTTCTTCACCTCCTGATTTCCCAGGATAATTCCGGTCAAATAGGTGCTCAGATACCCATTGCCTCCGATGCAGGAGGAAAATGCATAGGAAATCAGCGCCACGGCAAAGACAAAGATGGTATCAAAGCCCTCGCCGGAAAACTGAAACCGGTTTAGGAAGCGGGATGCCGCAAATGCCACCGCACAGCCCACGAAAAGCCCGAAAATCAGCTGTGCCGCCAGCATCCGCAGGATGGAACCGACGCTGGCCGTTCCGGACATGGCTGACAGTACAATGATGGTCATCATATAGGCAAAGGGGTCGTTGCTTCCGCTTTCCAGCTCCAGCATGGAGGCGGAACCGTATTTTAAGTTCAGCTTTCTCGAACGCAGGATAGAGAACACAGAGGCCGCGTCTGTAGAACCCAGTACCGCGCCTAAGAGCATTCCCTCCAAAAGATCCATATGCAGCACGTAATAGCAGAAGGCGCCGGTCATGACAGCCGTCAGAATTACGCCTGCCGATGACAGGAGAAGGGAACGGACTGCCACCGGCTTTGCCTCGCTCCATCTGGTTCCGAAGCCGCCGTAGAACATGATAAAAATTAAAGCCACAGAACAAATCTGCTCGGCAGCCGCATAATTATCAAAGGGAATTTTAAAAATTCCGTCTGACCCGAACATCATGCCCAGCACAATAAAGACAAACAGGGTAGGAACTCCGATCCGACCGGATATCCTGCTTCCCGCAATGCAGACAAAAATCACAATAGAAACGATCAGTAATAAAAACGATGTCGAAATAATCCTCTACCTCCTTTTAGCATATTCTATTATATTACTATAGATCCTCCGGCAGAAGTCAACAAATTCGGTGTTCAGAAAGTGTTAAAAACTCGTTTGTCATACTCATTCCCAAAGACTCGTATGATGGAACTATCAGAAAAATATCAGGAAACAAAACCATAAGATTGAAAATTTTCGGTTGACAACCTGCTGCATTCTCTTGTATGATAGTATCTATTAATAAACGAGGACGTTTTGCAGTCTGGCAGAACGCCCTCGTTTTTTATTTTTAATCCGGTATTCTGATTTTTCCGGACAAAATTAAAAGGGGGAACGTCTATGAATGAACTATACAGGCACACGGATACCATCAACCGGCTGCTGGCCAGGTATGGCGTAAAATTCGGCATTTACAAAAACAATACCTTTAAAGAGCAGCTGTTTCCGTTTGATGCGATTCCCAGAATTATCGAGCACAAGGAATTTGCCTATCTGGAACGCGGCTTAAAGCAGCGCGTCATGGCTCTGAATCTGTTTCTCAAGGATATTTACGGAGAGAAAAAAATCATCCGCGATAAGGTGATACCGGAAGAATTCATATATGCCTCCTCCGGCTACTCGATTGAATGCGAGGGCATTGTTCCTCCCAAGGGTATTTACTCCCATATTTCCGGTATCGACTTAGTCAAGGGCAAGGATGAGGAATGGTATATTCTGGAGGATAATCTGCGTGTTCCCTCCGGCGCTTCTTATCCCATGATCGCCAGAGATATCTGCCGTAAAAGCAGCCCGCAGACCTTTGCCAACAATCATATTGAGGATAACCGGAACTACGCCAAGCTCCTGCGAAGCGCCATGGACTATGTCAGCTGTGACGGCTATCCCGTGATTCTGACCCCGGGCCGTTTTAATGCCGCCTATTTTGAGCATTCTTATCTGGCAGAGCAGACCGGTGTCCATCTGGTAAACGGCAGCGAGCTGATTGTGGAACAGGATCACCTCTGCTTTATTGATTACTCCGGCCGGAAGGAGCGGATCGGCGCCGTATACCGCCGTATTTCCGATGAATATCTGGATCCCATTACCTTTAACCCGAAATCCCTGATTGGAATCCCGCATATTTTCGACATTTACCGAAAAGGGAATGTGGCCCTTTTAAACGCACCCGGAAACGGAATCGCCGATGATAAAGGAATCTATTATTTTGTTCCGAAAATGATTCAGTATTATCTGGATGAGGATCCGATCCTTTCCAATGCTCCGACCTACCTGCCCTTCTACAAGGACGACATGAATTATGTTCTGGAGCATTTTGACCGGCTTGTATTAAAGGATGTGGCGGAAGCGGGAGGCTACGGCGTTGTGTTCGGAAGCTCCATGTCGGCAAAACAAAAGGAAAGCTTCATTGCCATGTTAAAAGAGCAGCCCCGGCGTTTTATCGCGCAGGAGGTCATTGATTTTCAGGATCTGGACATTATGGAACAGGGAGAGCTGGTTCCCAGAAAAGCAGATCTGCGCGCCTTTGTGCTGATGGGTGAAGAGCCCATGGTCTGGAAGAGCGGACTGACCCGTTTCTCACGGAACCCGGATTCATTTATTGTCAATTCATCGCAAGGAGGAGGTTTTAAAGACACATGGGTATTATCTCAATAGAACAGACCAACCGTTTATTCTGGCTCGGACGATATTCCGAGCGTACTTATACAACACTGCGCGTTTACATAAAAAGCTATGACTCCCTGCTGGAGAGCAAGCCGGGAAGCTACAGAGAATTCTGCCGACGGCTGGAAATTCCGGATATTTACATGGATAATAATGATTTCCTCCGGCGCTATGCGTATGACCGCCTGGCCATGGATTCGATTGTAAGCAATTTAATCCGCGCTTATGACAATGCCATTGTACTCCGGGAAGAGATCGGAAGCGAGGCTCTGTCCTATATCCAGCTGGCAATCTATGAGATCGGAAAAGCGGAGCTCAGCGATTCCCCCATGATCGAGATTCAGAATATTCTCGATAATCTGATGGCTTTCTGGGGCATCATTGACGACAGCATTGAGTCCGAAAATGTCCGCAATCTCATCAAAATCGGGAAACGGATCGAGCGGCTGGATCTGTATGCAAGACTTAAGTTTTCCAAAGCGGATCTGGTTCGTGAATACTGCCGTCTGGCCGGACGCGTCGGACGAATCGGCATTCCATACAACCGTCATGCCCTGGATCAATTAGGGGTTCTGCTCGCAGAGACTAAGCTCGACTACCGGGGGATTGTAACCGAAACCGAAAAAATTCTGGAGGTTTGATGTCTTGAAACGACTGCATTTTGACTATGATATGAAGCTTGAATTTGATTCCCCTATCTGGGATCACCGGTTTTCTGTCAGATGCATGCCCCAGACTACCCAATGTCAGCAGATAGAAACAGTGAAGCTTTCCGTATATCCCGAGGATTCCCTCGGCGAATCCAGGGATTCCTTCGGAAACCTCTGTATCTACGGCTATACCAGCAGAAAGCACCAGCTGTTTTCCATTCAGGCGTCCGGGATCGTAAAAACCGGACTGCTGCTTCGGAAAAAGGCAGACGATCTGCATAAGCTGGGGATGTATCGCTACCAGTCCCACTATACAAAGCCAGGCCCCCATCTTCTGGAGTATGCAAACCAGTTTCATTTTCCGGAAGAAATGAGCGGCCACGAAAAGGGAATTCTCATGATGCACAGGCTCTACCAGGATTTCTCCTATGTCCAGGGAATCACATCCTATGACACCCCTGCAGAGGAGGCCATGCGGCTGGGAAAAGGCGTCTGCCAGGATTATTCCCATATTCTCATCTCCCTCTGCCGCTCGCACGGAATTCTGGCCCGCTATGTGGTGGGTATGCTGATGGGGGAGGGCTTAAGCCATGCCTGGGTGGAAATTTACGATGACGGGTACTGGTATGCCTTAGATCCCACCAATAACCTGATTGTAGACGATCAGCACATTAAGATTTCTCACGGACGGGATTACAAGGACTGCCCCATCAATCAGGGTGTATTCAGCGGCTCAGCGCGCCAAAACCAGACGATTCATGTCAGGGTGGAAGAACTGAAGGATTGATTTGACAGATGGCTTTGCAGCTTTTATACTGGTAGCATAAAATATGCGATTGTTTACCAGGAGGCTGTTACTATGAGACCGACCGTTAAAGTCAGAAATATTGTAATCGGGGAAGGCAGACCGAAAATCTGTGTTCCTCTCACCGAAACGACTGCCGACAGCCTGGCAGCCGCAGCAAAGGATTTAAAGAATGTTCCCCTCGATCTGGTGGAATGGCGGGCTGATTATTTTGAACACTTAACCAAGCCGGACGAGCTGCGCGATGCCTTATCCATGCTCCGCACCGTTCTGGGAGAAGTGCCCATCCTGTTTACCATCCGGACGCTGCCCGAGGGCGGAACCATTGATATTTCCACAGAGACTTATCTTTCCTGCAACCTGATTGCCATGGAAACCGGCGCTGTGGATCTGATAGATGCAGAGCTCTCCCGCGGGGAAGAGGCAGTAAAAAGTCTTGTCACCGCTGCAGAAGCTTCCGGTATTTCTGTTGTGGGATCCCGTCATGATTTTTCTAAAACACCGGCAAAAGAAGAGATCGTCGCCTCCCTCTGCCGGATGCAGCAGCTAGGATGCCGCATCGCCAAATATGCCGTAATGCCGAAAAACGAACGCGATGTGCTGACGCTTCTTGATGCAACCCTGACCATGAAGGAGGACCATCCTGAAACACCGGTTATCACCATGTCCATGGGAAAGCTTGGAGAGATCAGCCGTATCGCAGGGATTCCCTTTGGCTCTGCCCTCACCTTCGGTACTGCCGGGAAGGCTTCGGCTCCGGGACAGCTGCCGGCTCCGGCGCTGGAACAATTCTTCGATATGCTTTCATAAACAGCTTCTGCCGCCTCCGGGCGGCAGATTTTGCATTTCTACAGGGAAATATTTCCTTTTGCTCTTGCTCTCCGATCCCGGATGGATTGGATCACCGGAACCAGGAAGATCGCTACAATACCGCCTGCAAAGCCGTTATTATAGAGATTCATTCCTCCGTAAACCACGCCTACATTCATCGCAACCGAGGTATGAAGGAAGCCAGCCAGAATGCCTGCCACCACCCCGAACTCTCCGGCTACAGGAGCCAGCGTGGTGGAAAACAGGAGGGCCAGCATAGCCGACGGATCGTTGATATCCCAGGAACCTGTCAGGCTGGCCAGGCAGACGCCGGCCATGATTGGGGGAATATTCCGAATATGCTTCCCTGTTGAACTGAAGCCCACAATTGTAAAGATTCCTCCTATGGTGGGCCCGTTTAAATCACTTCCCACTGCCAGTACAAACAGGGTGGCAAAGAAACCATTGATACCCATATTTAAGGCCACCGCCAGACCGCCTTCCTCTGCCAGATAATCCGTTCCGCCAATCCCCGTACTTTTCAGAATCCGAAGATAAGACTCCACCACCTCTTTTCCGCCGAACACCAGCGCTCCCAATGCCATGCTTCCAAAGAGCATAAACAGCAGACCGAAAAACAGGCCGTTGTTTCCGGTGGACCAGATAAGCCTTGATTCCGTCTCGATGCCAAAGGATTTCAGGGCGGATACGATAACTGTTGCGATAATTCCCGAAGAAAAGCCCACATTGTAGAGCGAATATCCCTGATGGGCATAGTGAACATGGGTGGACAGCGGCGGCAGCACAAATCCGATGCAGATTCCTACAAACAGGCTCAGAAGCAGCCTGGCCAGAAGCGGCATATCCACAATATGCATGATCTGCGTCATGATCGGGGACAGACTCGTTCCGTAAATTCCTATGTAGATATATCTTGATAAATGCGTTTTATGATATACAGAATAAAGGTATACTCCCAGAATAATGGCCCAGATATTAAGCAGATTTTTTCCGAATAAAGAAAAACCGAACATCAGGCAGCTGGAGGTAATGGTATGACCGTCCATATCCATGTCCAGATTATAGATTAGAGCAATGCTGATGATCGTCATCATCCCTGCATTCACCAGAGCCGCCCCGATTCCTCCCACGGCAATGTAATCCGTGATCAGGAAGTCCGGTTCCCGTATCATGGTGTAAATCCCCTTGAAGATACCGTTTAAAGGCTGCAGCGACAGGCCCGCCAATATAAAATAAAGAGGGATCAAAGACAGCAGAAGGAATTTCTGCTCCCGTGACGCGGGTTTCTGTTCATTCATACCACACACACCTTTCAAAAAAAGGTATGCAAAAATCAAATGCCTCTTTGCATACCTTAAACCTTTGCTAAATCTTTGTTAAATTTTTTGTCTCTTTTATTTTATTTCCTTTTGTTTAAATTTTCAACCATAATTTCAGTTTTATAATAATTATTATAAAACTTTAATAATTCCCGTTTTTTTCATCTCCTGTTTTTTTCACCAGCAGCGACTCGATTCTCCGGTTTGCTACCCGTTCCACCAGAATGGAGAGGCCCTCTGCCTCCACAGATGTATTTTCCTTCGGAATGGCACCGGACAGGCTTAATACCAGACCGCCGATGGTTTCATACTCTTCCGTCTTCGGGAGCTCCATTCCCAGTGCTTCTCCGGCATCCTTTATCATGGTAGTACCCGGAAATCTCCACAGATTTTCCTCCAGGCGCCAAATCTCCTGTTCCGCAGCCGGGTCAAATTCATCATAAATATTTCCCACGATCTCTTCCAGCAGATCCTCCATGGTAATGATACCGCTGATCTCACCGTATTCATCCACTGCAACAGCCATGTGAACCTTTTTCTTTCTCATATCCTGAAACAGCCGATCCGTATGGATGGATTCCGGCACAAAATATGCCGGATGCAGAAGGGCAGACAAATCCGGCACTTCTTTGGTGTTTCGGTTTATCAGGTATTCCCTGGCATAAAGGATTCCTTTTAAGTCTCTTCCCTCTTCATCATAAACAGGGAAGCGGGAAAGGCCGGTTTTTCTGATTTTCTCCAGGATTTCCTCATCCGGATCATCCATGCGGATGGAAATCACTTCAAACTCTCTGGTCATCGCTTCCTGAACCGTTGTATCATTGAATTCGAACACATTCTGGATCCATTCCCGCTCTCCTGCCTCTATAGCTCCGTTTTCATTTCCCAGATCCAGCATCAGCCGTATCTCATCTTCCGTCACCGGCTCTTCCTTTGCCTCTGTTTCCATATGGAGACAGCGCAGCACTCCATTGGTGGAAACGGCCAGAAAGCCAATCACCGGCTTCATGACAAAGGCAATGGCTGCCACCGGCCGGCTGGCGATACGGGCCACTGCATAGGGCTTCTGCATCGCGATCCGCTTTGGCACCAGTTCTCCGAAAATCAGTGTAAAATATGACAGTATCACTGTAATCAGCACGACGGATACTGTCCCCAGTGCCTTCTCCGAAAGCACCCGAATCCCGACTATATCGTAAAGCCACGCTGTCAGCACTCCCGAAAAGCTCTCCGCAGCAAAGGCACTTCCCAAAAATCCGGCCAGCGTAATTCCGATCTGGATGGTTGATAAAAAGCCGGCCGGCTCTTCTGCCATCCGGAGTAATCGTCCCGCTGTCTTATCTCCGCTCTCCTGCTGCCTTCTAAGCTTCGCTGTATTCAGCGAAATGACGGCAATCTCCGTTGAAGCAAAAAAAGCGTTCAATAGAATCAATCCTGCCTGTAACAATAGCTGCCTCGGTAAATCTTCCAAAATCAATCTCTCCTTTTTTGTTTTTTACGGCCTCTTCCTGCTTTTTATGCATACAGCAAATCCAAAGGATCGCAAAAAGGCACAACCTGTTTTTTTCAAAAACAGATCGTGCCTTTTATTTTTAAAATGGGATTTTGATTCGAATTCGCGTCTGTGTCCGCCGCGCCGTCGTCCATTTATGCCGTACTCCTTTTTTGCGGTCTGCCGGATCCGTACCCGGCACTGCCGCTGCTTTCATACGATATCATATAGGAACCGCTGCTATTTGGCAACTGTTTCAGGCTGACTTTAACGCTGTCTTTTCACATCACGGAAAAAGGCCCCCGCCATTTCCTACCCTTCTGTCATAATTCGGATAATCTCTTTATCCGTTTCCTTCATTCCGTCTTTTCCCAGACGTCCGATATTCCGTATGGTGTTTTCCACGCCCTTGGCTACCAGGCCGTCTCCTCCATAGAACTGGCTGCCGTTCTTATACATCTTATAGCCCAGGATACCTGCATCCACTGAGGAGGCAATCTTAGCCGCACAGGAGGCCTTGGCGCCGTCACAGACGATGCCGGAGGTAATAGCCAGGGCATTGACCAGGGTATGGGCCAATACGGTCAAATCGCCGCCGTCTAAATAGGCTATGCCGGTCCCCGCTCCCGCTCCGGCGCTCACCGCACCGCAGTAGGCCGACAGGCGGCCGATTCCCGTTTTCTGATGCAGCGTTACCAGGTTGGAAATAAGAAGCGCCCGGTACAGCTCTTCTCTGCTGCTGTTCTTAAATCTGGCATACTCAATCACCGGAAGAGAGGCTGTCATGCCTTGATTGCCGCTCCCAGAATTAATGATAACCGGCAGCTCGCAGCCATTCATTCTGGCATCTGAACCGGCGGCTGCCACTGCTTTCATCCTGTTTTCGATGCTGTCCCCGTACTCTTCCATCAGAATCCGGCCGATATTCGCGCCATAATTTCCGCGCATCCCTTCTTCAGAAATAGCGGTATTATATTCTATCTGGCGTTCCAGAATCTCTTTTACATCCTCCAAATCCGCGGTCACAGCAAAATCATAGATGCGTTCCATGGTCAAGAGGCTGTAATCCGGACCGTCCTGCTCGCCGGCCTCCTCCACGGCCTTTTCGAATAAAAGAGCGCCGTCTTTCGAAATCTCGATGATATTGGTGTGCTCCTGCGCAATCCGAACCCTTGCCGTATGGCCTTCCTTTTTGACCGTAACTGCCATATCCAGAAGATACGGTGTCTCCACCGGAATCACGGTAAATTTCGTCTGCTGTATGTAATCGCCGAGGGCTTCCTTTTCTTCCTCGGTCACCATGGAAAGGACCTCCAGTTCCAAATCCTCCCGGCCGGCCAGAATTCCGATGGCCGCCGCAGCCTCTATTCCCCGTCTTCCGCCGGAATTGGGGACGATCACGCTTTTTACATTCTTTATGATATTTCCGCTGACCTCGATTGCCGCTTCATCCGGAATCACTCCCAGAACCGCCCGGGCCTTTGCACTGCAGTACGCAATCGCGATCGGCTCCGTACAGCCCATGGCCGGGATCAGCTCCCGTTTCAGAATCTCCACATAGGTTTTATAGCAGATATCCTGTTTTTCCATCGTTTTCCCCCTTCTTTCTGTCTTTTTCTATAAGAAATGAAGAAATCTCCGCGCTTAGCAAAACAGCTCTGTGGATAAATACCGCTCGCCCGTATCAGGCAGAATCACTACGATCCGTTTTCCTTCGTATTCCGGTCTCTTCCCCAGCTCGACCGCCGCCCACAGCGCTGCGCCGGAGGAAATACCGGCCAGAAGGCCTTCCCGGGCTGCCAGCTGTTTTCCCATCCGGTAGGCGTCCTCCTCCGTTGCGAGGAGAATCTCATCGTAAACGGTCGTATCCAGCACCTCGGGGATAAATCCGGCTCCGATCCCCTGGATATTATGAGGGCCCGGCTGTCCGCCGGAAAGAACCGGAGATCCGGCCGGCTCCACTGCCGCCACATGGATGGACGGATTTTTCTCTTTTAAATAACGGGCGGTTCCGCTTATGGTTCCGCCGGTTCCTGCCGCTGCCACCAGGACATCCACGCATCCATCCGTGTCCTCCCAGATCTCCGGCCCGGTGCTGCAGTAATGGGCCTTTGGATTCGACGGGTTGGTAAACTGGCCTGCAATCCAGCTTCCCGGTATCTCACGGCTTAATTCCTCTGCCTTTGCAATGGCTCCGGCCATGCCTTTCGCACCGTCCGTCAGCACCAGCTCAGCGCCATGGGCCTTTAAGAGCATCCTGCGCTCCTCACTCATGCTGTCCGGCATCACGATGACAGTCCGGTATCCTCTGGCGGCGGCTACGGCCGCCAAACCCACTCCTGTGTTTCCGCTGGTGGGCTCCAGAATCACAGCTCCCGGCTTTAAAATCCCGGCCTCCTCGGCATCCAGAATCATCTGAAGGCCGACACGGTCTTTCGCGCTTCCGGCCGGATTGGCGCTCTCAAGCTTGGCCAATATTTCCGCCTTTACCCCTTCTGCTGCTTCCAGCCGTTTTAAATGAATCAGAGGAGTATGTCCGATCAGCTCCTCAATTCCCTGATAAATTCGTCCCATGGCCTTATTCTCCTCTCTGCCGCTATAGCCTAAACCAGGCTGAAGCCCCTTTTTTCCATCATCTCCCGGAGTTCATCCACCACTTCGCCCAGGTCTTTTCCTTCCTCATCAATGGTGATATCCGCATATTTTTCAAAGTATACAATCCGTTCTTCGTATAGATCCCGAAGAGTCATGCCCTCCTTTAACACTACGCCGCGATCCACTACATCACCCAGACGCTTTAAAAGCTCCTCAAAGCTGATTTTTAAGTAAACCACCAGCCCCTGGGATTTTAAATTTTCCATGGCCTCTTTTCCATAGATCACGCTTCCGCCCGGCGCAATGACCGATCGCTTCACGGAAACCTCCGCATTGATCCGGTTTTCCACTTCCATGAAACCGTCCATGCCGCGCTCTTCGATGATCTCCTTTAAAAGCTTGCCTTCTTTTTCCTGAATGATAATATCCACATCTACAAAGGAATAGCCCAGGCGCTTGGCCAGAAGCACTCCCACTGTGCTCTTTCCGGCCGCTGGCATTCCAATCAGCGTAATGTTATTGCTCATCTTTTTCCACCAGTCCTTTTAGGAGGCATTTCCCGCCTCTTTTTCTCTCTGTCAGTTTTATTGCTTATATTTTTGTCTGTCTTACCGCCTTTTTCGCTTCCCGGCTTCCGATTCGCTTCCTTTTTCCGAACGCTGTATCCAAAGGTTCCCAGAAGACGGTCCAGACCGTAATATTCCCCATGGGAGTACACGATTGGCCTGGTGCGGGCCAAATCCAGCCTGCCCCTTTCATCCAGCCACTGTTCGTCCACATCGACGGCTGTCACCTCGGCCAGGAACATATGGTGCGAGCCCAGCTCCTTCACCTCTGTCACACGGCACTCGATATTCACCGGGCTCTCCGCAATCAGCGGTACGCTTACCTTGGAAGCCGGCTGGGGAGTGAGTCCTGTCTCCTTCCATTTATCCGTATCGCGGCCGGAGCGGACCCCGCAGTAATCCGTAGCATGCACCAGCGCTTCTGTCGTCAGATTTATCACAAACTCACCGGTTTCCTTCAGCATCCCATAGGAATAACGTTCCGGGCGGACGGAAATATAGGCCATCGGCGGATTGGTACAGATCGTTCCGGTCCACGCAATCGTAATAATATTGCTGTTTCCCTTCCCGTCCGCCACGGTCACCATCACGGCCGGTACCGGATAAATCATGTTTCCCGGCTTCCATACGGCTTTTCCCTGTGCCATATCCTTCCCCCTGCTGTATTTTTCGAATGATCTAGTCATTATCCGGAAGCAGCTTCACTCTTACCATGATCTGCTTTACCACGCTGCCCTCTTCCAGAATCATATCCTCAATGTGGGTCTGGGGCGGAAGCTCTCCGTCCTCTTCCAGCTCCACGCTGATCCAGTTATAGGCGGCATCTCTCGCATTCTCCACCGCGTCCTCCAGATCCGGTCCCTCTGCCTCGCAGCACTCCAGATCCGGGAATACGGCATGATAGCCTGTTCCGTCTTTTTTCGGCGTAAAGATTGCCGGATATACAAATGTCATACTGCCATTCTCCTGTTTCTATTTCTGTTTTTGTTTCTGCATCTGCTCTGTATTTTGGCTTTTGCGGGATCTCTCCTGCCATTCACGGCTTACTGCTCTGTGGCAACCATCAGGCCCGGAACCAGCTGTTTCTTTCTGGATACCACACCGCTTAAATTCACCCACTGCCTTCCGCTCTCGCTCTGCTCTGCTTCCGGCACATGGAAGGCATCGTACACCAGCTGCTCTGCTCCCTGACCCTCACATAAAAGCAGGGTGGATTCCGTAAGGATATTGGTCAGCATGAAGAACATCATATCCACCTTCTCCTCATCTCTGGCCTTTTTCATATACGGAAGCATCCGATCCCGCAGGGACTCCAGCTCATCTGCATTCAAAGAGGTGATCTGGCCTACACCGAAGGAAATCTTGCCGGCTGAGAACCGCTTGAAATCCTGATAAAAGATTTCCGCATCGCTCTTCCCCTTTAACTTGCTGGCTGCCGCGAACATCTTGTTAGCCAGCTCTTCCACATCCACTTCGGCAATCTCTGCCAGAGCCAGGGCCGCTGCCTTGTCCACAGGCGTGCAGGTAGGGGAACGGAATAACAGCGTATCGGAAATGATGGCGCTGCATAACAGCCCCGCAATCTTCTTTTCAATGGCAATGCCGGATTCATTGTACATCTGGTAAATAATCGTGGCGGTGCAGCCCAGCGGCTGATTCCGGAAAAATACAGGGCTCATGGTTTCCACCGTACCCAGACGGTGATGATCAATGATTTCCAGAATATTGGCATTTTCCATGCCATCCACAGCCTGACTCCGTTCATTGTGATCCACCAGAATCACATTTTTTCCTCTGGCGCCCAGTAAATTCCGGCGGGAAATCATTCCTTTGTATTTTCCGTTTTTGTCCAGAACCGGGAAATCCCGATGACGCTTGCTGGCCATTACATCCTTAATATCATCGATGTAGTCCTCTGTATCAAATGTGATCAGATTTTCTGTCTTCATGAAATAGCTGATCGGCATACTCTGGTTGATGAGACGCGCCACGGTATAGGTATCATACGGCGTTGTAATAACCGTGCATCCCCTCTCCTGAGCCAGCTTTTTGATGGTCATGGACACTCCGGCGCCTTCGCATACGATAATACAGCCGGCCTCCATCTCAATGGCGCAGAGCTGAGACTCATAACGGTTTCCCAGAATGACCAGATCGTTTTTCTCGATGTAATATTCCATCATATCAGGATTGGCAGCCGCAATGAGCACCTTTCCCTCTTTAAAGTATGCGTCTTCCTCTCCCACCAGCATCGCACCCTCTAAGGTCTCGATGATATTGGCATAAGAGGTAGATGCTTTTGATAAAATACTGCTGTCGTAAACATTCATGTAGGAGCGGGTGATGTCGCCTACCGTGATCAGGCCTTCCAGCACATTGTCCTCCGTCACAGCCGGAATCGTTACCACATTGGCATCCTGCATCACATTCCACGCCTTTTTCAGAGAAATTCCTTTCCCCACGCCCTTGGTCTCCCGGATCTCGATATCCTTTACCTGGGTCTTTACTGTATCTATCTCTTTCGGAGCGCTCACCTTAAAATAGTCCAGGACAAAACGCGTCTCTGAATTAATATGCCCCGCACGTCCCGGTATATATTCATTTCCTGTCTGAAGATGTTTTAAATTTGCATAACAAATCGCGGAGCAAATGGAATCCGTATCCGGATTCTTGTGTCCGATCACTATGGTCTTCTTCGCTTTCTTAGCTGCCATATTTTCCTCCCTGCCTGAACAGTTACGGTTCTTGCTGTGACAGTATCATGAATTTCATGGGAACGTCAATGTCGAACTTTCATAATCTGTTAACAAGCTGTTCATATTTTGTTCATATCCAATTTTTATACTATTAGTACAAAGAAACGTTGCTTTTTTTCTGTTTTTTAGAGATTTTGCACATAGATTTTTCATAATTGCCCCGGCAGCCTAACAGCTCCGGGGTCTCCTCATGTTTGGGAACATTTTTCTTTTTTAATCCAGAATCAGTCTGGCCGCACCGTAGATTCCTGCATCATTCCCCAGCGTCGCAAGGGCAATACCGGCTTTATTCTCGGAAATCGGAGTGAATTCCTCATAGTATTTCTGAATCAGATCCGTTAAGAAGGTACCGGCTTTCGATACGCCTCCGCCGATCACGAAAAGCTCCGGATCCACTGTCATGGATACCATGGCAAGCGCCCAGCCCAGATAGTAGCTGACCGTGTCCATTACCTCCAGTGCCAGCGCATCACCCGCCTTGGCGCAGTCCAGCACATCCTTGGCAGTCACCACATCGCCAAACTGACGAAGCATGGACTCATCCGTCTTTGCAGCCATGGCCCGTCTGGCCTCTCTGGCAATTCCGGTGGCTGACGCAACCTGCTCTACACAGCCGCGCCCCTTGCAGTTGCAGTGCTCTTTCTCTCCCTCGCGGATACGGATATGTCCGATTTCCCCGGCAAGGCCGTGCTTTCCGGATATAATCTTCTGATTCAGGATCACGCCGCCTCCGACGCCGGTTCCCAGGGTCACCATCACGATATCGCTGTAGCCTTTGCCGCCGCCCTGCCACATCTCGCCAAGAGCCGCCACGTTGGCGTCATTTCCGGAACGGATCGGCATTCCGTCCAGAAGTCCGCTTAAGATCTCCTGCGGATTCATGTCACGCCATCCCAGGTTTACGCAGACCTCTACGTAACCGTTTTCCAGCACCGGTCCCGGAATTCCCATCCCGGCTCCCACAACGTCTGCCAGTTCTATATTCTCCTCTTTCAAAACCTTACGAATAGACTCTGCCACATCCGGAAGGATAGATACGCCGCCCTCTTCTTTTCTGGTCGGAACCTCCCATTTCTTCAGAAGCGTTCCGTCTAATTCAAAGATGCCAACCTTAACCGTAGTTCCGCCTATGTCGATACCAATACACTTTTTCTCCATGTCATGGCCTCCTCTTTTCCTGCTTTCTTCATTATAAAAGATGGGGACTTTAAATGCAATAAAAAAGAATGGGCTTTCTTCTGTAAAACACAAAAGGCAGAAGGGATTCCTTCCGCCTTTTGTCATCTATTCTCTATTCTTTTATTTCAGCCGAATTTCCCGCATCCGGTCGCCTCCGGTAATGATCAGAGAATTAAACCTGGATCCTCTTGTTATCTGAGACACCGTAAAATCGAATTCTCCCGAAAAGCGCTCCCGTCCGGACGTACTGAATATCTTACAGGAATGATCATTATAAAGAATCACAAAGTCTCCGTCAATCTCCAGCTTCTGCCACGGATAAGTGAATTCCCTGCTGGAAATCAGAGTCCCTGCTGCATCGTAGACATCCAGTCTGCTGTCATACTCTCCATCCGGATGCTCAGACACTATTGCCACATACTCGCTGGAATACGCAATGCCCTGAATCTCCTGTTCCACCGGTATCTGCTTCGTAAGCTCCGGGCTTGTCACATTTTCCAGGCTGAAAAAGCCCAGCTGACCGTCCGCAAGGGCACAAGCGTGGTCTTCATCCAGGAAACGCACCCTTGGGCATATGCTGTCGCTGAATTCCTCAAAGCCTCCCACCAGACGATCCGGATAGCTTTTTCCGAATTCCGAAAAATTGTAGAATACGATCCGGTTTTTGAGCATTCCCTCCTGCAGATACAGGCAGGAAAGCATGACCTGAGTTCCGTCGGGTGATAAGGACACATCCATGATATAACCGCTTCCGGACATTACCGTCTTAATGCCCCAGTCCAGACTGCTTCCGTCCGATTTGAAAAACGTGATATAGGATGCCGTACTGTCCTCCACCAGAGCTGCCGCGACGCCGTAGGCCGACACACTCACCCGCAGAATGGGAAGCAGGGTGGTTGCCTCTCCCTTGCATCCTGTCTTATCGCAGATGAAAATGGAATTTCCCTGCTGATCCGCGATGGCTGCAAAGTCGCCGTTGACATAGCAGACCGGGGCCTTCAGCTGATAGCTTAAGGACCACACGGCATTTCCCGAGCGATCAATATAGGATGCACCGTCCTTTGTGTATTTTAAAATATTATCTCCGAATTTCACATATTCGGTAAAGCTGCTTTCACTTGCCGGTATTTCCTTCTCCCAGGCCACTGTATACTCCGTGTACTGCCGCCTCTGACTGTACAGCACCACGCCCGATACTGTCCCGAGCAAACAGAGCACCAGAATCAGTGCGATCCGCAGCCGTTTGCGCCGGGAACGGCGTTCTGCCCGCTTTGCGATTTCTTCCTCTTTTTCTCCGTAGCTCTCCCGCCTCCGGCCAGGTTCGCCGGCCGCTGTCTCCGGCTCTACGATGCGCCGCTTCAGCTGCCTTTTCTTTTGTTCCCGCTCCATTGAGTTCATGCCGCTCATATATTTATCTCCTAGTACGCACGAGTCCTTTCTCATTGACTAATTCGTTTAAAACCGATTATACACTATTTTCAAACGCTGTGCATTATTTTTTGCAAGAATTGTGTCAATGCAAACCGTTACCGGATATCCGACAAATCCGGCAGCACCAGCTTTTGGCCCGCTTTGATCTTGTTCACATCATCCAGCTGGTTTAATGCGCAGATATCGTCCAGATAGGCAATGCTCTGATACAGCTTGAAGCAGATTCCGTAAAGGGTCTCCCCCTCTTCCACTATGTAGGTTTCTCCCGGTTTCATATTGGTCACAGGGTAATCGCGGACCGCTGTGGCGTTTCCGCCGTTTCCGGGTGTATCGGAAGAGTCCGCCGAGCCGGAAGACTCTGAGGCTCCCTTCGTTTCGCCTTGGGCCGACTCGGTTCCCCCAGAGCCTATTGCGGCTGCAGAGCTGCTTTGACCTGCGGATCCGCTTTGACCTGCGGTCCCACCTTGACCCGCGGATCCGTTTTGAGCCGCAGCCCCATTTTCCCCCGTATTATCACCGGTTCCGGCTGCGCCCGATTCCAGACTGCCGGTTTCATTTTCACTGTTTCCGGGAATTTCCATCTTTTCTACCGGTCTCCCTTGATTTAAGAGCGTACTGCCGACTCCCTCCTGTGCTTTTGTAGGATAGACATTCCCGCGCACCTCTTCCACCACCAGCCTGTCCTCTGCTTCGCTGTCCTGGCGTTCCCCAATATTTCGAACACCCTCCGGAAGAACGGATACCAGCACACTCTCCATCTCTTTCATTCTCTGATAATTGTTAAACATCACCACGCCGCCGGCCAGCACAGCCACAGACAGAACGCTGCACAGGGTGCCCAGGGTCCGGATCGTACCGTTTCGGGAGACTGCCTCCTGCTTCCTTCCCTCCATCCGGCTGCGGAAATCGCGGATCACCCGATCTCCGGTGCCGGTTTCTACCCGGCGGACGTCCTTTCTGAGAATCATGTAATCCTGCATCATCTGATTCCGCTCATAATAGACGCTGTAGCCCTTTAAGCGGTAAAATCCGTCCTCTGAGGCCACATAGAGAGCCTCGTCTCCATCGATTCCGCTGTTTAAAAACATTAGCTGATTCTTTCCGCCGAAATACTGGCTATGCTGCTTCCAATAATTAAGAGGACTCAAAATACAGCCGGGCGCACCGCATATGAACCACCCCTGTACGGTCCTCTTTGGAAAGGTTTCTTCAATACTTTGGTATGCCTTCTTCCAGGCAGTCTCTGAAAATACCACCTTTTCGCCTGCTGCCGTCACATCCTCCATCTCCAGCGCGCCGTCAATGAACAGATAGGGTACGCCCTCATAGGTTTCTGCTGTGCCCAAAAAAAGGCCCACCCGCAGGTCTTGTCCTCCTGCCGGATAAAGGCGTTTTAAATACGTACTCACATAATCTTCCACATAGAGCTTTACCACATCGTCCCGATCGCCGATCTGCCTGATATTTTTCGGCAGCCTGGGATACGGATTATATAATTCTCCCATAGACTCACCCCGCTATCATTTTCTAAAATCTAAAAAATCATAGCACAGGTTTTGTAAAAAACTTGTCAAACAAAGGCCCGGCTCTGGCATAATTTTTCGACAAGCTCAATCCCGCTGCTGATACAGTCCGCCATCCGCATCACCATGGACAGACGCACGCTCTGCAGCATCAGCGGGTCATAGCTGGTACAACTTCCCACAATGCCGGTGATAAAGATATCTCCCACTGCCCGCAGCTCCTTGCTGACGCCCAGCCCCGGCTTTAGGGCGCCTTTTCCCAGCGTGACAAATCCGATGTGCTCCCGGCTTCCCACGGAAGCATCCACTGCCACAATCAAATCATCCTGATAGCAGGCATTCAAAACGGACAGATAATGCTCTAAATTCATGGCATGCACCGGCCGATCCAGGGTTCCGAATACCACAGCATTTTTAAGACGCATTTCTCTCAGCTTATATCCAATCAGAGGCCCTAAGCTGTCTCCTGTGGAACGGTCCGTCCCGATACATAAGAAGACAACACCTTTCTTATTTTTCCGTTCCCGCTCTTCCCGAATCATATTCCCCAGCCGGACAGCAAATTCCTCCGGAATAAAATTCCGAAATGAGTTATAGTAATACACTTCCTGCTCATTGCGGAGTGTTCTCCATTCCCACAGTTTCATAAATCCTACCGCCTGTCTGTTTCTTTCTTCCTGTTCACGCCTGGCCCGCAGAAACGTACTCGCTTCCGGCGCCTTAACGGAAACTTTTTTATTACTTCTATTATAAACAGGCCTCTGGAAAAATATGCAGACAGGCTGCATTGCCAAAAAGGCATTCCTTATATTCCGCACCGGATCAAAAAATCCGGAAAGCCTCGCTGCAGCATATTTCGGCCGCCGCGTGCTCTCCGGACTGCTGTTATTTCCTGCTATTTACCCTGAGCTGCAGTTATGCACGGATTGGTTCTGTCTCTTTTTTGCTATTTTGTTTTCTTGCTCTTATTCCAGTACACCTCAATGGCTTCGCTGATATTTCCCGCTTCGCTGCTCTCTATGATCTTGCGGAGCGCTTCCAGGCGCTCAAGCGTGAGAAACTCCCTGCCCACGTAGATTTCATAGGTATCCGTAATATAAATCTTCTTTTCCTTGATAATCGTCTCCGTATAGCGAAGGCGGCTGGATGCCTCATGAAGAGCTTCGGTCAGAGACTCGATTTTCTCCCGGCTGTTGCCCATGATCTCATCCGTAATAATCGTCTTCGTCACGTTTTCGAAGGTGTTTAGAGCATCCTTTTTCTTCTGAAGGGTCTCCGAAAGATCCTGATCCAGCTGGGCAATCTCATCATCAAACTTTTCCAGATTATAAATAGCCTCATCCCGATCCTTCCGGATGGAGGTGGTGATCACGCGGATTTTCCGGTTGTTGGACTCGATCAGGCTGCGAATCGCCCTGCCCTCCTGCAAAGCCTTCAGGTGGCGATCCTTCGTCAGATTTCCGATCAGGATATAAATCCCGCCGAATATCAGAATCGCTGCCAGATAGATAAGAACCAGATAGAGCGTCTTTTTCGCCGGAAGGAACCAGTAGATTCCGTATGGAATCAAAAGGAAGCATACGGCAAACGTAAGAAGGAAGGTCAAAATCTCACGGAAGCCTCTCGGAAAATACAGGGAATAGTAAAATCTGCTGCCGCAGAAAAACGGTACCCGATCCGCCTGGAATACGGTCCGCATTTTCACCCGAAGCTCCCGGTTATGTTCGTGAAGCTCCATGGTTTCTTCCCGAATCCGATCCTTGATTCCCTGGCTTTTGGCCTTTTCTCTGCGGGCCCTCGTTTTTTTCAGCTTATCCTGCAGCTTTCCGATCTCAGAATCATAGCTGTTCCCAATTTCATCACGGCGCCGTTTCACCGTAGCATGAATGGAATCCTCCACTGCCTTTTTCTCAGCCTGAAGGGCTTTCTCAAGGCGCGCCTCTTCCTGCTTCAGCTGCTCGCCCTTTTTGGTGAAATCAGAAAGCTCTGAGACCGCTTCCTTTGCATCTTCTAAAAATGACTGAAAGTCCGTTATCGTCTGTGCCATAGCCGCCTCCCGGATCGTTCGTATCCCTACTTCGTATAGTTGTCAAAATATCCCTGGATCAGCACGACCGGAGTACCCTTGTCGCCGCTGCCGGATGTCAAGTCACACAGTGAGCCAATCAGATCGGTCAAGCGTCTCGGAGTCGTTCCCTGAGATACCATATTGCCGGTCAGATTCTCTGCCTTCTCATCTTTCTTTCTGATATAATCGGAAATAGCACTCTTAAGCGCCTCGCCGGACAGATCGGCGAAATCATTGTCCGCCAGATATTTTAATTTAACCTCATTGGGGGTTCCCTCCAGACCCTCTGTATAGGCCGGAGATACAACCGGATCCGCCAGTTCCCAAATTTTGCCCACCGGATCCTTAAAGGCGCCGTCACCGTAAACCATAACCTCAATCTGTTTTCCGGTTGCCTCCTGTAATTTAGCCTGCACGCTGTATACAAACTCGCTGCAGCGGATGGGGAACAGCTTTACAGACTCCTCGGTTGCCTTGTTAGAACCAAGTAAGCCATAGCGATCATTATAACCGCTGCCGTCCACGCTCTCTGTCAGGATCTCATCCAGAGAAACCACTTTTTTGGCTCCTGCCTTTAACAGAAGCTTCTTCGTTCTGGCTCTGGTGTGAATATCACAGTTGAGAACGTATTCTGTATAGTTTAAAATTGCTCTGGCATTATTGGCGAAGATAATCTCTACCTCTGTGCCGCAGTCCTCAATCAGCTTCTTATAGTATTCCACATAATCTACGCCGGTGAACTGGTGCTTTTTGTATCCGAATAATTTGCGGTATTTCTCCTCGGTCAGCACATCGCTCCACGGATTCACGCCGCTCTCATCTAAAACCTCGGGATCGATTAAGTGGTTGCCCACCTCATCCGACGGGTAGCTGAGCATCAGAACCACTTTTTTACAGCCCATGGCAATACCCTTTAAGCAGATGGCAAAACGGTTTCTGCTCAGAATCGGGAAAATGATTCCGACGGTCTCGTCTGAGAATTTCCCTTTCACATCCTTGGCAATCTGCTCCACTGTCGCGTAATTTCCCTGCGCTCTGGCTACAACAGCCTCTGTTACGGCAACTACATCTTTATCACGCAGCTCAAAGCCCTCACTCTTTGCTGCATTTAATACAGAATCTGTTACGATCTGAACCAGATCATCCCCTTGTCTGATAATCGGTGTACGGACACCTCTGGAAACGGTACCAATTAATCTTTCCATTGTAACTCCTCCATACGTATTTTCTGTTTCGTATTTCATACCTTATCGGGCGAAGCTTGACGAAGCCCGCCGGCCCGAAGGGCATAAAATGCGGTGTACCCGGATGGGTATGATATTTTATCATATCTCAGGTGCGGAACTGCCCGATTCCCAAAGGAAGTCATTCCTGCACTAAAATAACTCTATCATATTTTATAAGGGTTGTCACGCCCTTTCTATTCCTCTATCACCTGGATCTCCAGATAATCAAAGTCAATGGATTCAATAAAATTATCCTGAGTAAAGCGGGCCTTATCGTGGCGTTTGAACTCCTCCACCGTCTTATCCAGCCAGACCGGATGTCCTAAGTCGAATGTATAGCACATCTGATCCAGCGCGTCAAAAATCATGGCGGTTCTGGACATGGAATAATCACCGTTGCAGACTACAGTGTCCTGCAGAAGATGATTATCCTTTATGATTTTTCCCCATAAACGGAACATGGCAGGTCTCCTTTTAAAAACTTATAAAACAAAAAAACTGGCATACCCTGTTTAGTATACCAGTTTTTCTGATTTTTCTCAAGCGGGCTGCCGCTTCCTCAGCGGTAAAGAATAAAATAAGAAAACCAACTGCATTTAATCCTGATTCTACACTTCTGCGTTTAAACCACAATGGTGGCAAATTTCAGATGAGTTATCCACATCTCATAAGCATGGTTTAC